>Ga0315321_10002250_pt1 | contig 14972 bp, 10 predicted proteins | sample M180m21515metaG_FD_203464 | JGI IMG/M metagenome (GOLD analysis project Ga0315321, IMG submission 203464) | Ammonia-oxidizing marine archaeal communities from Monterey Bay, California, United States - M1 80m 21515 | ecosystem: Environmental > Aquatic > Marine > Intertidal zone | place: USA... | reverse complement strand
ATGAATTTGGAACTATCACTTACGGTGAATCTCCGTCAAAAGCTTATCGTGTTGGAGATAAGCTTGAGGTGATTGTTTCGCACTGTGACCCTGTAGTGAATCTTTATGATCAAGTTTACGCGATTCGGAATGATAAGGTTGAAGCCGTATGGCCAATCTCTGCAAGAGGGATGTCAGCCTAAACGGTAGCTCATTTTTTGAGTTTGTAAGCGAGCAAAACTTCAGTTGCTGCGATCACCACGTACTGGTTGTTGTCCTGACCTTGATATGTCATTGGGTTGGCATTCCCGCGATAACCAAGGTCAGAGGACCAAAGTTGTTCGCCGGTCGAGGATCTGAGTGCACGCAATTGGTTATCATCAGTTGACGCAATAAACAACAAGTCGCTAGCAGTCACTATCGCTGCTGCTCGACCGGGTCGGCCGGTTTGTTGTTTTCCTTCAGGGAGCTCGGTTGTAAGACCAATCGGTCTTCTCCACGCTATGGTGCCTGTCAATGCGTCGACAGCTGTTAAGTGTCCCCATGGTGGTTTTTGACAGGGCATTCGCTGTCCATTCAACGTCACCTCAAAATTCCGTGGGTTTGGGTTCTTGAGCACATATGGGATGGTCGATCCAGGTACTGACTCTTCCATCCATCCGAGCGATCCGAGGTTCGTGGCATAGACAAAGATAAGGCCGGATTTTTTGTCGTAAGCTGAACCGCCCCAGTTTGGGCCACCTGTCAAACCAGGAAACAAAAGAGTGGTCTCCCCGCTCGCTCCATTTTGACGATATGACCAGGGAGTAAAAGGACCCTCGTTATTAATCTCACCAATTTCTTCCAATAATTTGGAGCATGCGGAGGCGTGAGCCGAGGAGGTGTCGTCTGAACTAACAAGATCACTCAGGTTGAAACTAACCTTGGCCATTGGAGGCGTAATGATTGGGATAGGTTGGGTTGTCGATGTGCTCTCTCCGGGAACTTTGCTTTGCGGTACTGGTTTCTCCGAGACTTCGTGAATAGGCACGCCGGTTTCTCTATTCAATACATAGAGATAACCAGATTTTGTGGTAACAGCTAGAGCAGGAACAATTCCAGATGCAGACGTTAAATTGAATAAAACGGGCGGCGCAGGAGGGTCGTGATCCCAAAGGTCGTGATGGATGGTCTGAAAGTGCCACCTGTAAGCCCCTGTCGAAATGTCTACCGCGACTAAAGAGTTAGCGAACAGATTAGATCCGGAGCGGTCCCCGCCATAGGCAAAAGGAATGGGAGAGGCCAACGGTATAAATAGAAGGTCGCGGGCAGAGTCGACGGTAAAGTAAAATGGCCAGGCGTTGGCACCCAGGCGGCCTTTCCAGCTGTCTCCGGCCCAAGTTTCATTTCCTGAATTCCCGGGCGTCGGTACTGATTCAAATTCCCAAAGAGGTTTTCCATCTATTGCGCTGAATGCGCGTGCATTCCCGATCCCGCCTTCTGCTCCGCGGGGTGTGTTAGCGCCCACTACAATAATATTTTTGTAGACAAGAGGGACTGAGAGATACGGAGTAATTAGGTCAATCTCACCTTGTCTCCCAAAGTTACTATCAATTTCACCGGTATTTGCATCAAGAGCAATAAGTCGGCGGCGAGATGTGAAGAATATCCGTGGAGAATTGTTTTGGTCGCCCGCCCAAAAAGCAATTCCTCGCCGAGACGGTTTGCCATCCAGCAAATAGTGAGCCCACAGTTCTTCACCCGTTATCGGGTTCAATGCGACAACGCGGTCCGCAGCAGGGATATACAAAATATCATTTACAAAGATTGGCGTTGCTTGGGAATTGGCTGGGGCCGAGCCTTCCTTTTCGGGGCCTGACAGCGGGTAACGCCAAGATAGAGAAAGTTGATCTATATTGCTCTGATTAATTTGTGTCAGCGGCGAGTAACCAGTGCCCTCCAAGTTTCCCCGATAACTCGTCCAATTTATTTCTTCGGCATCAAGAGTTGAAAAAGTAACGGTAAAAGCGCAAAGGAAAGGGAGGCAACGAGAAATAATCCCAAGTTGTTTAATAAGTTCTAGTTTTTTCATAAAACTTCAAGTTTGAAAGTGCTCTGAAAAAAAAGGATTTTCTCAGAAAGTAAAACGTATAAGAGTATTAAAGTAAAAAACCAACGATAGGGTTTTATTCGAACCCTTGTGATGACCTCACCGGTTGGTACCGATTATTTTTGCGTTTTAGCATATTGGTCTGTCAGCTTAATACCTTCTTAAATACTTTAATCGCCTGTGTCATCTCCTCGCGACTTCCTAGCGAAATTCGGCAATGTGTATTCTCCATGGGCGGGAAATCCCTCCCCACTGCAATTTTCTCACGTAAACAGGCCTCGCGAAACTCACGAGCAGGTCTCTTAAGGTTAACGAAAAGGTGATTGGTGTGGGACCTTGGTACGTCGTATCCCAAATCTTCAAACGTCTTGGTGACCATCGCTTTAATTTCGGCGTTCTCCTTCCGTTCCCACTCTATATGGGCTTTGTCCTTAAATGAGGTTAGGGCGCCGACTGCACCTAGCATGGTGACATCACCCATGCCCCACGCGCTATCGATCGCTGATAGGGTGTCCGAGTGCCCAAGCGCATATCCAATCCTAAGTCCGGCCATCGCGTGTGCTTTTGAAAAAGATCGAGTAATAAACACGTTCTTAAATTCGTTAACGAGTGGCAAAGCAGTCTTCATTGCGCCAGGGTCCGCGTAGTCTATGTAAGCTTCATCAATGTGAATAATTGTATCGGGAGAGGTTCGCATTACCTGACGGACGAATTTTTCAATTGCGGCGGGGCCGTTTACAGTCCCTGAGGGATTATTCGGATTGCAAAGGTAGATCATCCCCGCCCCAGATGCTTGCTCGGCCATGCCTTCTAAATTAATGGTCATTGACGGGTCAAGTATGACTTCTCTTACCGGTGCGCCGATATTTCGAGCCATGCTTGAACTGGTTGAAAATGATGGAACAGCTGTCACTAGTGGACGAGTGCGAGAGCAAAAAGCTCTTACTGAGCCATCGAGAAGCGGAGTTGAACCAGAAGCTAGAAGTACATTATCCTTTGCCAACTCGAATTCATTCGCAATGGTTTCGTGAAGCTCGTTGACATAGTCTGATGGATATCCGCGGCCGATTCGTTTCGTTGCATGCTCCCGTATTGCCGCTAGGGTGTTTGGTCCGGGGCCCCGGCCACTCTCGTTTTGACTAAGTTGGATGATTCCGCCATCGAAAATTCCGGTGGCACTCGCCTTTAATGTTTGAGCTTCTACTCCTCGGCTAGATAAAACCGTTCCTGTTGTTGCACTGGCGGCTATACCGATACCAAGTGTCTTAAAGAAATTTCGGCGAGTCGTTTTCATGAGGCCTCCGTTGGTTTTATTCTGTCAATAAGCCCAAGTTAAAGTTGAGCGGCAACGTTGCGCGGGCTAAACTTTTCTGATGGCTGCCGCCATGGCGTCAAAAACTTCCTTAAGTACAGCCCTAGATGATGCAATGTTCAAGCGCATTCGCCCTTCTCCACCAGACCCATAGTTTGACCCTGGATTCAGATATGCCCCCGAATTGTAAACGAGCCAATCTTGGAAATTTTCTTCAGGGGTATTCCTTCCATGCAGATTCTTCAGTTCCTCGCTTCCAATCGAACCGATCGTTGAGCTAAAGTCTAAGAAGGTCATGTAGGTGCCTTCGTTCCGAGTATAAACCACGTTTGACATATTATTTTTGACGTATTCTTCTATGAATGTGTGATTATCATCCATATACGCATTCGCTTGGTCAAACCAATCTCCACCGCTTTGATACGCTGCTACGGTGGCGACGACACCGAGAGTATTTAGGTCCGCCCAATGGTACTGATTTACTCTACCGAGGAGCATCGGATTTTTTGAGTAAAAATAGGCGTTTTTCATCCCGGCCATATTAAATGTCTTGCTTATGGCAACAAACGAGAGGCTATTATTGACGACCTCTTGGTCCGGAATCGCGGCAAACGGGGTCAATTTATGCCCTTTCCTAACAATGTCTGCGTGAATTTCATCGGACAAGACGACAATGTTGTGGTCCAAAGCTAACCGCCCCATTCGATGAAGCTCATCTGACTTCCAAACATTTCCCGTTGGGTTCTGAGGATTACAGACTATCAAAAGTCTCACATCAGGGGTCATTTTCGCCTCTAAATCATCCCAGTCGACTTCGTAACGCCCATTTTTTATTACCATTTGACTATCGACAGTCCCTACATTTGCTGCCCTGGCCATAGTGTAAAAGCCGGAGTAGGCGGGAGTAATAATGAGGATTTTGCCGCCAGCGGGTACAAAAGCTCTCATCGCTGCGATCATGCCAGGGTACACGCCATCCGAAATTGTAAGCTCATCGGGATTGAGGTCGAGGTTGTTGCGGTTTCCGTTCCATTTAACGATTTCTTCCTTAAGATCGTCTGTTCCGCCCATATATCCCCAGTTGTGATGGTTGACCCGCTCAGCCAAGGCCTCGGTTATACAGGGCGCGCACTCAAAATCCTGAGAGGCAACACCCATCCCGTACTTAAAGACTCCCTCTGGATATCGGCGGGCCGCGCTGTCCCATCGTGCACAATTCGTACCGACTCGGTTGTAGACTGTGTCAAAGTCATATTTTCCGTTAGCTAGTTTAGGCATTGCAGACGGTGCTGCGTTGACAGCGGTTGAAGTCAAGGAGGCGGTTGCTCCGGCAACGGTAGCGAAACCTGCGGTTTTTAAAAAATTTCTTCGGTTTAGATCTGCAATGCTTGGCATGCCTTCTGGCTCCTTTTTATTATTTTTACAAAACTCGACTCGTCGGTGGTTTTATACTCAGGTTTGGAGTGGTTTCGCAAGCAGTTTTTAACAAAAAAACGGTCCTTTTACGCAGAGTGTTGTTTCGGGGGTATCTCAGTATTAAAAAATCTGGTTATGACCTCGGTGTTGAGTTCATTGCCCTTGACCTCCCTGAATACCATCCTTATACTCTCTAACCCTTAAGTTCCGAGCAGTATGAAAGTAGCGTAACTATTTTATGGAGCTTTATCGATTTGATGCGGGGTGGAGCAGTCTGGCAGCTCGTCGGGCTCATAACCCGAAGGTCGTAGGTTCAAATCCTGCCCCCGCTACCAATTTTGAAATGCCTACAAAGACGCCCTTATTAAGCAATTTACCCTCTTACAGCGCTAAAAAAGTGTGGTTATCCCCAGAATGTGATGGAAAAATAGCTTTTGGGCGCTTATACTGTTATTGGTTTTTGTTTGAGTTGAGTTGCATTCAGCTCAGATGCAGTTCGTAAATAATGGCAAATTTTGCAATGTTATGAATTTGCTTGGAGAGCTTTAGTGTTATCTGATGCAGCAGAGTCTTTTCAGTCATTGGAAAGACGCTCCTCACAGGAACGCAGAGGCACCGACGACACACTGATTTTTTATTGAGAATTTTTTGATAAAAAACGTTTCAAAGTGGGCCTTCGGGCCTTTTTTATTGCCTGAGATTTGGGATAAAAGTTTAAGGAATAGGATGAAATATCTAAAAGAGCTCGATAAATCAAGAGCCTTTGCGTGAAGGGCGCCTCCGCTGTAGTTGATGAATTAGTGGGTCCGATAGTTGCAGCGCTCGATTTGGATTTGTGGGGCTGCGAGTTAGTTCGACAGGGAAAGTATTCCTTGATAAGAATTTATATAGACAAGGAATCTGGTATTGATATATCGGACTGCGAGAGAGTAAGCAGGCAAGTCAGCGCGGTTTTTGATGTGGAAGAGCCGATCGCTGGTGAGTACACGCTTGAGGTTTCCTCGCCAGGGCTGGAGAGACCTCTCTTCAGACTCTCTCAGTTTCAACAGTATGTTGGCGATGAAATTCAGTTGCGTGTGAAAAGGCCGCAAGACGGAAGGAAAAATTTTAAGGGTGATCTTGTTCGAGTAGGTGACAACGGGATCTTTTTGTCGATAGATGGAAAAGAGTTTGAGTTCCAGCATTCTGATATCGATAAGGCAAATCTGATTTATTAGAGAAGATAGTTACAATATCTGGTTAGTGATTTATTTTTAAAGCAAGTAAAAAGAATGGTGACGCAATTATGATGAGCAAAGAGATTTTAATGGTCGCTGACGCGGTCTCGAATGAAAAAGGCGTGTCGCGAGAAGTTATTTTTGAGGCGATTGAATCTGCGCTAGCGATGGCTACTCGAAAGCGGGACGATGAGGAAGAGATCGATTGTCGTGTGGTTGTGGACAGAGAAACTGGGGAATACGAGACATTTCGCACTTGGGCTGTGGTGGCCGATGAAGAGTATCTCGTAGAGGAAACGCAGTTAATCATGGAGCAGGTGAATGAGAGGAAGTTGAACCTTTCTGTCGGAGACACCTATGAAGAAAAAATTGAGAATATTGAGTTTGGTCGTATTGCCGCGCAAACAGCGAAGCAGGTCATAGTTCAGAAAGTCAGGGATGCTGAGCGTGAAATTGTAATTGAGGAATATCAAGGAAGGGTAGGTGAGCTCATTGCTGGGGTCGTTAAAAAAGTTACGAGGGATAACATAGTTGTCGATCTTGGGGGTAATGCCGAGGCGCTTCTCACTCGAGACCAGATGATTCCGCGTGAGACATTTCGAATGGGGGATAGGCTTCGAGCACTTTTAATTGATGTTCGATCGGAACAGCGTGGGCCCCAGTTGTTTTTAAGCCGCACGTCGCCACAAATGCTAATCGAGTTATTTAAAATTGAAGTTCCAGAAATTGCGGAAGAAATTATATCTATCAGGGCTGCTGCCCGAGATCCCGGCTCGAGAGCAAAGATAGTTGTCAGCACAAATGACGGTCGGATTGATCCGGTTGGGGCGTGTGTGGGAATGCGCGGGTCACGAGTACAAGTCGTGTCAAATGAATTATCGAACGAGCGCATTGATATCATCCTCTGGGATGACAATCCTGCACAGCTGGTTATCAATTCTATGTCTCCCGCAGAGGTTGCCTCAATTATTGTGGAAGAAGACAGTCATACAATGGATGTTGCAGTAGAAGAGGACAATCTGGCGCAGGCAATTGGAAGAAATGGTCAAAATGTACGATTGTCGTCTGAGTTAACCGGGTGGTCCATAAATGTTATGAGCTTAGAACAAGCGCGAGAGAAGCAGGAGCAAGAATCCACCGGATTTATCGAGCTCTTTGTAAATCGCTTAGATGTGGACGAGGACGTGGCTGAGGTTTTGGTTCAAGAGGGGTTCTCTTCTCTGGAAGAAATAGCGTACGTGCCTTTGGACGAAATTTTGGGTATCGATGGATTCGATGAAGACATTGCTAACGAGCTTCGGAATAGAGCAAAAGACGCATTACTCACTCAGGCAATAGCTTCTCAAGAAGATTTGTCGAAAGCTAATGTTGCTGATGATCTGATTAATATGGACGGTATGGATGATGTGCTTGCCTTAGCGCTGTCTAAGATAGACATTACTTGTATGGAAGATTTGGCAGAGCAATCAATCGATGAGCTTCTAGTTATTGAGGGTATGAACGAGACTCGGGCGGGAGAGTTGATTATGACCGCCAGAGCACCTTGGTTTGAGGAAACAGAATAAACGGCATACACGAATCTGGGTCTGTTTTTTTGGATTGGTAAAAGAGTAATTTGAAGGGAGTACATTGAATGGCCAATGCGACGATAAGCGAACTTGCGAAAGTAGTAGGAGTCGCGGTTGAGAAGTTGTTGTCTCAAGTAAAAGAGGCAGGGCTTCCTCATACCGAAGCGGGCGATGTTATTTCTAACGAGGACAAGAATACTTTGCTTCAATTCCTTCGCAGCAGCCATGGGGAGCGAGACGAAGCTGTAGCACCTCGTAAAATAACTCTCAATCGAAAGACTGTTGGGACATTAAAAGCTGCGTCGGGTCACGGTCGCGGGAAAACCGTGAATGTTGAGGTGCGTAAAAAGCGGACATACGTCAAGCGCAGTGAGGTAGAGGAGGAGGTTCCTGAAGAAAAAGTTGAAGAAGATCCAAACGAAGAAGTTAAGAGTCAAGAGGCAGAGCCCGCAGATTTGGCCGACGCTGGCCGTAAAGCGGATGAAAAAGTCGCTGAAGATGGTGCTACACAAAGCAACAAAAAACAAAAATCGGAGTCGGACAAGGTGGTGCCTGAATCGACGCCCATCGAGGTGGCGGCTGACCGTGCGGACAAACCGGGTGCTAAGCGTGTCAAATCGCAAACGAAGAAAGAAAGTGATGGACAAGATGAAAAACGTAAGACGGCTGCTCGAAACGCTAAGGGTAAGCCTGCGAAGCGAGCTCAGAAGAACATTCATGTAAATGATGATTTTGTTCTCGAGGGTGGAGATATCGATGACAGTGGACGCGGTCGTCGTGGAGGTCGAAAGAATAAAACTCGTTTATCTGCGCCCACTCATACCTTTGAGAAGCCAACTGAATTTATCGCGAAGGATATTACTATTGGGGAGGCGAATTCGCTCTCTGCGCTCGCACAACAGATGTCACTAAAATCGGCAGAATTGATTAAGGTGCTCTTCAAAATGGGTGTGATGGCCAATATCAATCATGTTTTAGACGTGGATACTGCTACCCTGCTTATTGAAGAGCTTGGACATCGAGCCAAATTTGTTTCAGAAGATGCCTTGGAGGAGAATTTAGCAGAATCCTTGGCAGCAAAGGTTGGTGAGGAAGAGGTAGTTCGGGCACCTGTCGTTACAGTAATGGGCCACGTGGATCACGGTAAAACTTCCCTTTTGGACTACGTGAGGAAGTCGACTGTTGCTTCGCATGAGGCCGGAGGAATTACCCAACACATCGGAGCTTACAATGTACAGACAGATCAAGGCATCATTAGTTTTCTCGATACACCGGGTCATGCTGCTTTTTCTGCTATGCGAGCAAGAGGCGCCAAAGCAACAGACGTTATTGTGTTAGTAGTGGCGGGTGATGATGGAGTGAAGCCTCAAACCCAGGAAGCAGTAGAGCACGCGAAAGCTTCCGGTGTTCCTGTCGTAGTAGCGGTTAACAAGATGGATAAGGAAGGTGTTGATCCAGAGAGGGTTAAAAGTGAGTTGGCGGCTCTAGAGGTCGTGCCCGAGGATTGGGGAGGCGATACGCAATTTGTGCCAGTTTCAGCTATTACCGGTGATGGTATTGAGAAGCTTTTAGAAGCAATACTTTTGCAAGCAGAGCTTCTTGAGCTGAAAGCCTATACAGATGTCCCTGGTCAAGGTGTGGTTATTGAGTCTCGGCTTGATAAAGGTCGCGGGCCTGTGGCTTCCGTGCTCGTTCAAAATGGCACGTTAAATGCGGGAGATGTCGTTCTCGTCGGTCATGAGTACGGGCGAGTTAGAGCGTTGGTAGATGAGGTCGGCAAGAACATAAACTCGGCAGGGCCGTCGATTCCGGCGGAGATACTCGGTCTGACCGGGGTTCCGGAGGCCGGTAATGATTTCGTAGTGGTCGCTGATGAGAAAAAAGCGAGAGAAGTTGCAGAGTTCAGGAGAACTCGTTCAAAAGATTCTTTGCAATCGAAACAGCAGGCAACAATGCTCGAGTCAATGTTCTCTGGCATTGGTCGCGAAAATTACAGTGTGCTTAATGTAATTTTAAAAACTGATGTGCGCGGGTCTTTGGAAGCGTTAACAGGATCCTTGCAAAAGCTTAATACAGATGAGGTTGAAGTTAAGTTGATAACGGCCGGAGTGGGAGGTATCTCTGAGACTGACGTTCACCTTGCAGTAACGTCTAAGGCGATGATTATTGGTTTCAATGTGCGTGCTGAAAAATCGGCTAAAGCAATTATTGAAAATGAAGGGCTTCAACTCCGCTACTACAATGTAATTTACAATGTTATAGATGATGTAAAGGCAATTATGGGCGGAATGTTGTCTCCCGAAATCCGAGAAGAAATCGTTGGGATTGCGGAAGTGCGAGACGTTTTTAATTCTCCTAAGTTTGGCCAGATAGCGGGAAGTATGGTGATTGAAGGAACAGTCTATCGCAGTAAACCAATTCGGGTTTTGAGAGATGATGTTGTGATCTATGAAGGAGAACTTGAGTCTCTTAGGCGTTTTAAAGATGATGCAAATGAAGTTCGTAATGGGGTTGAATGCGGTATTGGAGTTAAAAATTATACGGACGTCCGGGTTGGGGATAAAATTGAGGTCTACGAGAAAACCGAAGTTGCCAGGAGCCTTTAAGCGGTGGTTGAGCTTTCTTCCAGAGGTCAAAGAGTTGCCGATCAAATCCAAAGGGAATTGGCTACTTTGATCCAATTAGAAGTGAGGGATCCGAGAGTAGGAATGGTTTCCATCACCGGCATTGATTTGAGTCGCGACCTTGCGCACGCCAAAGTTTTTGTCACTGTGCTTGATACTGTGACAAACAACGGTGCGATAGCTAACTTGGCGACGGCAGAGGAAGATGACTTGGATTCGCTTCAAGTCCGAGACAATGTTGAGGCTCTGAATAAAGCGGCAGGATTTCTCAGATCCCAATTGTCTAAACGGTTGGCACTTCGTGCTGTGCCCAAGCTTCGCTTTTTTTATGACGCGAGTATTGAGAATGGTCAGCGCTTATCCGGGCTCATTGACGATGCGTTGAATGCAGATAAAGATCAGAGGCCTGAATTAGACTTTGATAATCTCAGAATCGAGGATTGATTCTTGGGGAGACAAAAGAGGGGCCGGGATATCAGCGGAATTTTCTTGTTGGACAAGGAGCCTGGTGTAACTTCGAATCAAGCGCTACAGGCGGTGAAACGAGTTTTTGGAGCAAAAAAAGCTGGACACACGGGAAGTCTTGATCCTTTGGCGACGGGGGTTCTGCCCCTTTGCTTTGGAGAATCCACAAAAGTATCTCAGTATCTTTTGGATTCTGACAAGAGTTATAGAGCCAGTATAATGCTTGGCCAAACTACAGAGACAGGAGATAGCGACGGGCGAGTGATTGAAACAGTATCTGATTTCAACATCACTGAAAAGGACATTGTTTCGGCTTTAAAGCAGTTTGAGGGGACAATAGACCAAACTCCGCCCATGTATTCGGCTCTAAAAGTTGGAGGGACGCCTCTGTATAGGCTCGCTAGGAAAGGAATAGTTGTTGAGAGAGAGCCAAGGCAGGTCGCTGTTCACGATATAAAATTGACAGGGTGTGATTTAGTCTCGAGAGAGATAGAGATAATTGTCTCTTGCAGTAAAGGTACTTATATCCGCAGCATTGCGGAGGATCTCGGTGGGACGCTGGGCTGCGGAGGGCATATAACCGCACTGCGAAGACTTAAGGCTGGAAAGTTTGAAGAGTCGAATTGTCATACTTTTTACCAGCTCTGTGAAATTTTGGAGCGACAGGGTTTATCGGGGGCCGAGGAGTGTTTGTTGCCGACGGATTCGGCAATCATTCATTTCCCGAAGATAAAGTTGCCAACTGAGGCTGTTAGGTGGATTTTGAACGGCCATGCCGTAAACGCCAATGAATTGCCTGAAACTGGGCTTTTAAGAATGTATGATGAGAACACTTTTATTGGCATTGGGTTCGTCGATAGCGATGGAAAACTCGCACCGAAAAGATTGATGCAATCCGTTCATAAACCGATGGATTGAATTAAGTATTCTCAGGTCAAAGTGTTAGCTTTATATCTGAGTCTCGTAAAAATATCAGGCGACTATTAATATGCGTGGTTGTGCTGGTTTTGCAAGGTAATCGAACTGCCGAACTGGGGAGTAAAAATTAACCTTTCATTTATTAACTGCATATTTTGGAGCAGAGAGATGGCGTTATCAGCGGAAGTAAAAGAGGGAATTATTAAGGAGTATGCGCAGGGCGAGGGTGATACAGGTTCACCTGAAGTTCAGGTGGCTTTGCTCACAGCAAATATTAATGAGTTACAAACTCATTTCAAAGAACACATCCATGATCATCACTCGCGGCGAGGATTGATTCGAATGGTCAACAGCCGCAGAAAATTGTTGGACTATTTGAAAAGCAAAAGCGTGGATCGATATTCGTCACTGATTAAAAGATTAGGTCTGCGACGCTAAATTGATCATTAAATTTAAAAATGAGATTAACTCAGTCAATGGGATTAACTAGCACCAGGCCTGATGAGTTGGCTTTGTGTTTTTTAAAAAAATAGGAAAAAATATGTTTAATCCAGTTACAAAAACTTTCCAATATGGTGACCAAAAAGTCAGTATTGAGACCGGGAAAATTGCGCGACAAGCAACAGGATCGGTAATGATTCATATGGGACAAACACAGGTTCTAGCCACGGTCGTAGGGAGGAAAAAAGCTAACCCTAATGCAGACTTTTTCCCGTTAACAGTGAATTATCAGGAAAAAACTTATGCGGTTGGCAAAATCCCAGGCGGTTTTTTCAAGCGAGAGGGGCGTCCGACTGAAAAGGAGACCTTAACTTCTCGATTGATCGATCGTCCTATTCGACCTTTGTTTCCCAAAGGTTTTATGAATGAGGTGCAAGTCGTTTGTACTGTAATTTCAGCACACAAAGATGAAGATGCCGATATTGCAAGTTTGATTGGTGCTTCGGCGGCGTTAGCAATTTCTGGCATACCTTTTGCCGGTCCGATCGGTGCCGCTAGAGTAGGGTATGATCACGAATCTGGTTATTTCCTAAATCCGTCAAACTCTCGACTAGAGTCCTCCATGCTCGATATGGTTGTGGCAGGGACAAGTGATGCGGTTTTGATGGTGGAATCTGAAGCGAAAGAGCTTAGTGAAGACCAAATGTTAGGAGCTGTCCTTTTTGCGCACCAAGAAATGCAGGTTGTAATCGATGCAATTACTGCTTTGAAAAGTGAAGTTGGCAAGCTTGCTTGGGATTGGGCGCCGCAAGTTGAGAACGAGACGGTCAAGGCTGCTGTGGTAGAACATTGCGAAGCTCGAGTTGTCGATGCATATCAGATCTCCGATAAAGTTGCGCGTTATGAAGCGATAGGAAAACTCTCAGACGATGCTGTTGCTTCACTGGTAAACAGTGAGGCTGATGTCACCGAGGCGGAGGTTTTGAAAGCGTTTGGGAAATTAGAAAAAAGTACTGTTCGTAACCGAATCCTTGATGGCGCGCCGCGAATTGATGGTCGAGATACAAAAAAAGTTCGAAGTATTGAAGTAGAAACTGGGATTTTAGAAAAAGCTCATGGCTCTGCGCTGTTTACCCGCGGTGAAACACAGGCGGTTGTGGTTGCTACATTGGGCGCATTGCGTGATTCGCAAATTATTGAAGATCTTGGTGGGTCGCGCAAAGACCCCTTCATGCTTCATTATAATTTCCCTCCATACTCGGTTGGTGAAACTGGTTTTATGAGTGGGCCAAAACGTCGAGAAATTGGGCATGGTCGTTTGGCTCGAAGAGGTATTGCGGCTGTGTTGCCGAACGAAGAAGATTTTCCTTATGCGATTCGCGTTGTATCTGAAATTACTGAGTCAAATGGCTCCAGTTCTATGGCATCAGTTTGTGGTAGTAGTCTAGCACTGATGGATGCCGGGGTCCCTATTAAGGCTCCGGTGGCTGGTATAGCGATGGGATTGATTAAAGAAGGAGATCGATTTGCGGTTCTTACTGATATTCTTGGCGATGAGGACCACCTTGGAGACATGGACTTTAAAGTTGCGGGCACCGCAAGCGGAGTTACGGCGCTGCAAATGGACATTAAAATCCAAGGTATCACAGAAGAGATCATGGAAATTGCTTTAGAGCAAGCTAACGTAGCGCGCATTCACATTTTAAGTGAGATGAATAAAGTGATATCTGCGTCTAGAGAATCTGTTTCTGAGAATGCACCTTCAATGGCCATGATTAAAATTGATCCAGACAAGATTAGGGACGTGATTGGCAAGGGTGGCGCGGTTATCAGGGGAATTACCGAGCAAACTGGAGCTTCTGTAGATATTGATGACGAGGGTAATGTTCGTATTTATGGAGAAGACTCTGCGTCAAGAGATGCTGCGTTGGATATGGTGAACGAGATCACCGCAGAGGCGGAAGTAGGGCGAATCTATCGTGGTAAAGTTGCTAGAATCGTCGATTTTGGTGCCTTCATTACGATTTTACCTGGCAAAGATGGCTTGGTGCATATTTCCCAAATTGCCCAAGAGCGAGTCGAAAAAGTAGAGGATTTCATGAAGGAAGGCGACGAGGTTCTCGTAAAGTGTTTGGAGCTTGATGCGAGGGGCCGAATCAAGTTGAGCATGAAAGAAATCTCTGATGAGGAGAAACAGGAGTTTGCGACTGAGTAGTCTCTAACTCGAGAAATAGTTGAACTAAAAAGGTGGTTATTTTTTGCATAATCACCTTTTTTATTTTTACCTTGTTTTTTTGCCAGTTTATAATTTTTCTTACTAAGGGTAATTATTCTTTCAAGTTGTAGCTTTAGCCTTAAATCTATATTACTTTTGGGAAATAAAACTTATGAGGAGAATCATGCCATGGACGCTAGATCCAAAGTAACATTTCCTTTTCTTCGAAAGAGCGCTAGGAACTTACTCGAGTCATTTCTTTTTGTATTTCTTTCGGGCGTTGCGAGCGCCCAGGAAGTCAGTTTCCACAGCGACATAGAACCAATACTTCAAAGAAGTTGCCAAAACTGCCACCGTGAAGGGGGCGTTGGTCCAATGCCGTTGGTGACATATGAGCAAGTTGCCCCATTTGCTGGATTGATTGAGTATAAGACAAAGCTGAGGGATAGGGCGGGGGCGATGCCCCCTTGGTATATGGAAAAAGACATTGGGATCCAACGTTTCAAGAATGATCCGTCCTTAAGCGACGAAGAAATTGAAGCAATTTCCTCTTGGGCACAAAATGGAGCGCTGAGGGGAAATCCTAGTGATGCCCCAGAGCCAATCGAGTTTGATGACAGCGATAAATGGTCGGCTGGTAAACCAGATTTGATTGTAAGCACGAACTCAGTCACCAAGCTTGCAGGAACCCCTGATTGGTGGGGTGAGATAGATAGGGTTCCCGTGGG
>Ga0315321_10002249_pt1 | contig 14981 bp, 18 predicted proteins | sample M180m21515metaG_FD_203464 | JGI IMG/M metagenome (GOLD analysis project Ga0315321, IMG submission 203464) | Ammonia-oxidizing marine archaeal communities from Monterey Bay, California, United States - M1 80m 21515 | ecosystem: Environmental > Aquatic > Marine > Intertidal zone | place: USA... | reverse complement strand
TGCGATGGTAAGGGCAGAAGACATGAGTTGACATGGATTTAAAAGGTTGGGACGCTAACGGACTGCTTGAAGTCCTGCAACCATGTTCGGACGGGGCAAGGTCGCCCCCTTTCCATTACTGTTTGGAAACGTCTTTTTGCCCGGGCTTAGGAAAAGCCCCCCTGCTCGCATGCCTTGAGGAAGGATTCTCCCGCGGATTTCAATTCCTCCCATTCTGCTCGTATTCTTTTGGTGTCTGCCTCGCAGATCGTTCCGTCTTCGGAATAGCTGGCGGAGACCACTTGCAGAAGGTCGGAGAATTCGCTGACGAGTTTTTGGGTGTGTGCGAACAAACCTTCGGTCGTGTCTTCACTGGCCTTGGGGTTTGGGCAGAAGAAACCGTCCGCCCTTTGGCAAAGCCATGAAATGATGTGCTCGTCTCCGGTCGCCTCGAAAATTTTCGACAGGCGGTCGAGCGGGTTGGTGGCCCCGCTGTCCGTTGGCTCTTCGCCCGGTTGACACCATTTGTAGAGGAGGGAAGGGGAGACGCCCAGATCGGAGGCGATTGTCTTGACTCCGACATGCTCCATCGACTGCTTGAGAACTTCGTGGGATTTCATACCTTCGAACTTAGATCAAATGTTTTGGATTTGCCATTATAAACCCAAGCCCATTTTGGAATACGCCTGTCGGTGACAAAAAAAGGAGGGGGCGATCAGCCCCCTCCTTTTTCTGTTTAAATATATTCTTGGGCTATCCTTTTTTACCCAATACTGCCATTACGATTAGAAGCGCAACGAGGCTAGCCAAACTTGCCCCTGCGCCGATGAATGAGTCAACCACACCGGTAATGTTGCCAATGATGTCGATCCCCGGATCTGCTCCGAAGACGATTTGCACCACGACCAGTAATCCGATCGCTACGATCAGAACTTCGGTTAAACCTCCTATTGCGTCCTTTAGTTTTTTTGCTACGTTATCCATTTTATTTTCCCTCACTTTGTTTGTTGTTGTTTCAGTTTAGAGAAACTTTCGAATCGAGCGCTACTTCATCCGATGGAATATCCCCATAATCAGCAGGATGGCGACCAATCCGACAAAGCCGTTTTCGCCACCGATACTTCCTACGATTTCCGACAGGTTTGAAACCACTCCCCCCCCGAATAGCTTGTCTTTGCCAAAGACGATTTCAACGATGACACCCAATGCGATCAGTCCAATACCAACCTGGGTAACGAGTTTAATCCAATCTTGTAACTGCGATAACACTTGTTTCATGATTTCCTCTCTTTTTAGTATGCGGGCCAAGGGAGTCCCGAATCGGCAAGCCGAAACCATTCAGAAACTTCCACAATCCTTAACCACACCTTATTTCATATGATCTATAAATCGGACTTATTGTCAATAACTATGTTTTACATTCATTATGATGATGAGTGTAGTTGATTTAAATATTGTTTTGTTGTTCTGGTAATGGCTTGATACCATTGATTTGAAGGATTGACGGAAGGCGGTCGATTCCTTTGGTTGGCATGATGAAGATTATTTTGCTCATGATTTCCTTTTCCTGCGGGTTTCTATTGATGGTCTCTTGCTCATCCGAACCAGACGAAGTGAAACCGGAAACGGAAACTTCCACGGAGCGAAATTCAACTACTTCAAAGCCTTATCATCTCATCGTCTCTCGTGAAATCGTTCGCGAAGCCCCCGATTTCGTTTACCCCGATGGTCCAGTGACCATCTATTATGATGATGGGTCGAAGCATTCTTCCGGTCTCTACAAAGATGGGAAAAAAGAGGGAAGTTGGGTTTACTTCGGAACGGAAGCGGAAGTTACCATCCGGAGGGAAACGTACGAGGGCGGCGTGAAAGTTAGCGAAGAGTCTTTCGAGTAACCGGCCTTTCCGGGAGGCCCCTTTCCGAGCGAAGGTTCAGAACCAGATCCGGAAACTGCTGCCAATGGTCCAACCTCGGTAGGCGGTCGAGTCAGCCGAGCTTAGATCATCGTGCTGGATGCCACTGATGATCTTGAGGTGTTCTCCGCATAGGTAATAATTCAGGCCTAGGTAGAGGGCATGGTGCCTGTCTCCCCGCCCGCTGTTCACGTCCAGAGTGGAGTCTCGCGCGCCAGCGAGCGGAACGTAACGGCTGTTCAGGTTGAGCCCGTCCGCTTGGTCGGAGCTTTGATAAAGATAGCGTCCAACCAATTTGAGTTTCTCCTCCTTGATCCAATACATGGGCATGAGCACGATTCCCCAAAAATCCCCTTGTTGGTCGATGCTTTTGGTTGAGCCGCTTTTACTCAGGTTGCCATTGTTGCCGAAAGCCAAGGTGCTGTGCAGAGCCCAAGGGTCGTTCCCGATTCGATTGACCAGGGAAAGCGCCCAGTCCATCCCTCCGGCCAGATGGTCTTCGGACGCGCTGCCGTCTTGTTTGTAAAAGGAAACCCAATACTCGTGCAGGTCGTATGCGCTTGTCTCGGAATAGTCGCCTAGCCAAGAGGCGTAGTATACCTTGCTGTCCTCCCATCCGCCAATGTAATCTTCGTAAGTGCCTGAAAAAACCGCTGCGTCGAAAGTGTGAATGCCACTCTTCCATTTGACCCAAGTTGCCATGGGGTTTCCTTTTTCCTTATCGTAGAGCCAAAGTTTGTTGGAGAATGATGAGCGCTCCAGGCAGTTGATTACGGTTGACGATCGCTGCCATTCGTCCGCCATTCGCCCTGTTCTTCTGCCGTAACCTAGCTCCAAGGAGTCCACTGCGGAAACGTCCCAGAACTTGCCTGCATCAAAAGTGATATTGGCGGACCGGAAGGTTTCGTGTCCCCATTGGCGGTAGCTTCCGACAGAGCTTGCGGGATAGTTATGCCGGTCGTTTGACAATTGACTGACCGCTTTGAATTTCCAATAGGTTCCGAATTTACCCGACAATCCCATCCAAAACCGGCGGAATTCCTCGAAATCATCATCGAAGGATTTCCCTGCGGAGTCTTCGCCATCGATATGGCCGATCTGATGTTGATAGGACAAAAAGAGCTTGGCGCTTTGCAGTCCTGTTGCATCGGGGTTATCGTAGAATTTACCGAAATCCCTAAGCTTGACGCAGGTTTCGTCGTCAATTTGGGAAAAAGAGGAGTGCAGGGGCAAGACGGCGAGACTGGTACCGAGCGCTGCAATGCATAGGCGGGTCAATAAGGATAGGTTCATGGACAGAAGGGGTACTTGATTCGTCTTGTCAGGTCAATCGGCATCCTTTATCAGGACTTCCCTTTTTGGGGAAACCTGTCATGACTTTTGTTTATGAATGCGAAAGAATTTTTTCTCCATGGTCTTTTCAGCCCCCATTCGGGCGACAGGAGAACCTTGCAGACCCAACTTCACTGGACCCTCCGGGTGACCGTAGCCCTTTGTTTCATAGGTCATGGCACTTGGGGGTTGATAACCAAGTCAGGCTGGCTTCCCTTCTTCGCCTCGCAAGGAATCGAGGGACAACTCGCCTGGACCTTGCAACCGATCATCGGAGCATTCGATATCATCATGGCCTTGCTTCTTCTGAGGCGGTCAACCCGGGCGATCCTGCTTTGGATGTTCCTTTGGGCTCTTTGGACAGCGATGCTTCGCCCTTTGGCGGGGAATCTTGACAAACCCGTCGAGGTGACGGAAGGACAGTGGGTCGCAGAGATTAGGGAAGAGGCCCGTCCAGATAAAACCCAGACATGGGAGTTTTGGGAGCGGGCGGGGAATTGGGGTCCTCCCTTTATGCTTTTGGTCATGGGAGGAGCCTTTGCGTTAAGGAGGAAGGACTTGCTTGGGAACTATGAGGAACCGGAGATCAAGGACTCGACGATCGATACGGTTTTTTTCCTCTGCAAGTTGTGTCTGGCTCTGCTTCTGATCGGGCATGCGGGCTTCGGTTTTGTTGTCCAGAAACAGATGCTCATCAACCACTGGCAATCGATCGGGGTGAATGCCGACGTCGATTTCATTTCCAAGATCGGGTATGCGGAATTCGCCTTGGGCGTCTTGATCTTCTTGGCTCCGCTCCGCCCCTTGATCTTTCTTGCCCTCGGATGGAAGCTTTTTACCGAATTTCTTTACGTCCCGGCAGATACCGTCGCCGGCATGGGGATCGTCAATATATTCGAATGGATCGAAAGATGGGGCGATTACGGAATTCCCCTCGCCATGCTCTATATTCTGGCTTATCGGGCGAAGAGGGAAGCCTAGGTACAGGCTTCAGGAGTTTCTGACTTTTTCCTTTTCGGTTTCCGCCTTGTCTTCGAGTCTGGCGGTCTCGTCCGCGAGTTGGCGACGGATTTTCTCCGCTTCCTCATGGTCCTGTTTTTCGATTGCCTCGGAAAGGCTTTTGTCGAGGAAGATTTTTCGCTCGGCGATCTTGGCCTTGTACTTTGAATCGACCTCCGCGATCTTCTCCTTCTGCTCCTCGGTCAAGGGCTTGCTTCCTCCGTCGTCGCCCATTCGTTCCATGGCTAGTTCATATGCGCTTTTCATTCTTCGTGGAATAATGAATGGAGGAAGGTAAGTCCATTCGATTCTAAACAGGCAAACGCGATGAGAAATTTGCCTTTCATCACCCTCGAGCAACTTCAACTTGAAAGACAAAGGCAAATGAAAAAATACTGACAAATCTTCTGGACGGAGGTTTCCCGAAACGATTGTCCGAATGAATGCATTTCTTAATGGATTGAGGTTGGCTCTTTCAGATGCAAGCGCTAAGGGATTTTGCATGAAGAAGTTAGAGGTGCGGAAGATGGAGCTTGGCCCGATAGGAACGAATGCATACTTGCTTTGGGAGGAAGGAGGCGGCGAGGCTGTTTTGGTTGATTCGCCGCCAAGTTGTAATCACGAGATCGAACCTCTTCTCGAAAGGCATGAATTGACCTTGAAGGAGATTTGGTTAACCCATGGGCATTGGGATCACATGGCGGGTGCAAGTGAATTGGTCCGCGATGGGGTTGCTGTACTTGGTCATAAGGCTGACAAAATGCTCTTCGAGCAACCCTCGGTAATGGCTGCCTTTGCCATTCCAGGTATGGATTTTCTTCCCGTTGAGATAACTCGCTGGATCGAGGAAGGGGAGGAACTTGATCTGTTTGGGCGTTCGGTTTCCATCTTCCATTGCCCTGGTCACTGTCCTGGGAACGTGGCTTTTTGGGTGGAGAGCGAAGCAATGTGCTTGGTCGGTGACGTCATATTTGCAGGAAGTGTGGGGAGGGCTGACTTGCCGGGCGGGGATTTTTCGCAGCTTGAGCGCTCGATTCGGGAGAAAATTTACGTTTTGCCCAACGAAACCATATTAATGCCCGGGCATGGTCCGGATACGACCGTCATGATTGAGCGGGAGTCCAATCCGTTTGTGCGCCCTTGAGCGTTATCGTCCTCCGCGTGGTTGCTTTGCAAACTCTGTTCCGATGATTCAATTTCTTGAAAAGCCACAAGGAGATGAGCCGGATGGGTTCGATCTGGAAGAGGCGGTTGCTTCAGTTTTCGAGTCCGGAGGCTGGTTGGAGAAAGTGTTGGATTTCGATCACCGAAACGAGCAGGAACAGATGGCTCGGGCGGTATCCAGATCCTTGCTCGATGGCGAACATTTGCTTTTCGAGGCCGGTACAGGGGTGGGGAAAAGCTTGGCCTATCTGGTCCCTTCCCTTTTGTTCTCCAAAACGAGAAAGCGACCTTGCGTAATCGCAACGAACACGATCAGCCTTCAGGAACAGTTGCTCGAAAAGGACGTTCCCGCCTTGCGGGATTTGTTTGCCGGTATTCCTGCCCTTGAAGAGATGGCCGATTTCCGCTGCGCGCTGTTGGTCGGTCGGGCAAATTATCTTTGTTCCACCCGGTTGCAAAAGACAATGAAAGGACAGGGTGATTTGTTCGAAGGCAGCCAGCGAGCCGAACTTCAAAGGATAGCCGTGTGGGCAGGTGCCGAGGCAAAGGAGGGGATCCGTCAGGAGCTTTCTCCTTCTCCTATGGGGGTTGTCTGGGATGCCGTGAACGCGGACTCGTCGATTTGCTCGAGCAAGCGATGCAGTCCTGATTCTTGTTTCTACCGTCGGGCCCGGGCAGAGGTCGAAAGGGCTGACTTGGTAATCGTTAACCACAGTTTGCTTTTTGCCCTTATGGGTGCCGGATTCGGGCCGACGGACGAACAGGGCGGGGTCATGTTCGCTAACGACTTTGTCATTTTTGACGAGGCTCACGAGATGCCCGACGTGGCAAGTGAGCATTTGGGGGTCTCCATAAGTTCGTGGGCGCTCGAAATGTCCATACGTAAAATCTACAACACCAAAAAGAGAAAGGGGCTGTTGGCCAAGGCGGGCAACCCGAACGACTGGGAAGTGGTTGAAAATGCCGAGTTGGCAGTGGCTGATTTCTTCCAGTACCTGCATGTGAAATCTCTCGGAAAGCAGGAGCGAGTTCGATTGTTGGAAGCCGGAACCTTGCCTTTGGAGGTCTTTCCTCCCTTGAGCAGGCTTTGCAGGCGTCTGGTCGAGGTGGCGGAAGCCACCGAGAACGAATCGTTGAAAATGGAACTCAAGGATCAGGCCAAACGTATGCAAGGCTACTTGCGGGGCTTGTCCGAGGTCGTCGAACTGAAGGACGAGAAATCAGTCTACTGGCTTGAGAGGACGGGGAAGAAAAATCAAATCATACATCTTCGCAGCGCCCCGTTGGAGATTGCCGAGGTGCTGCGGGATCAACTTTTCTCAAAAGATTCTTCCGTTGTAATGACCAGCGCCACACTCACCAGAAAAGGAAAGGCCGATACCTTTAAGTCGATGGTCGGTGCGGAATCCATCGCCGAGGGAATAGTGAATTCCCCCTTTGACTACGAATCGAACTTGCAAGTCCGCATCCTGTCCGATTGCCCTGAGCCCATGGGGCAGAATCGAGAGCCTTATCTCAACCGCCTGACCGAAGTGGTGCATGCTTGTGCCTCGGGTATGGAAGGGGGGACCTTGGTCCTTTTTACCAATTATGCCGACTTGAGGCATTGCTACCACACCCTGCGACCGAGATGGGAGCGTTTAGGCCGGTCTCTTTATGCGCAAGGAGAAGGGTACTCCCGTTCCGAACTCCGGAACCGGTTGGTCGAGGAAGGAGACGCGCTGCTCCTCGGAGCGGAAAGCTTTTGGAAGGGTTTTGATGCGAAAGGGGCTTGCCTTTCCCAAGTGATTATCACCCGGTTGCCCTTTGAAAACCCCGGGCATCCTTTGCTCGAGGCCAAGACGGAACTCATGCGTGAACAGGGAAAAAGTTCATTCGCCGAACATTTTTTGCCTTCGGCAGTCATTCGTTTCCGGCAGGGAATCGGACGGTTGATCCGCTCTAAAATTGACGTCGGGGACCTAGTGATACTGGATTCCCGCATACTCAGGAAGAGCTATGGGAAAAGCTTTCTGAACGAATTGCCGAAGAAAGATTACGAAGTGTTTTCCTCCGCTGATCTCTTGCAATAGTCGGAAGGAATGATTTGGAAACCCAATCAATCGATGCGATTTTTGAAAATTGACGTTTGCTTTGCTTTTTATCCTAATTAAACAAGCCCTTAGTTTTCCCCAATAATGTTAATCACTTCACATGGTCATAGCGACGTTGGTTTCGTTCGCGAAAACAATGAAGATTCCTTTCTCGTAGATGAAGGGAAGGGCATTTATGCAGTTGCAGACGGAGTGGGTGGCCTTCCTTTCGGTGCGCTGGCAAGCAGATTGGCCGTACGCTTCTTTGCTTCCTACGTTCACGACGACGAAATTTGCTCGACCAAGGAGGCGCTTCGGGAAATCGTTCATTCCGTTCATCAGAATGTCGTGGAATGCGGTTCCTTGGTTGGCGGGGAGAACGGAATTGGCACAACTTTTTCGGGTCTGCGCATTATTGGCGAAAGATTGATTTATGGTCACGTGGGTGATTCCTCGATTTTCCTTAATAACGGAGACGGATTTTGCAAGATTTCGAAAAATCACACTTTGGGGGACGAACTCATAGACAAGCATGGACCTGAAGCCGCCCATGATATGCCTGAGCATTACATGCATACCTTGACCCGATGCATGGGGCAGGATATCGATTTTGAAGTAGACTTGGGCGAATATTCTTTGTCGCCTGGGGACATGGTATTACTTTGTTCCGACGGCGTTACTAACATGATCGAGTCGCCCGAAATCGAGGAAATGATGAAATCCATGGAGCCTCAACCATTGGTGCAGGCGCTTGTCGATCTAGCCAACCAAAATGGTGGCACGGATAATTCAACTGCCGTTTGCTTAAAAGCTTCTTGATTTCCCAAGAACGTTTGATGAGTGAACGCAGCTCACTTTTCCGCAAGAAACTAGAAGAGCATCCTCATAACCCTCTGTTTCGGTTCAGTTTGGCCCAAGCGCTTTTCGAAGAGGGCAGTTTGACCGAATGCATGAACGAACTCCAATCCTGTTTGAAAGAAAGGCCCGATTGGATGATCGCCTCCCTTCTCTTGGGCAAGGCGAAAATAAAGGCGGGGGAGTTGGATGAGGCCCGGGCGATTCTAGAAACCACGATTAAGATTGCTCAGGAGCAAAACCATGAAGATCCGGAAGAAGAGGCGCGAGCCCTTTTGCTCGAATGTTAGCTTCGGGGTTAATGCAAGGACTGTTGTCAAGACGGGCAAGAGACCTTGATGGTTTGCAATGAGCAAGTTTGCCAAGAGAATTTCGGTCGTTAGTGGTTTCACCATGCTTTCTCGCGTTCTTGGTCTGATGCGGGATATTCTTTTCTTTTCCTGCTTCGGCTCATCGGCTGTGGCATCCGCCTTCATCCTGGCCTTTACCTTGCCCAACCTCTTTCGGAGAATGCTTGGGGAGGGAACCCTGAGCTCGGCATTTATCCCGGTGTTTGCGGAAGACTTGGAAAAACAGGGTGCGCAATCGGCTCATCGCATACTCAATCAAGTGCTCTCCAGACTCGTCCTGTTTCTCCTTTGCCTGAGCGTAGTGGTTTGTCTGTTTTCGCTTTTTGTTCCGGATGGTTGGCAACTTGCCCGAAAATGGATGGATGGGGCCTACCTGAACGCAATCGTATTCCCATATGTTTTGCTAATCTGCATGTCCGCGATCATCGTCGGAGCACTCAATACTCACCGATCCTTTTTCGCAGGAGCGTTCTCTCCCATCATTCTGAACGTATCAATGATAGGAGCTTTGGTCTTGGGGAAGTGGGGCATGGGTTTGGATGGAATGGAACTGGCGACCGTCTTGTGTATCGGGGTAGTGACAGGAGGAATCGCCCAATTGGCGATGCCGTGGTTGCAACTCAGGTGGCAAAAGGCCTGGAAGTGGGAACTGGATCTTGGCAACTCGGAGCAACTAAGCAGAATCAGGTCACTCTTTTGGATAGGCGCTTTCGGAGCAGCTGTTGCTCAGGTGAATATTCTGGTTTCCCGATTCCTCGCTTATTCTTTGGACGATCAAGCAGCTCTTCCCTACCTGTTTCTATCTGCCCGCTTGATCGAATTGCCACTAGGTGTTTTTGCCATCGCGATTTCAACCGTCCTGTTCCCCGAATTGGCAAGAAGCTCCGGCTCTTCCGATGATCGGGGGTTCGAGGAGATTTTCGCCCGGGGGTTTCGTTTGACTTTGGCGATAACCCTTCCGGCGGCAATCGGTTTGGGGATGCTGGCGGATCCGATCTTGAGAGTGCTTTTCCAATGGGGACGATTTGGAGGTGAAGACGTGATCCAAGCATCCAATGTACTGTTTGTATCGGTGGCGGCCTTGCCCTTTTATGCTCTGTCAGCCTACTTGGTAAAGGCGTTTCATGCCCGTAAGCAAATGAAGCCACCCCTCGTTGCAGGTATTTTCAGCTTTGCCATCAACCTTGGCTTGAGTCTTTTCCTCATGAACCGTTATGGGGTAATCGGGCTTGCCTGGGCGAACGTCGGCGCGTCTTGCGCTCAAGCCCTGATTCTGCTTCTGCTGCTTAAAAACGTTTCCCTTTGGAGCTATTTCAAGACATCGCCCTTTTATCTCTTGAGCATAATGATTTCTTCAGGTGGCATGGCGGGGGCGCTTTACCTTCTCGAGCCATTGGTGATGACCGACGATTCCCTGTCGACAAGCCTTTGGGGTCTTGGTCTTTTGGTCCCTGCGGGTGTTTTGACCCAGTTTTCCTTTCTTTTTGCCTTGGGTTTCCCCGAGGTGAGGTCGGGTGTCGGGAAAATGTCGAAAGCGTTGCGAAAGTTGCTTGGGTAATGGATTGCGTAAAAACGATTTCGTTGACAAAGTCGAGTGCTGTGGAGAACTTTTAATATTGATGAGAAATAGAAATCGTACGGGGTTTACCCTTATAGAACTGCTTGTCGTAATTGTAATTATCGGAATTCTTTCGGCGATAAGCATTTCTGGTTTCGGTTGGTGGATTGAGACGAGAGAACAAAAGACTGCAGAAAGCCAGATTGAAGTTTTGCAACTCGCCCTTGAGCAATACAAGAGTGAAACGGGTGGCTTTCCTAACACCGATTACGTGGAGCAATCGAATGACGAAGAAGCCCGGGGAGTCCTGCTTTTCCAAGCATTGAGCAGTTTCGTCGACCGGAAAGGGAAGGAAATTCAAGTGGAAAAGAGAGGTAAAAACTTTTTGCCTAACAGGGAATCGTTCACCTTCGGGACCCGTGGGGAGGGAAACATTGAGCAGGTAACCCTTAGCCTGGATCAAATGCGGGGAGCTCAGGTTCCCGAGGTCTTTCTTCTGGATCCATGGGACAAGCCTTACGTCTACGAGTTTCCACGCCGGGACGGGCACAAGGGCTATTTGCTTTTCTCGAAAGGCAGGGACGGGTCCTCTTCGATTTTCGATACGGAATTAACGACAACCCCTAACAAGGAGGAAGTGGATCAGGATAACGTTCCTGAGACCGAACCAGGCAAATGGTAATCAAAGTCATGAAAAAATCATCATTCCATCCCAAGGGGTTTACACTGATCGAGCTTTTGGTCGTTATAGCGATCATAGGGATTATCGCGGCCATTGCCATTCCGTCTTACACTGGCATCATTGATTCTGCGAGAGCTACGGATACAAGCGTCAGGATAGGCAAATGGGCGAGCGCTTTGAACAAATACAAAACGGACAAAGGTCATTTTCCACCTTTCTTGCTGAAGGAGCAGGAGGGTGTGCCTGTGATTTTGGGCCCTGAGAATCAACTTGAACACGATTCGTTTATCGCCGCTATCAAGGGAAAGAAATGGAACGTAGATACTTTGCGCTGGGAAAAACTGCAGGGTGATTTGCTCAAGGAGAATAATAAAAGAGAAGATTTTGTCGGAGAGCTCACGGATGATGATTTTGGCGAGAAGGGATACCTTTCGGATGCGTGGGGTGGGGCAAAAATCTACGTTCTCGTGGACCAAGACCATGACGACTTGATTGAGCTAAGCACCTCTGCATTTAATGAAATTAAGGATGCTCTTAGGCAAGATTACGACCTTGAGACGATTAATGAGGTCGAAGACAAAATTAAGATCATTCGCCAGAAGATTGCCATTTACGTACTTTATGACGACGCAATCGGAACCAACAACGTATTTTCCTGGGATATCAACCAATACTTGGACGCGGTCGAATAAGGAGGCTTTGAGTTAAAGTGAATCATCATAGTATCTGGACCAGGGCAAAAAGAGGGTTTACTCTTATCGAGTTATTGGTCGTCCTTGTTGTCATGGGCTTAATGATGGGGTTGATCAGTTACTCCTTGATTGGAGGAGGGGGCGCTGAATTAGGCGCGGCCCAGAGAGAACTGTTGGGGCTTGTCCAACAGGCCAGGACCAGAGCGGCGCTCTCTGGACAGGAGACCCGCTTGATCGTGCACGCCGAAGAGGGTGACATCGAGAAATACCATCGTTACGTAGAACTAGTGGTGAAGGATACCTGCTCTACTACCAACGAAACGAAATGGTTGGTCATGGGCGAGGGCGCTTACTTGACTGACGGTGTGTTTTTCGTTCCCGCCGAGGATGATTCGTTTTGCGAAGTTGCGGAGGATTGGAGAACGGATGCCTATACGGTTTGGAGCGGGCACAATGATGATTTCGAGCTCATGGATTCGTTCAAGGGTGAACGGAAGCAGGGTGCGGGAACCAAGTTCCGGTATTTGGGGTTCAACTCAATGGGTAGTGTCATTTATCCGTCGGTCCAAGGAGGCGCTAACTTGCAAAAGCCTCCGCGTCTGGTTATCGCCAACGGGAGTCCAAACCCAGTGCCAGGAGAGAAGCCTCTTGATTTTCGTGATCCGAATTTAATTGCTGGTATTCTGCTGAGGAGATTTGGCGGATACGCAGTTTTGGACGTTCCGGATTTTACCGCCCCCTAGCCATTTATGAACGAGGAAATCCAACCAACAAATTCAAGCCGGAAGGGCAAGGGCTTTACTCTGCTTGAGGTAGTGATTGCCCTGGCGGTCTTTGGTTTTCTGATCGGAGGTCTGTTGGGCTTTCTTCCTTGGGGAGTCGAGGGCGTCGGCAAGGTGAGGGATCAGAACGTCGCATATGGGTTGGTCGACGGAGTGCAGGTTGAGTTGGAACGGATGGGGTTCAGTTTGGTCGAGAAAGGAACGACCCGTTGGACAAATCCGGCAAACCCGAGAGAATTGACGCCTTTGAACGTTTTGCTTGTTGCAAGGAAGGCAGGCGGGCAAGTCGAATTCGAACGGGTTATCGAATATTACGAGAATAAAATGAACGATCCGGACGACTTGGAGGAGGGTAATACGCAGGAGTCTTGGCAAAGTTTGTCGGGTGGAGCGAACGTCCCTTTCAATGACTCGAATGGCAGGCCAATATCTTTGGTCGGTTTGGAATCATTCAAGGAAGTGTCACCCTATTCACAAAGGTGGATTCCCGAGGGTGAACGTTATTTTCTTATCAAATGTTCGCAGTATCCGATCGGGCATCGCCATCAGCACCACCCGAGCAATGGCTTCCTTGCCTTGCAAGTTGACGTGCAATGGCCCTACAAGTTGCCTGACCCATCGAAATCGGGAGGATTCCGGCGGGTTGCCGAGAGGTATCGTATGCATTTTCGCTTTCCTTTGGCCATAACCAGATAGTCCGATGGGTAGTTCCCTTAGGGAGGCATTGGGGGTGTGGATCCTTGCTTCCCGGCCCAAAACTTTGGTTGCATCCCTTATGCCTGTAGCGGCGGGAGGGGCTCTTGCCTATCGCGATACAATGGAATTCCCCGTGCATCTTCTTGCACTAGCCATGCTCTTTTCCTTGCTAATTCAAGTAGGGACAAATTTTTCAAATGATTACTTCGATTACTTGCGCGGGGCAGACAGCAAAAGGGCATTGGGTCCGGCAAGAGCAGTGGCATCTGGATTGATAAGAGGGAAAACGATGCTAGTAGCGTCCTTGGCAATTCTTGCTTTAGCCTTCGCGATCGGCGTAGCATTGATGGAGTTTGCCGGCGCCGATCGTAATTTACTTTGGGTTGGGCTAACTAGCGTGCTTTTTGCCCTCGGATATACCGGGGGACCTTTTCCTTTGGCATACAATGCCCTCGGAGATCTATTCGTCTTGCTGTTCTTTGGGTTCGTTGCCGTTTGCTCGACCCATTACGTTCTTGTCGTCGGAGTCGGAGCTGAATGGCAACCCAATTGGATTGCGCCTCTAGGCGTGGGTTTCGTCATAAACAATCTTTTGGTGGTGAACAACACCAGGGACTATGCAGAGGATAAATCAGTTGGGAAGAAAACCTTGGTTGTTTTCCTTGGACAACGATCGGGCGTGGTTCTTTACGCAATGGGGGTATTGGTCGCCACTTTGGTATGTCCCTATCTTGACCGGACGATTGTTCCGGTTGTCTGGGTTTTTCCGCTCGGACTCTTTTGTCTGTTTAAATTGACAAAAGCCTCTACCCGGGAGAACTATGGCTTGATCCTGATGCTGACGGCGCTCAACATATTAACCTATGGGAGCACCCTCATCTGGAGCTTGATCGGGGGTTGAGCAAAGCAAACGGAATAGGAGTCAGGCCGTAAGATTTCTCGAGCGGAAAAAAGTTATGATCCGATAATCGCGATCAATTCGTCCTTGGATTTCAATCCGACTATGGTCTCGGAAAGGGATCCGTTTTTGTAGACCAAAAGGGTTGGTATCGACTGGACTCCATGTTCTTGGGCCAAGTCGGTGTTTTCATCCACGTTTACCTTGTAAATCCCGACCTGATCGCTCATTTCGCTTGAGATTTCCTCAAGAATCGGGGTGAGGGCTTTGCAAGGACCGCACCAAGGGGCCCAAAAATCTACCAAGACCGTCTTTTCTCCCGAGGAGACTGCATTACTGTAGCTATCTTTGTTCAAGTTAACGAGTTCGCTCATTATTTTGCCAATACAAGTTTGTTTTTGGTTAGGAAGACCTAAGGAGAAGCAGTACCAACAAGGTTACCGCTCCACCGAAGACCAGAAAGTCGATGATCAGGAAAAAGATACTGGGCCGACTCTTTTTGGCTGGTCCGGCTGCCGGGGGTGCACCACCTGGAGGAGCGCCTACTGGACCAGGCCCTCCGGTTGGTGGTCCGCCAGGGGCGGGAAGAGGGGCGCCGCCTGGGGGTAGCGCAGGGCCGCCTGCAACTCCACCCGGTGGGGGTAGCGCAGGGCCGCCTTTGGGCGCCTCTAGGGATGGCTTGGGTCCATCACCCAAACTCGGGGCGGGGGAAACTGGTGCAGCGCCCGGAACCGCAGGGTTTGCGGGGCTTTGAAGTGTGGGCGCGGGTCCAGACATAGGTAGAGGCGCAGGTGCGGGTGCGGGCGCAGGTGCGGACGCGACAGGTGCCGGTCCTGGAGCAGGTAAAGGAGCTGGAGCCGGTGCCCCTGGGGCGGGAGTTGGACCGGCAGGCGTGGGCGCAACAGGAGCAGGGCCAGGAGCTGGAGCTCCGGCAGAAGGAGTCGGAGGGCTGGGTAGCGCCCCTTCACCAGTTGGTGCCGGGCCGGGTGCAGGAGCAGGCCCGGTCGGC
>Ga0315321_10002246_pt1 | contig 14995 bp, 12 predicted proteins | sample M180m21515metaG_FD_203464 | JGI IMG/M metagenome (GOLD analysis project Ga0315321, IMG submission 203464) | Ammonia-oxidizing marine archaeal communities from Monterey Bay, California, United States - M1 80m 21515 | ecosystem: Environmental > Aquatic > Marine > Intertidal zone | place: USA... | reverse complement strand
TCCTCGGTAAGCTACCCCATGTAGAAGAGGTCTTAAATTTCTTGTTCCATACAGTGAATCATAGCCGTTTCCTTTGTTGTCGGTGATTTTAGAAGTTAAATCAATTTCTTTATATCGACTTTTATAATATGATTCTGTTAAATAATAAATTGGAGAGTAAATGTGGTCTTCTAAATTAAAAGCAGGGCATATCTCAGGGTAATTGTTATAAGTTAAAGAATCAGTGTTTTCGGTTGGTTTTTCTTGAGAAAAAATACTTAAGCCAATACAAAAACTAACTAAAAATATAATTGCTCTTAAATTCAAAATAATAATATTACTATAGTTTTAGGCACACATTGGTTGGTTCGGTGAAAAAATTAAAAGCATTAAAACCACCTTCTCTACCTACTCCAGAGTTTTTCACACCACCAAAAGGGGTTCTTAAGTCTCTAACAAGCCAACAATTTATCCACACAATACCCGCTTCTAATTCTTGCGCAAACCGCTGGGCTTTCGAAGTGCTTTCTGTCCAAACGGTGCTGCTTAATCCATATACAGTACTGTTAGCATATTTCAACACCTCATCTTCTGTTTCAAATGGCATAATTGTTACCACTGGTCCAAAAATTTCTTCTTGATTTGTCCTACAATTAAATTTCAACCCTTCAATAATGGTTGGCTCCATAAAGTATCCGTTTGCATTTACTCCGTTTAAAAATAATTGATTGCCTCCAGTTAGAACATTACCTCCTTCTTCTTTAGCAAGTGAAACATAGGATAATATTTTGTTAAGGTGATCTTTCGAAACAATTGCACCTAGATTAGAGTCGGAGTTATTAGGATCACCAACAATTAACTTATTAGTAGCCTCTACAAAGGCAGTTTTAAACTTTTCGTAAATTGGTTTTTCAACAAATATTCTTGAACCACAAAGACAGATTTGTCCTTGATTTGCAAAAGAACTAAGCAAAGTTGTTTTTAAAGCTTTTTCAAAATTACAATCAGCAAAAATTATATTTGGATTTTTACCCCCTAGCTCAAGACTAAGTTTTTTAAACATTGGAGCAGCGGTTCTTGCTATTGTTTCTCCAGTTGTGGTTCCTCCTGTGAAAGAAATGGCTTTAATGCCCGGGTGCTTACTCATTGCAGCACCAACTTTATGTCCTAATCCATGTACAATATTTAGCACACCTTTTGGTAAGCCGGCTTTAATGCAAATTTCTGAAAACAAATATGCTGTCATTGGTGTTATTTCAGAGGGTTTTGCAATCACAGTATTTCCAGTTGCAAGAGCAGGAGCGATTTTCCATGTAAAAAGGTATAGTGGCAAATTCCATGGAGAAATACAACCAACAGCTCCTAATGGTTTTCTTAGGGTATAGTTAATTGCGGTGTCATTATATTGCTGACTTTCAGAGCTATAGTGTAGTATCCCTGTTGCAAAAAAACGCATATTACTTGCTGCTCTAGGAATATCAACTGTCTTGGCTAGCTTTACGGGTTTCCCATTGTCTACAGATTCTGCCAAAGCTAATGAGTCTAAATTTTCTTCAATTAGAGAAGATATTTTCAGCATTATTTCAGACCTTTTTTCTTTGCTTGTTTTTGACCATATGGGAAAGGCTTTATTGGCCGCTTGGTACGCAAGTTCTAAATCAGTTTCATCAGAATCTGGAATTTTACTGTAAACTTCTCCTGTTGAAGGGTTAAAATTGTCAAGCCATTTTGAGCTTTTGGCTTCAATTAATTGGCCATTAATATAATTGAGAATATTTTTCATTTTCTAGTATTAAATCTTCATTGACAATTCATAAGAGCGGCTTCAAATAACTCCATTTCTTCATTATTATCTTTTAAGCGTTCAATAATTTCAACATGCAAATAAGCACAAGAATCACCGATAAGATTTATTTTTTTTACTGCAACGGCTCTGTGAAGCTCGGTATAGCAACCACACAATTCGGTAGCATCTTTGTGCCTTTTTTCACAAGAAATAAGACTAATTAAAAATAAACTTAGAGTAATGATTCTACGCATAAATTTAAAAAAAGGTGGGTTTAAATTTAATTATTTTAATAAAATTAGTTTCAACATCTTGTGAAATCAAAGCTTTTAAAAGATAGGTTTTTTCGTCATACAAAATTTCTTTGTGTGTGATGTGCTGGTTATTTCTGTATTCATTTATTTCAATCAAATTTCCTAAAACATCATACTTGTAATTTATTTTTTTAAAGGCATTTTTATTTATGTCTTTTACAATTTTTTTTGAATTTAATAACCCATGTTCGTTGTAGGTATATGTAATTGTGGATTTTTTATTGTTTATTAATAATTTTTTTGTTTCCAATATAAGATACCCTAAAGGATCATAGTTATATTCAACTCTTTGATATGGAAGTTTATTGTTGTTTAGTATGTTTTTGATTATTGTTGAACCATTTTTTTTATAATTATATTCTTCATTAATTATGACATATTGTTTTTTTAACACAAAATTGGTTCTAGACTTAACCGTGTTTTCATCCCTGCAATAAGTTTTTTTTACAACCTGCTGCTCCTCGTTGTATGAGTAGTTGTATGAGTAAAAGCCATTAATATCATTGGTTCTTTTAGTGGTCAATAATCCGTTGCTTATGTATTCATAAAAAATATAAGTTGTGTCTTTTTTCTTTTGTCTATAAAAGGTAGAATATTGTTTTTTCAGCTCACCTTTTTTATTAAAATCATAACGTAGGACTTTCCCAGTATTTTTAATTGCGCTTAATTCCTTTTTTGTTGAGATAACTCCATGCAGTGATTTTAGGTTGTTCACCTGAACTATTTTCGTGTTAAAAAAAGGGTCGTCAGAGAAAGCATTACATTTAGAATTGTCGATTAATTGCCCAACAAATAAGCTGTTCAATAGCCCAAAATAAAATGCGATTAAATAAAGAATTGCTCTAAGCATAAAGAGAAAGTATTCCTTTAGCCTCAGATTGTATATCTTTTACTAAACTATTAGGTGAAATAACTCTTAATTCTTTTCCAAAACCTAAAAGAAGCATTTTTAATTCATAAGATGGAAGAAGTTGGTAACTAAAAGTGTGCTTACCATTTTTCACAGTGTTTAATTTCTGAGTATGATGAAGTGGCTGAGATAAAAGGTATTTTGAAAGCACCTTTTCAGCTTCAATTATTACTTTTTCTGGTTGCCCATCATATGTGGTTATTCCGATAGAATATTGAAAAAAAACTTCTGCAGAAAAGTTACTGTCAATAGTAAAAGGGCTTTCTAGTTCGATTAGCTCTTCCATTCTATCTAAAGCAAAAGTTCTAATTTCTTCTTTCAGTTCGCTTTTACCTATTAGATACCACCTGTTTCTATATTCTTTTAAGAGATAGGGTTGTAATCTCCTTACCGATCCAGTTTCACTTCTAAAGCTTTGGTAGTTAAATTGAATGGATTTTCTTTCTTTTATTGCCGCTAGTATAGGTGCCAAAAACTCATTTCCTCCAACAGTAGGTTGTGATTCAAAATGTACAATATCATCGTGATAATTTTTCTTATTTGCAGACATTTCAACCCGGTCTAATATTTTATCAATGGCATATTGAAATTGTCCAAAAAGTTGAGTGTTTTTAAATTGATTTAAAATATTTGTAGCAGCTTTAATAGCTGAAATGTCAGAATCTGTTAGAGGAATATCATCCATACTAAAGTTCTTATCTTCATAGAAATAACCTCTTTCTAGTTTTGAGTAAGCTATAGGAGCATCATGCTCGTTACGCATGGCGAAAATATCTTTTTCTATTGTGGAGTGGCATATGTTTTGACCAGTTACAGATCCGTATAGCTCTTCTTCACAAGTTTGTCTAAGTTTTTCCTTAGATGGAAAGGGTTGAAAATCATTTCTTATACAACGGTCAATAACTCTATATCTTAAAAGTGCATTTTTTATAACAGGCATAACAGCAATTAATTTAAAGGTTTTTCTTGTAAGAGTTGTTCAATTAGTTCAGAGGTTTCAGCTGAAAAAGTTGAGTAAAACTCCCCAGTACCTGGACCATAGAAGCCACTGTGTATTTTTCTTACAACACCATTTCTATCTATGTACAATGTTGTTGGAAAAGAAGCTACATTCTTTAAGAATGGTAGAGAGTATTCAACATCTTTTTTTCCTGCATTCCCTGCAATTAAAAACGGAAAATCGGCTTTAAAATGGTTTTTTAATCGCTTAACGCTTTTAACTTTTTCAGAAAACACATGAGATTGTTCATAGGTAAGACTAATAACCTCTAAGCCTGAAGAATTATATTTTTTGTGTAAAGCGTTAAAAAAAGCTGTTTCATCAAGACAATTAGGGCACCATGAGCCAATTATTTGAACGATTAAAACTTTATTATTAAACAGACTACTCGGAAAACTTACAATATTACTATCTAAATCGGGAAAAGAAAAAGAGACAGGAAATTCAGGATTAATTTTAGTAATTGAGTCGGGATCGGAGAGCGAAAAGCTTGAATTTCTATGTGCTTTCCAGCTGTTTTGATAATGTTTGCCAGAGTAAAACACACCATTTAATGCTTCATTTTCTAATTTAGCTTCAAACAAAAAAGCGTGTGACCCATCAAAACAAGATAAAAAGATGGAATCCTTAATTGAATTTCCTTGAAGGTATCTGTAGTCACCAGTTTCTGTTATGAACGTCCCAGTTAAATTGTTTTTTTCTTGTTTGAAAACCCCTATGGCTTTGTATTTTTCCTGGGTTTTATATGCAAAATCAACTTCCCACTTGCCGCTTATTGAAGACGATAAAAGTGAATTTGACGAAGAAAAGCGATGGTTAATGTTGCTGGACCTTGTTGCGCAAAAAGGAATAATATAACCTGGCCCCTTAGCTTGATTTATCCACTCACCTTCTAAATTATCGTCCTTCAAAATAAAATTAAATTCGCTATTAAAAATTGGCATCTTAATTTTAAAAGTACTATCTGTTGATTTAACTATTAACCCAGAAATCTTTTCTTGGCCATTCACAAAAAATATAGAGTCTTTAGTTATTTCAAAATTAAAAGGAAGGTATTTTCCTGGTATTATTTCCAGCTTTCCTAACCAAAGACCAGCTAGAGAGCTTGATTTTTTGAGGCTTACACTTTCTTGATTAGAGGTATTGCAGGAGCAATTAAAAAAAATAATAGCAATTAAAAAAGGAAAATAATTTTTCATTCGAGATTTAAAAAATCAAAAATATAGTTTTAACATATAAATATGCTACTTATTTGTTAGTTTTTAAAATTGACAATACAATGCAACCAATTTTAATTATATTGAGTCTAATATGAAAGCAGCAACGCCAAAAATGACAGATGATGAATTGGTTAAGCAATGTCTTAATAACAATCAAGGAGCTCAAAAGGAGCTTTTTGTTCGGTTTTCTTCTACAATGTTAGGTGTTTGTTTACGATACACATCGTCCAAAAGTGATGCGGAAGATGTGCTTCAAGAAGCTTTTATAAAAGTATTTAATAAGCTTGATAAATATTCTGGTTTAGGGTCTTTTGAAGGTTGGATAAGGAGAATCGTTGTGAATACAGCGCTTGACTACTTAAGAAAAAACAAGAAAATGCAACTTAATTCATCAATTGATGACGTTGGTTATGGTATTAAAAAAGACCACTTTATTGTTGAAGATTTAACAGCTAAAGAATTAATGAAATTAATACAAAGGATTCCGTTAGGGTATAAAACTATTTTTAATATGTATGCCATTGAAGGGTATTCACATAAAGAGATTGCGCAAGAGCTGAACATTTCTGAAAGCACTTCTAAAAGTCAACTTTCTAGAGCTAGATCAGCTATTAAAGAACTTTTAGTAGAAAACAATTTAATTTAAGAGTGAGTAAAGAACCAAACATAGATCAATTATTTAAAGAGTCTTTTAGCTCTTTTAGCCCAGAAGTTAATGGTGAATTATGGGCGAACATTTCTAATCAACTTCCTTCTGTTGGTTCAGCTACTGTAACAACGGTTGCTAAAACATCTTTATGGAAAATATTGATGGGAGCATTCACTTGCGTTTTAGTTGGTGTTTCTTTTACTTTAATTTATCAAGAATTAACTCGGCAGAACGATTTTGAAAAGCAAATACCTGCTAAAAATTCCTCAATTAAAGCTCTTGACAGTGAATTTAGTGATGCTCCTTTGAGTGTAGTTCTTCCAGAAACTTCTCCCTATGACATCAACGATCCAATCATTAATAAGCAAACTCCTGTTGTTGAGAATTATAAAGTTGAGTTATTAGAGGACCTAGAGCGTAATGAAAACAGGGTCATCAATCATAATCAACCCAGCTCTGTAGTTAATTTATTTTTAACCCCTAGAACTAAAAGATTAAATATTGAATCATCAAATACTGAAAACTCAATTGCAGAAAAAGAAGAAAAAGAGTTGAAAGTTGAAATATCAACTCACGAAGTACTAAACCCCATTATTAACACTTCTGTTTCTGGTGGCTACGCACCACTTGTCGTTGTTTTTGATCATTCTGAGCTAGCAGATGAGGTTTTCTGGGAATTTGATGACGGTGCTTTTTCTGATGAGTCTATAGTAGAACATATCTTTAGGTCGCCTGGAGAATATTCCGTAAGTGTTACAATTACAAAAAATGGCATTAAAACGAAAGCCCTAAAATCTATTCATGTTCAATCTAGATGTATTATTCAAAAAATACCTAATGTATTTACCCCTAATGGTGATGGGGAGAATGACTTGTTTTTTCTAGAAGCAGAAAATATTGAGACATTTTTCATTCAAATATTCAATTTAAAAGGAAAAGTTGTTTTTGAGTCTAATAATTTAGACGCTAAGTGGGATGGCAATGATGCTTTTGGAATCCCTCTTGATCAAGGGCAATATTTATACTTTATTAAAGCTTTAGGAAATGACAAATCTGATTTGTCTAGAACAGGCACCGTATTAATAAAAAGATAATCTTAAGATTGTTTAATAACAATAAAGTAAGTTATTAGGCTATATTTGCCAGATTTTTTAGAAATAATTTGGTAAATGAAAAAGCTATTTAACAATTTTACTTTTAACCCAAAAAATGACATTTTATCGGGCTTAACAGTTGCCCTTGCACTTGTTCCTGAAGCAGTTGCATTTGCTTTTGTTGCCGGCATTGACCCTTTAGTGGGTTTATACGGGGCTTTTATGATGGGTATTGTAACAGCAGTTTTTGGAGGAAGACCAGGAATGATTTCTGGAGCTACTGGAGCAATGGCAGTAGTTATGATACACATGATTAAGCAAGGAAATGAGGTTGGTATGAGTTTAGACATCCCAGTTGAAAATTTAGGTTTACAATGGTTGTTTATTACACTTTTATTCGTTGGTGTAATTCAAATTTTAGCAGGAGTTTTTAAATTAGGGAAATTTGTTCGACTTATTCCTCATCCTGTTATGATGGGATTTGTAAACGGTTTAGCAATTGTCATCTTTATTTCACAAATAGGGTTATTTCCACTCGAATCCATTAAAGAGATTTCATTTCTAGAGAACACAAATCAATGGTTTAATGCATTTTTCTCTAACACCGATCTTTGGATAATGCTTGCATTAGTTGGTCTTACCATGGTGATAATGTTTGTTTTACCAAAGCTGACAAAGAAAATACCTGCAGCATTAACAGCAATTGTAGTTGTAGCTTGTATAACTATTTTTGGAAACATAGAGGTTAGTACTGTAGGTTCTTTTATTGTAGATAAGGGTGGTACTGGCTTAGAAGGGTCTTTACCTAACTTCCAATCTCAAATATTTGGTTTTTTTGACACATTAAATGGGCATTGGGGATTATTACTTTCAACAGCATTTTTATTGGCAGCAGTTGGTCTTATTGAATCGTTAATGACGCTTAATTTAGTTGATGAATTAACAGAAAGTAGAGGAAGTGGCAATAAAGAATGCGTTGCTCAAGGGGGTGCTAATATTTTAAATGGTTTATTTGGTGGAATGGGAGGTTGTGCCATGATCGGACAATCTTTAATTAACGTTAATTCTGGAGGAAAAGGAAGGTTATCAGGTATAGTTGCGGCAATTGCTTTGTTGTGTTTCATTCTTTTTGGTGCTAATCTAATTGAGCAAATACCACTGGCTGCACTTGTAGGTGTAATGTTTATGGTTGTTATAGGGACATTTGCATGGAGCAGCTTTAGAATTTTAAGAAAAATACCAATTTCTGATGCGGTTGTTTTAATTGTAGTTTCTGCAGTAACAGTTTGGAAAGACTTAGCTATAGCAGTTGTTGTGGGGGTTATTATTTCAGCACTGGTTTTTGCTTGGAGAAATGCAACAATGATTCGAGCAAGGAAGCGAATTAAGCCTAATGGAACAAAAGTTTATGAAATTTGGGGACCATTATTTTTTGGCTCAGTTCAAAACTTCAACAGTAAGTTTGATGTTAAAAACGATCCTAAGGCAATTGAAATTGATTTCATTGAATCTAAAGTGAATGACCACTCAGGAATAGAAGCAATAGATAACGTAGTCAAAAAATACATTAAGTCTGGAAAACAAGTAAGGCTCACTCATTTGAGTCCAGAATGTAAAACACTCTTATTAAAAGCTGACCCATCATTTAATAAAATAATAAAAACATCTATTGATGACCCAAGGTACTATGTGGTCACGGATTTAATGGATGTTGAGGTTTAAAATTGAAAATAAATGAAAGGTTGTAAATCTGCAGAAAGGACTTGATAAAGAACAAAAATTGCAGAACCACAAAATGCAAGCTGTAAAGACATTGGAGCTGTTGCAAATTTATTCCTGTACCATTCTTTAAACTTACTAGGTAAGAGATGAATGACAAAACCTATAAACATCACTGATAATACAGGCCAAAATCCCAAAACAACTTCAGGTAATACAGTTAGGTTTAAATTATAAATTAATTTATTTAACATTGTATTTGCAGTTAAAAGTTCATATTGAATATCGTGAGCTTTATTCATTGAATCGAAAGAACTTGCAGAGCCACTTCTGAACCAAATCCTAGTAAATGATATAAAATTAAAAGTGATGAAAACCGCTAAAGCCCTATTCCACCATTTAGACTTATCCTCCCAAGGGCTAATTTTTCTCCATAATTTGTAAACAACAATTCCTAACCCATTTAACCCTCCCCAAAAAACAAAATTCCAGCTTGCACCATGCCAAAGGCCACCCAACAACATGGTAATCATTATGTTAATGTTAGTAATATACCAGCCTCTAATTTTTGGAAATATTAAACCAATAATTAACGCTAAAAGTAGTCCTGATAAAAAATAAATTAAAACATAAAAAGACCCACTAATAAAGAAAAGAAATAAGGCTACGAAAGCTAACGAAACAAAAGTAAAAGTTGACCCACCTCTATTTCCCCCCATTGGAATGTACAGGTAGTCTTTAAGCCATGACGAAAGTGAAATGTGCCATCTTTTCCAAAAATTTCCACAACTATCTGCTTTATATGGCGAGTCGAAATTTTTAGGTAATTGAAAACCTAATAACATTGCTATTCCAATGGCAATGTCTGTATAGCCAGAAAAATCTGCATAAACTTGAAGGGAATATCCGTACAATGCCATTAAATTTTCAACTCCTGTAAATAATTCAGGATTTTCAAAAACCCTGTCAACTAGGTTTAGTGCGATATAATCAGCCAGAATTACTTTTTTTAATAAACCATTCATTATCCAGAATAGCGCAATCCCAAATTGTTTCTTTGTGAGGTTATAAGGTTCGTATAGCTGTGGAATAAATTTAGCCGCCCTTACAATAGGCCCAGCAACGAGCTGTGGAAAAAATGAAACATAGAACCCAAAGTCGATTATACTTCTCACAGGTTTAATTTCTTTTCTATAAATATCTATTGAATATGACATTGTTTGAAATGTGAAAAAGGAGATCCCCACAGGAAGTAAAATTTGATCGACTCTAAATGAAGACCCAAAAAGCTGATTACTAATTTCTGCAAAATGATTTATTGGGTGCCACTCTGCTCCAATAAGTTGATTAAATGAGTCTGCAAAAAAGTAGGCATACTTAAAATAAAACAGGACAAAAAGATTTATAAAGATGCTTAAGGCAAGCCAACATTTTTTTCTTGTAATTGTTTTCCCTTTTTCTATAGCAAATCCTAGCAGGTAATCGGAAAACGTAGAAAACAATAAAATACTAAAGAAAAAGCCACTCGTCTTGTAATAAAAGAAGATGCTCACCAAAAATAAAAAAGCATTTCGTAGTTTATTTTTTTTATAAATAAAGGAATATACGGAAAGAACTATTGCGAAAAATATCCAGAAATAAAGTTGAGTAAAAATTAATGGTGTTGCACTATTGTAGTCTAAAGCCATTTTAATGGTTTCAACTTCAAATAGTTGATTAAAAAGCTTATCTATTGTTGTCCAAAAACTCATTGTATGATTTAATTATGGCTTCAAATAATAGATCTCCAACTGTTTCATAACCTGCCTTTGTAAAATGAATTTTATCTTTCTTGGCCAGTCCAGCTTTCTCCCATGTTCTTACGGAACCCAATCCTCCCATTAATCCATACATGTCCCATACACCACCCCCATATTTAGCAGCAAGATTTTTCATTACATCCCTAACATCTTCTGCTTTTTTATTTGGGTATTTTCTTTTGAAATAGCTATCATTATTTGTAGTAAACAATAGAGCAGCATTTGGAGATACAGTTTGAAAATATTTTATTAAGGTGTCGTAGTTTTTTTCATAATTTGAAGCAGTAAATTGTGTGTCGTAAGCATCGTTTATTCCAACTGAAAAAATCACCAAATCTGGCTTTATTATTTCTAGGTGTTTAGTGAATAATTCACACCTCAAATAGCTAGGAACACTTGCTCCATTTACACCAATTGAATGATAGCATATCCCAGGGTCTTGGTTTTCCAATGTAACACCATAAAGCGCAAATTCTTTTTCTATGGTATCCATTTTAGTAATAGCTATTTCAAAAGTCTCTTGATATGAGGATAACCTAAATTCAGTATAACCAATCGAATCATTTGTTATTCTTATCGCGTTGGTATCTGAAAGTAATTCTATACAATAAGATTCATTTTTTTGATTGTGCAAAATTTTAATTGTATTGAAATCATAATCAGGATAATTATCTCCTCTAAACGAAATTTTTAATCCTGATAAACTGTCTGAAGTTTTTGCAGTTATTCCGGTAACCCCAAATTCTGAATGATGCTTTAAAACTGAATTTCTATAACCTTTCCACTCACCCGTATATTCAACTTTATAATAATAAGGGTTATTCGTCTTGGCTAATCTAAAAGGAAAAAGCAAACCTCTTCCTCCGTTATTATTTGGAATGAAATTATAAAGCCGTTGCCGTACCCGATCAGACCACATATCGGCTTGTATGTGCGAACCTCCAATGTGTACAATATTTAATTTGTTTCTTCCTTCAAAAAGAAGGGTGTCTAATTTTGAGTAAAACAACTGAAAACTTGAACTATCATCAAAAAACTCTATAAAATTATAGTCATAATCAATAAAATCATGTTCTGGGACATCGTGCGGATAATGTTGCCCAGAAAAACACATAGGAAACAGCACTAGCAATAGGTTTAAACCTAAGCATTGTATGTTATTTATCCTGCGCTTTATATGCATTGTAATCTTCTTTTAAAGAGCTGTAAAATAATTCTGCGATTTTTCTTGCCCCTTTAGAGGTGAAATGGATGTAATCTTTTGATGCAAGTGGCGGTTCTTCTTCTGCCCATTTAGGCATGGTGTTTTGACCACCCATTGCCTCATACATGTCCCAAAAAACTCCACCTTCTTTAAAGGTGTGTTCTTTTAGTGCGTTTCTTACTTCACTAAGAAGTGGGTAGGTAATAAAGGTAGTTTCTTCTTTCTTTGACATGTCTGCAGGGCCAATAACAAGGACGGTTGCATTTGGGCAAAGAGTTTTAAGTAATCGAATTTGAGACCCAAACCACTTGCCATATTTAAATGCTCTTTCTTTACTTTTAATATATGGAATTGTGTTTCCTCCAAATTCTAAAATAAGTAATGAAGGGTTTAAGTAATTAAACATATCTTTCATGCAGGATTTATCTTGTTTTGAAAACTCTGTTCCTGACGCTCCCCTAAGAGGAATATTGTCCATAATAACACCTTTAGTGCTTTCTATTGATAACGCATAGAAATCAGGACTTTCTACACCACTAAATTTTAGAGTAAGCTCTTTAGGCGTTGATGGGAATTTTATTTTTTTTGTGTTTACTCCAATTCCGTTTTTTAAAGAATCATTTTCAATATTAGTACTATCTATGAATACTTCTAAATATGATTTATGTTTAGAATTTCCATAATAAATATTTAACTCATTATATCGTTTTGCTTTACTAAAAGATGCCGTTGGTCTTTTAATCTTCACCCATGATTCATAATTAGGTATTTGAGTAGAATCAACTAGAGGTGAGTATTTAGAGTAAGCTAAGAGAACACCATATTTCTTATGCTTTATTGAAGTGTCTTTTTTTCTTCCAAATCCAGCATGTCTGGACCAATTGTTTGAATGCGTTTGTTTGACACTCATTTTTCTAGTTACTTGCTCTATTGCAAATAAGCCGGCTCCTCCCCCCCCAAATTCTTTTTGTAATTCATTCCTTACATAGCTTGTTATTCTATCAGCTTCAATTTGGGAGTCTCCAAAATGCATAATTCTAACTTTCTCATTTCTTGCATTATCTAATTGTTGAAAAAAGGCATATAAAATGGTTTTATCATTTTCTGGATATTGTAATTTTTTCCAAGCATCATCAATAGAGTCCTGAATTTGTTTTTTAAGTTGTAAATCTATTTTTATACTGTCTAATTTTAATTTGGCAAGAATTTTTTCTAATTCTTGTTGTTTTTCATCTATTGTAATTAATGTGTCTTCATTTAAAGAATAAAATTTAGAAATGGTTGGAAAATTAAGGTTGAGCCCAAAAACACTCGTTCCATTTTCCGGAAAAAAAGACATAAATAAATTCATTAGCACAAAAAGAAGCACTAAGAAAACTAACGATTTTTGTGGCTTTATTTTTTCTTTATTTTTAATAATTGTCCAGTAATTATGGGTTTGTTTGGGTTTTTAGCTTTTATAGAATCAGCACTAATTCCAGGGTATTTAGAAGCAATTGAATTTAAAGAATCTCCTTTTTTAACTTTATAAAATAAATAGTTACTTGTGTCATTTTCAGGAGAATATATAATTAGCTCTTGACCTATGTCAATTCTAGAAGAAGATAATTCGTTCCAAGTTTGTATTTCTGCAACAGTAACTGCGTAAAGTTCAGCAATTTTGCCTAAGTAATCACCAGACCGGACTTCATATATAAGCATTTCTTTTAGATGCATTGCTTCTCTGTAGAACGGATTTAATAAAACAGAATCTTGATAGTAATAAATTGAATCTAAATTATTAGTAAGATTAAAATAGTTCACAGAGTCAAGTTTTAATGGGTAATTTCTGGGGAGCTCTTGTTTTCTGTTTTGAGGATTTAAACCATTGAAAAGATCAAAATTAAATTCAATTTTATCATTTATTGCTTCAAAAAGAAGCGATTTATTTAAAGACAATTTATAGGTTATTGTTTCTTCTTTTAAATTACCAGTAACGAAGTCTTCTGAGTCAACAAGGGTATTTATATAAGCAAGAGCATGAAATGCTTTTAGCCAATCGGCATAATCATTTCCAAGTTCAACCAAAACACTATCTAAAGATGAATTATTAGCTCTTTTAATGGCTTTGTTTAGTAGTGTTGGGCTTGTTAAGTAAGCAAGTACAACATAGTTAATGTCATTATATTTAACATATAAGTGTTTTAACTGTTTAGCCGCTGCAATTGATGCAGCTGAATCAAGAAATCGTTCGTCAGTATTTTTATTTAAAATTAACCCATGCTTAATTGCGACCGGGTAATGTAATCCCCATATGCCTATTCCGCCAAAAGCACTTTTAAAATTGTAATCACCCCCACTAATAAGTATTGGTAAAACAGAGAGTTCAGAAGGTAATTTTAGTTTTTCAATTGATTTAACAATAAATTCATTGTTGTTTTTCCAATTAAAATGTTGCTTCGTTTTGTGCGAGTTTTTTTTGAAATAATTGTAATAGGGTTTAAAATCCAAATCGTAACTAGCTACTTCAATGTAATAGGGTTTAAAATCCAATTCATTGTAGGGAGTGAAGTTGATTTCTGAAAATTTTTCATTTTGGACAGACAAGCCGTTTGATTCATTGTTGTATCCATTTAACACTGATAGATTAACTGTTGTTTCTGCTGAATAAAAAGCAACGCTTAGTAAGAAAGAGAATCCCAGAAGAAGTATTTTTTTAAATAATATCATTACTTATATAAAAGTCATATTTATTTGGTTGCATTAAAGTTAATATCCAATTATGTTTTGAACAATTTTAAATGGAAAAAGCAAAATGTATTCCAAATAATTAATTTTATCGGCAATTAACATTAATTCTTTAATTATACCATGAAACGTATTTGTGCATTAGTTACTATTGTTTTGGCAATAAATAGTAGTTCATTTTTTTCTCAAATTGACACTGAAATTGATAAGAAATTGAAAACAACCATCCCTGAAAAAAAAGATTCTTTAATATGGAAATCAGGCTCAATAATGAGTCTAGGGTTTAACAGTGTAGGCCTTCATAATTGGTCTGGAGGTGGGCAAAACTCAATGTCAGTTCAGGGATTGGTGAGTCTTTTTGCTAACTACCACAAGGATAAAACTAGATGGGATAATAATTTTGATGTAGCATTTGGGGTAATAAAAAGTGGTGTAGGAGAAAATATCCCTTGGTTTAAAAATGATGATAGAATTGAACTAAATTCTAAAATTGGACATAAAATAAATAAAAGTTGGTACTATTCTGGGTTAGTAAATTTTAGGACGCAGTTTACCTATGGATACAGCACAGTTGAAGACAAGCTAAACGGAAGC
>Ga0315321_10002244_pt1 | contig 15005 bp, 8 predicted proteins | sample M180m21515metaG_FD_203464 | JGI IMG/M metagenome (GOLD analysis project Ga0315321, IMG submission 203464) | Ammonia-oxidizing marine archaeal communities from Monterey Bay, California, United States - M1 80m 21515 | ecosystem: Environmental > Aquatic > Marine > Intertidal zone | place: USA... | reverse complement strand
CTGCGCCGATAGCACTGCGCCAGACAGTCTCTCAGGCAGTCCAGAACGCACTCACACCGTCGCTACAGCTCATCGACGACCTCATGACTCTGAACCGGCCCCCCACACGCAACCCGGCCTCCACGACCAAGCTGCAATCGCTCATCGAGACCACTTGTCGCAGCATCGCGGTGGCTCCGGTCGGCGCCAAGACCATGATTCAGACCCGTCTGGGGCCTGAGCTCGAGGTGGTGGGACCCCGAGAGCTTTTCCAGCAAGCCATCTTCAACCTTCTGTTCAACGCCACTGAAGCCACCTCCCCTGGCTGCGTTCGCGTATCGACGGCCTACGCCAAGCCGATCGATGGCCAACACACCCATGCTCTGGTGATGGTCGAAGACACAGGTGAAGGAATCGACGAAGCTGATCTTGTTCGCGCGGTGGAACCATTCTTCACCACCCGCTCGGGACAAACCGGGCTTGGGCTGTCGGTGGTTCATGCCATCGCGGTCCAGACCGGAGGCTGGTTCGAGCTGCGCAGCACTTCTGGTCGTGGCACCTGTGCCGCGCTCGCCCTCCCGCTTGCCCGTCCCGTGTCGACGGAATCTGTGCGTGAAGTCGATGTCGCTCCCACCGGAAAGGAGCTCTACCCACCGGGTGAACTGACCGGTCTGAGTGACCGGTACACCTTGCCTCCCGTACCCACTCAAGCAATGCCCTCTATAGTCGAGCTGAGTACCTGGCGTCTCGACTTCGCCCGTAGGCTCTGTCGCGCAATCTCGTTGTTCACATGTCTGCTGCTCTTGATTCACTTCTGGGTGGCGCCACCGCTCCACGTCATCACCTACATCGCCGTCGCAGTGGGCTTGTTGGGTATCGGATGGACTGGCTGGTTTGCCACAGCCTCGCCTGCAGTGACGTTTGGCATGTTGCTCTACGGCACCTTTGGGGCTTCCCTCGTTAGCCTGCTCGCCAACTCCTATGACAACCCTGTTGCGGTCACGGGACTCACAATCGCCTTTTGCTGGAGCGTGCTGCTGGGCCAAGCTCGGGCGACTTGGGTGATGTTGGTGACCTTCGTCGTGTCCTTTCTCGCCACGGGGTGGGTGCGGGAAGCCTACTGGCCAGTTCCGATGCTCGACAACTTAGACGTGAACAACGGCGAGACCTGGTATCGAATTGCGCCCCAGATCTTTCTCCAGCTTCTCGTTCTTGGAGCAACTGTCTTTGGTGTTCTGGAGCGACTGAAGCTTGCTGCCCAGGATCGTGCCGTCGCGCTGGAGCTGGCCGAAGCGCTCCGTCTTCACGAGGCTCGAGAAGCAGGACAGCTGGTCGCGCTAAAGGCACATCAAGCGTTGCAAGAACGCCTGCATGTGACCGGGCAGCTCGCCGCCTCCTTGGCCCACGACCTCCGCAACACCCTTCAGCTCATCTTCAACATCCAGCTCATCGAAGAAGAGATGACGGAAGACGCTGTGGCAGAGTTGTTGCTGGACGTTCGGACCGGGCTGGCGGATGCAGAGACCCTTGCACGTCAGCTAAAGGCAGACACAAGCAGCGTAAATCAGCGCTGTGATCTCACCGAGCACGTGCGCAGTGTCATTCGGCAGCTCACCCAGTCAGCGCCGGACACAATCAGCCTGACGATGCAGCTCGACGAGTGCGGAGACGTCCAGCTATCTGCGACGAAGATCCGTAGGGTGGTCACGAACCTGTTCATGAACTCCCGCGATGCCATGCCGATGGGCGGTCAGATCACTGTCGTGCTGCGTCGAGAGAGTCAGACCGCGGTACTCACGATCCAAGACACTGGAGCCGGGATGGAGCCGCTGGTGGCAGATAGGGTGTTCGACGCCTACTTCAGCACCAAGACGGTCAAGGGGCATGGCTTGGGTCTGCACGCTGTCAGGCAGATCATGACCTCTTGCGGTGGTCAGATCAGCCTTCAGTCTGCCGTGGGTCGAGGCAGTATGTTCAAGCTCGCCTTCCCCCTCAAAACGCCTCTTCTCGACGAACTCTCTGCTGCATCCGACGTCTAAGCCCTAAGGCGACTTGCCCGAGCTCGCGTCGCAAGCGAAAGTGCAAAAACGGGACAGTCGCCCGTCATCAGTTGTCGTACTGAATCACCTGTAGCTCAAGCCCCCTCGAACCCGATTCAAAGTACAAGACAAAGCTGCCGTCGTCGATGTCCCGCCAGTCAGCCACCTTGTAGGTCTCGCCATCGGTAGAGCGGGTGAAGGATCCGATGGTGAGGACGCCGTTTTCGCTCGGGCCCAAGCCCACCACTCCCCCTTCGGCCCGGTATTGCAGGTGACGGCTCCACAACAGGTCGAAGGCGGCCACCACCAGATCTCGCTGGTCGGAGGTCAGCGTGGTGCTGCCGACTTGCACCTCGCCCAGCAAGGAACCGGCCTGGTTGAGCTGTCCGCTCGTGACCTGGAGGTCGCCGGTCCAGCCGTAGGGGACTTGCCCGGCCCCATCGCGCTCATCGTCTTCGCTGAAGCCCTCTTCGAAGGTCGAACCCGCCAATGCGGTCCAGCGCTCGGCCAAGCGTGCGCGACCTTGGAAGCCGTCCCACACGGGAGCTTCCATGGCAAAGAAGCGGCCACCGGTGACTGCAGTGCCATCGGTGAGCCAAGCCTCGACATAGGCATCGCCGTCGGTGGCAATCGCTGTGACGACCTGGACGGTGGCATCGGCGACGATGGCTTCATCCAGACGCACTGAGCCGCGTCCGGCCGCTTCGAGACGCGCGTAGAAGGTGAAGGCATCGTCGACTTCGGCAGCCAGGCCTGCGGGAGTGACAAAGGTGTCGCCGTCGCGGGAGTCGAGACGGGTGCCATCGGTGAGACCCGCATGCGAGCGAGGCCCCATGGTGGTGTCGACCTCAAACCAGGTGTGCACAGCGGCGCGGACTGCAGCTGGGTCTACGGGGGGCACACCCGTGTCGGCGGTGTCGGCGGTGTCGGCGGTGTCGGCGGTGTCGGCGGTGTCGGCGGTGTCGGCGCCTTCACCCGAGTCGTCTCCAGAGTCGGCGGTGTCGGCGGCGGTGTCGCTGTCGACCGGAGCGGAATCGGTCGCGGTGTCACCCGTTCGATCCCCGGACTTATCCGGGTTGCAAGCAAGCAGAGCGAGGCCAATGGGCCACAGGCGGTGGATGGTGGGCATGATGGCTCCGGAGGACACCAAGTGAATGCGACGGCGGTTCTTCGATGGAGAGTGGTGCGCGACGAGCTGAGTACTCAAGGGTAGATACGTTCGCAATACATTACCATCCACAGGCCTTCATATAGACCCTATATGAAGGCCGGTCACACCTTGACCGATCTGGTCACCCCCACTGTCACGGCGGACGAGGGGTGTGGTTCAGCCACCGACCCGCGGGGGGCCACACAACACCCTCAGGCGGCCCGACGGCTCGCCAGGGGATGCCGCACGTGACCCAGCCAGCGGCGCAGGGGGGGGTGGTGAGGCGCGATGTCGACGGGGGTGGTGATGCCCAGGGCGTCCGGCGCCACGCGGTCGGCCGGCAGGAACAGGCTCGTGCGGCGCAGGCGAAGCAAGGGGCGCAGGGGCGTCCAGTGCCAGGGCACACGGTCCCACAGGGTGGTGATGCTGCCGAAGTTGTGGTCCCACTCGGCCTCGGCGGCGCTGTGGTGCCAGCGGTGCATGCGTGGACCGCAGAAGATGTGGTCGAGCAGGCCAAGTCGGAGGTCCGCGTTGGTGTGCTGCAGCAGGCCAACCGTGATGCTGAGGGCCTGGGCCGCGACGAAGATCTCGGGGTCCATGCCCAGCGCGCCGAGCACCACCACGAACAGGTTGGTGAGCAGCGGGCCGATGGGGTGGTTCCGCAGCACGCGCGTGGCCGTCATGGTCTCGGGCGCGTGGTGCACCTCGTGAATGGGCCACAGGGCCGGAATCTCGTGCATCCAGCGGTGGTGCCAGTACAGACACAGGTCGAGGAGGACCACCGCAGCGGCCACCTGCAGGGGGACCGGCAGGGCATCGAGGCCCACGCGGTGCCACAGCCCCAGAGTGCCCACGCGGGAAGCCAGACCGACACCGGTGAGAGTGGCACCGAGGGACACGAGGCCCGCGACGATGGCGTGGGGGGCGAGGCCAGAGAGCAGCAGGTGCACCAGGTCGGTGTGGGACTCCTCCTTGTCGGTGGCCCAGTCAGCGCGGAAAGGAATCACCCTCTCCAGCAGGTGATTGAGGCCGGCCACGCTGAGCAGAGTGCCGCCGACCACGAGGGCCGTGGGCAGGCCGGCGCGGGTGGAGACGAGCGCGATGACCGCCACTCCACCGACGATGACGGGAAAGCTCAGGCGACGCAGGGCATCGGCAGCGAGCGGACGAAGCGGGTCGACCACCTGCCGTGCCCAGCTGGTGAGGCTGGAGACCGAGGCCTCGACGCGGACACCTTCAACAGGCAGGGTGGCGAGACCGATGCGGTCGGGACCGGGCTCGGCCCCCCGATAGAAGGTGGTGTGGCGGATGGTCAACAGGCCACGGAGAACCGGCAGGCGGTGCCAGGGAACCTGGTCCCACACGGTGAGGTTGGGGCCGAAGTTGCGGTTCCATGCAGCCGCATCGACTGCATGGTGCCAGCGATGGGTGGCGGGCCCTGCGAAGACTGCGTCGAGGCCGCCGATGCGGAGGTCCGCGCCACAGTGCTGGAGCGCGCCGTTGCTGGCGGCGAAGGCTTGGCACATCACGAGCACCCCGACAGGCACGCCCAGCAGCGCCATGCCGGCCCACACGGCAGTGGTAAGGATGGGGCTGAGGGGATGGTGCCGCGCGGCGCGGGTGGGGCCGAAGGTGTGCGCGGCGTGGTGCACCGCGTGGGTGGGCCACAAGGCGGGAAGCTCGTGGAAGAGCCGGTGCTGCCAGTACAAGGCGAGGTCGAGCCCAAGCAGAGCGAGCGCAAGCTGTGCCAGTAAGGGGAGCTGGTCGAGACCAAGGGCCGCCCAGCCGCCGATGATGGGAAGGCCCGCCGGCATGGCGATGCTGGCCAGGAGCAGGCCAATGGCGCCCAGAGCCGCCTGAGCCAGTGCGTGACCTCCCCCCTCGCTGAGACCCAGGTGGAGCAGGTCGAGGCGCCAGCCACCGTCGGTCTCGGAAGACTCTTGCGCGTCTATGTGCGCCTGCATCGGCACGAGCACCTGGAGGGCACCCGCCCAGGCGATGCCCGCGACCGCGGTGAGACCCGCCACCAAAGCGGGCGCGAAGCCCAGCTCGACAAGCCGCCACGCCAGGACCACGGCACCCCCCACGCCGAGGGGCCAGCCGGCCCAGGTGACGAAGCGACGGACCGCCGGCAGGGTGCGCCAGGTGGCCAAGGGGGCGGTGAAGTGCATCCACCACGTCTGCAGTGCCCCACCACCGGGAGCGCGGTGGGCAAGCTCACACCCGTAGGCGGCGGGTCCGAGCTGACCTGCCGGCATGTAGAAGGTGCGCCGATGCAGCCGCATGTGAGCGCCCACCACAGGGAGGCGATGCCAGGGCACGTGGTCCCAGACCAGAGTGAGGATCCCGAAGTTCGAGGCGGACTCGTCGGGGTTGCGGCTGTGGTGGAAGCGGTGGGTCCGCGGCGTGGGCAGCAGCCAGTCACAGCCGGGCGTGCGGAGGTCGACGTCGGCGTGCTGCAGCCAGCCCTTCACGATGATCCAGACATGGACTGCCAGAAACACATCCGGCGACGGGGCCAGCCACGCAAATCCAAGCGACACCGTCGCGGTCATCAGCGGCGAGAGCATGTGGTTGCGAACGGCAGAGATGGCGGCCAGTCGACGGGGAGAATGGTGAACAGCGTGTACGGCCCAGAGCCCAGGGCGGGTGTGCATGAGGCGGTGCTGCCAGTACAGCGGAAGGTCGAGCAGCACCATGGCGACGGCCAGCTCAACGACCCATGGCAGCTGATTCAGTCCCACCACCTGCCACAGGCCGGTCTCCGGCCGGGCTGCGAGAGACAGGCCTGCGAGCGCGCTGAGCAGGAACACCAGTCCACGAAAGACACCCTGCGCGCTAAGCTCAGTGAGCAGCACGTTCAGGCGATCCAAGCGGTCGGCATCACGATCCCGCGGGACGCCGATGAAGGGCAACACCGACTCCAGGCCACGCGCGGTCAAGAGACCCACGACACCTGCCAAGGCGAGGATAAACATGTCTGGAACGCCCGCGCCATGGGCGACGTAGACACCAGCCATGCTGCCCGCCATGATGGCTGGCCAGGCAAGGACTTGAATGAAGCGAGAGACTGTGGACACTGTACACTCCGTGAACGATGTTCACGTAACGCGAAGCACGCCCAGACATTTGGCGCAAAAATGTCGCGGCGCTCGACCTCCGACGACGCGAACCGTCGTACCGACGACACGCCTTCGCCGACAGTGTCGGTGCCCCGGACTTCGCGCGTCTGGAGTCGAGGTGCGCCAAAGAGCGCGTGTCGGCGCTGCCGGGTGGCCGGGTGCGGATTGAAGCGTGCGTGGAGTGATGGCACGACCGCATTGGAGCTGAGTCGGCTGGAGCTTGTGGAACGGCTGGTGTCGCTGGTGCCTCACCGAAGTTTGCGGGCGACCCCAGTGCGCTGCCATCTCATCATCGATCAAATCTCCCGGCCCTCCCTATATAATTTAGGGCTCTCATCATTTGAGCCATCTTTTGCAGGTCCTCCATGCCTCGTCCGAGGACCTGCCATTCGACGACCTTGTTGTTGCTGTCCATAGAGGACTCGCGCGAAGACCAGGAAATAGGCATGGAGACAGTTCGAGTGGTTCGCGGCGGACATTGGCAGGCCGGTATTGACGCGTGGCTGGGGATGAGCTCATGGCTTGGCTGCTGCGGGTCGACTTCTGGTCTTACTGACCAGTCTGGATTCGATTTGGTAGAGTCGACAAGTGCTTGATATTTCCTATCCCTTCCCTGACTGCCAACCTTCCGGGAACCTACTCGGAATGGGCACGGATGTTCTGTGACCGCTCACGACACCAAATCGTTCACACCGCTGACCGAAACCGAAGTCCAGCACTGCATCGCCGCGGGAGTCCAATTTCCTCGCCTCCACCTGCACGAAGACAGCGAGCTACACCTGTACCGGCCGCCCCAGGCCTCCACCCGGCTGCTCGACGGGGTCTCATTCTTTCTGGCGGGATTGGGCCTGTTTGCGGTCGGAAGCACCCTGCTGGTGTCCGGCCTCGAAGACCTTCTTGTGTTCGGTGGCGGCGGCTTGTTCTGCATCGGTGTAGCGTGGGCGGTCTTCGCCGAGTCCCGAGCTTGCTGGACCCTCCGCCTCGGAGCCAGGGGCTTCGTACACGAACGGAGCGGCCCCTTCCCCTATAGCGCGCGGGTTATTCGCGGCGCCCCCGAGACCGTGACCGCCATCTGGCAGATGGGCGCCCGCGGACCCGGTGTGCACCTGTTCGCCAAGCTTGGGGGACACAAGGTGGAGCTCGCCCACCTCTTAAAAAAAGAGGCCGAACAGCTGGTCGACTGCTGGGAGCGTCACCGGTCCGGACCGGTCGAGCCGGCCAGTCAGCCGACACCGCGACCGGGCCGGTCGGCACCCACGAAAGCGGCCGAGTCTCCGTCCAAAGTCGCCCGCTCTTCCGACAGATTGCCGCCGCCCCCGCGATGGATCAGGCCTGCGTCCGAGGGGCGACTCCACGTCGATCACGCCCTGCAGCTGGCCAACCTCTGTGTGTTTCGGGGGCACATAGAGCTGACGATGGCAGAACCACAGATACCGGTCCTGGTGCACCTTCTCCCCAACCCACTGCACGAGTTCGAGGCCGACCCCCACGTCGCCCATCGGCTGTGGCTGGCGACCGCCGCTGAGCTGCCCCACGTCCAACCGGCCCTGGCCATGGTGGTCCTCGACGCGCCCCCCTACTGGATCCGTCAGGTGGCCATCCTGGCTCCCCAGACCAAGGGGCTCGACCTCGGCCAGATCTGCCAGCGACACGGGGCACTGCCCACCTCCGTCGCCCTCGAAGTCGCCACCCGCCTCGCACAGACCATCGCAACTGCCGCCGCCATCCCCGGCGGCCGGCCAGCCTACCCAGCCCATGGGCAGCTCGAGTCATCGATGGTGCTGCTGGATTCCGAGGCTTCCCTGACGGTGTTGCAGTATGCCTTTCGGCCAGCTCCTCAGATTCGTGGAGAACAGATCGTCATGGGCGATGTTCCGAGGGTCTTGTCGCCCGAGCACATCCGGGGAGACGGACCGACCGACGACCGCTATGCGCTGGGATTGATCCTGCTGGAGCTGCTGCAGGGAAGCCCCCCTCATGCTGAGCTCTCCAGCTTGGAGCTGATGAAGAGAAGCCTGGCCTCCAGCAGTCAGGCAGGCCTGGTGGCCCACGCCATCAAGGCGCTCGATTCACCGCCCACGCCCGCCGTGGCCGACCTGCTGCGACAGCTGCTCGCGTTTCACCCCGACGACCGACCCGAGCGGAGCTCCCTGCCAGACCGCCTTCGAGCCCTGGTCGCTGATGGATCTGGTCCATCCATCGCAGAGTGGGCTGGTCAAGTCGATCTCGGAGTGGAGATCCACACGCCCCCTGACATCTGCGGCAAGGCCATCCCCTTTCGCTTGCTGGCCCATCCCGACGACATCCACAGGTCTGCCGACGCCCCTCCGACGCTCGCGCCCACCTGAGCCCGCCGAGCTTGCAGGCGGTGGCATCGTACTGCTGTCCTACCCATTCATCTTCAGTCCTGACTGAGCTGAGTCGAACACAGGCGGTCTTCAGTTCGGATGCGGTACAAGAACGCATTCGATCTGGAGGTCGGCTTGCGTCTGTCCAACCTGTTGCTCACCCTGACTTGCTGTACGGCAATTGCTTGCTCCAGCGATTCCCAGGAGGCCGCCAAGCCCAAGGCCGCCTTCGGTCCGAAAGCCCCTGCTCCAAAGACAGTCCAGGCCCCGCCCGCCAAGCCCACCGAGACCGCCCCAGCTCCCGGGCCCAACGCACCCGCCGATGAGGGGTGGATCGACGCGGCGGTGGAAGAGGCCCTCGACAGCGAGATCATGCCTGGCACGAGCGGCGAGCCCGATCTCAGCCGAAAAGGCGCTCTGAAGATCTTCTTCAAGGCGCACCCCGAGTACCGCGACGCCGACCAACGCGCCCAGCTGTGGGAACACGCCTGCGGACTCGACGGAACCGAGGCTGCACACGCCTTCATCACCAACCCACCACCCAAGAAACCAGTAGAGGTCGAGGTTAAGGGCGACGACTGGCGCGTGTTCGTGGCCCACGCATCGGGGCACTGCACGAGCGACGACTGGGGCTACTACAGCTCGGAGGCCAATCAAGCCGCAACGGAGCACGGTGCCACCACGGCCTATGGAAACGCCAACAGCGACCAGCTCATCATCCGCAAAGACGGCAAGGAGCTTCACCGCATCCAGCTGTCCGGGCAGGGATTCATCGCTGTGCGCGCCGGGCAGAAGCCCTCGCCCATGGTGTACGACCCGGGCATTTCAGGCAGTGTCGCGCGCTACTTCAGCGACGCCCAATAGACCCCGATCCGGGCCCCCCTCGATACACGGCCACCGCGCAACAAACCACACCCCCAGCTCAACCCACGCGCATCGACCAAAAGACCCAGCCCGTTGAACCTAGGTCGCTCCACCCGTATGGTACACCGTGTCTTTTGCGGGGACCCACATCGTGACCGACCTACGCCAAGACTTTGTTGAGCTGGTTCGCCTGATCACCATGGTGAACAGGTGCTACCACGGGATGGAAGACCGGGCGGTGATGAAGGAAGTCTCTGACGCGCTAAAGGCCAAGAAGACCGGTCTACAATTGGAGCTGCTGCGTCGATTTCCCCAGTGGGTGGCCTTGCAGCGGCACGACAGCGAAAAAGGCCAAAACTTTAGCCTTCGGCTGCTGCAGCCAGTCCGCCTTCCCAGCGGTGAAGTCCGCACGGATGCGATGCATCTTCCCCTAGCAATCGCCGAAAAGTACCTGAGCGAAACGTTTTTGCAGAGTGCACAGATGAGAGCAAGCCAATGAAGCTGGACCAGTTGCTGATTGAAGTGCAGGGCGACCCCCTCACCCGCATCTTTTGCTTGATCATCGTTGCAGCTGCTGTGCTGATGGTGTTCGTCGACTTTGTTCAATACATCCGACGGCCTTCAAAACAGCTGGATGGCGTGCTGAGTCGTGTGCGCCCCTTGCTCGCGGAGCTGTCGACATCCGACCGCCTCGCCGAGTCGGCTGCCGCAGACCTCGGGCCCATCCAGTCACTGCTGGTTCCCCATGAGGCCGGTGGATGGCGGGTCGAAGATGGTCGTCTTGTGGCCCATGCCTACCCTCCCTCCCTCGCCATGGAGCCTCCCGCACGGTGGGTGCAGTCCGCGCCTGCTCTGCTCACTGCCTTGGGAGTGATTGGCACCTTCTTGGGAATCACCAGCGGCTTGATTGACTTCAATACCGGGGCGGGTCCCGAGCAAATGCAGGTGCAGGTGACCACCCTGATCTCCAGCATGAAGACCGCTTTTCTTACCTCCTTGGTCGGCTTGTCGCTGTCGTCGATTGCCATGATACTGCTGGCGATGCGGCGGGCAGCCCTTGGCCGGACCCATGGCCGGATGCAACGGGAATGGGATGTGTTGACCATGGACGCCCAAGAGGTCCGAGCACGCGACCTTCTCCGTGCGCTCCAGCACTTGGGTTCTCCTGAGCTTCGCGAAGAACAGAAAGAAGCCGCGAACATTCAGAAGCAGGCCGCGGATGCCTTATCTGAAGCGGTGGGGACCCTGAAGGGAAGCTTGTCGGGCTTCAACGCCGAGCGCATTGGAGAGCACCTTCGCAGCGGCTTCGAGAATGCAATAAGCACGCAGGTGGTCCCGGTCTTTGCAAGCATTCAGACCGAGGTGGGTGGAGTCCGACAGCTACTGGACCGGCAAGAAGCCATCATAACTGGTCTCACTCAGCAGGTTCACGACAGCACCGACGCCACTCGGCGCGCATCCGAGGCGGTCTCCAACTTACACAACGAGCTTGGCGGCATCGCCGTGGGACTGGCCGGTGCAGCCGAAAAGCTGGAGCGCTTCCAGACCCAGACCCTCGGCAGCCTCAACGTCTTCGCCGACAAGCTCACGGACACCTTGCAGACCTTCCAGAGCGAGACCCGCTCCATTCTAGAAGGGGTGGCGGAGTCCATGACGGGGGCGGTGGACCAGAGCGTGGAGGCGATGCAGGCCCAGCGCAGTGCATTCGAAGCCAGTGCCCACCAAGCGTCGGCGACCTTCCGAGGCATCCGGGTCGACCTAGAGCAAGCCCTTCAAACCCAGGCATCCGAGCAGCGAACCCTTCTTGCAGAGACGCGAACCGGCGTACTGAGCGTACTGAAAGAAGCCCAAGGTACCTTTGACACGCAAACCGAGACCCTTGCGCAGACCGGGCGAGAAGCCCATCACCTGATGGGCGGGGCACGGGATGCCCTGGCATCGACTCTGCGAGGAATCGACACCACCCTCGCGCAGACCCACAAGACGGTGGAGCGGGAGCTCGATGCCTTCCGGGTTCAATATCAGTCCAGTCTCAACACATTCTTCGAGAAGCAGAATCAGCTGCTTGAGGGCACGTTGGGGGCACAGCGAGAAGGGCTCCACAGTGTGGTGCGGGAGCTGCACACCGTCTTTTCAGCGGAAGCCGAGCGCCATGTGGCCCGGCAGCAGGCCCTGGGTGACAGCTTTGTTCGACTGACGAGGAGCATGAAGGAGGTGCAAGACTTGTCCGAGGCCCTCTCGGCCACATCGAGCGCAGGCATGGTGCATGTCCGAGAAGCCGCAGTGGAGATTGGTCGGCAGTCGACGCAGCTGGGCGCGCAGTACGACTTGATGGCCGAGGAGTTCCGGGCATCCCTCGTCACGGGACAGCAGGCCCTCGCGATGTACCTGCGCGATGCGCAAGCCGCCTACGGCGGACACTTCGAACGCATGGACCAAGCCTCTGAACGCATCCACAATCGCTTGTTGCAGACGGCGGACTACCTGGCCCTGTCCGAAGAGAGACGCCGCAGCTTAGCGAAGGGGACTTGATGCCACCCCGTCGATTTATCGCCCGACGAAGCGAAGAGAGCCTGGGCAGTATCTACCTTTCAATCTCCGACCTAATGTCGGGGCTTCTGATGATCTTTGTGCTCCTCGTGATGTCGTTGCTATCGAACCTTAAAAACCAAAATGCCAACCGCATCGCCATCATCCAGAGCTTGAAAGAGACCTTCATGACCGAAGGCATCAAGGCAGAGCCCGATAAAGATGGCGACATCAGCGTGCTTGGTGACTTTGCCTTTGAAGAAGCCTCGGCCGCACTGACCGATGAGGGCAAGCTGTTTCTCGACCAGTTCATCCCTGTCTACAGCGATGTCATCTTTTCCAAGCCTGAATACAAGCTCGAAATCGTAAAGGTGGTCGTCGAGGGCCACACGAGCATGAAGGGCAGTGACGACGACAACATGACCCTCAGTCTTGCCCGAGCCGACGAGGTGTACCGCTACATTTCGTCAGATATGGAATTTGCCCACCAAGCCGACTTCAATCAGAAGGTGCTGATCTCCGGGCGCGGAGAGATTGATGCCGTCCAAGAATACGACCGAGAAGACGACCGGACCGTGATGTTTCGATTGCAATTCCGAGGCATCGATGTGGATGCATTCTTCGATGGAGACCGCATTCGCCGCGAAGAGAGCGCGACCCCATGACGTGGCGACTGCCCGCTCTCCAGTCTCCTGCGCCGAAGCACCTCGAAGGGCTTGCCAACACCTTGCAGGACAGCGGCCCCTGGGCGGCCCTGCATCGGCTTCCCACCACCACGCTGGTGTTGCCGTTGCGCAGCTTTGGGCACATCCGACGACTGCTCGCTGCCAACAGTCCGACGAAGCTGCGCAGTGTGCGGGTGCTGGAGTGGCTCAGCTTCTTTCGAAGTGCCCACTGGTCGCGCCTGTCAGAGGCAGAGCAACGATCAATCGGTTCCCGCTGCTACGAGGTCGCCCGAAACCAGCCGGTGATGCAGGACCTGCTCTTTTTGGAGGTGGGCCTGCACGCCATGCTGGGGAGTCCGTCACTGCCGGAAGGACTGTTGGCGCTTCCGGAGGTCATCCACTGGCCGCCCGCCCAACGAAAGCGATGGGCCGTGGCAAGAGCGCTCTTAGAACGCGACCTTCGAACCTTTGGCAAGGTTTGCCTAATGGAAGGCCAGAGCCCTCGCGAGGCCCTTGCTGGTCTGGGACTGCCCCGGCTCACTCTAAACAAGCGGGCGCCACTACAAGTGGCCTGTGTAGAGGTCTTCGTGGCGATGCGAGACCAACGGGTGAATCGGTTGGCCTGGCTTCAGAGCATCTGCAATGAGGGGGTGGCTCCCGTGGAAGCATTGCTGATGGGACTGGCCTCAAAGGATGCCGCTTCGCTGGGCAGTGTGCGGTCGTGGGTCATGAAGCACTATGGTCGGGTCGGCGGAAGCTCAGGCTGGTCGAAGCTCTCTACAGCAGCGCAGCAGAGGCTTCGCACCTGGGAAGCGAGCACTCGCTACGACGACTACCGGGCCGTGGTGAACGCCATGCTCACACACCACAGCATGGTGGGCATGAACAAGTTGGAACGCAAGGAACTGCGGGCGCGCCTCTGGTTTTGGGACTGTTTTCGAGACCGCATTCAGGACGTGCGCATTGTGCTGTCACCCGGAGCACGCGAAGCACTCAAGCAAGAGGCACCCGACCTTCTCTCGCGTGTGCACTCCGCAGCAGGAGAAAAGACGAGCTTCTGCTTGTTTGACCTTGGGTCCCACCAGGTGGTGGATGTGCTGACAGGAACCGTGAGGGAAGTGCGCATCCATGGTCCTGCTGTGGGAACCTCAAAGGGACTATTCGAGCTGGAGCATCCCCGCCTGGACTGGGTGCGCTCCGTGTCGGCGCTCCAGATCCATGACACCGGTATCTTCTGGCAAGAGTCGCTGTTGGCTTACCTCAGCGCCTGCGGCCTGCACACGAGCGCCGACGCAACGCAGATGCGGACCCTGCAGCCGCGGTCGGGAAACATTTCGTACATCTCGCTGCCGGTTGCGGCAGGGGGTCCCCTTCTCAACACGAAGCAACGGAAGAAACGGAAGATTGCTTGGAAGAATTGGCTCCCCGAGTACGTGAAGCTGTCGTTTTCTCGCGGTACGACTGTGGACACCCTCCTACGATTGATGCCCTGGCCGCGGGATGTGGTGGAAGAGGCGGTCACGAAGAGCCGACGGCTCGTTCAGGTGCCGGGAGACGCCTCCCGATGGCGCTTCCAGCAGCCAGCCCCCAAGAAGAAGAAGGCCAAGCCCCCTGCTTCGAAGACGGCGAAGTCGAGGCGGGCGGCTGAGCAAGGCACGCAAGTGACGGGCCGACTGCGCATTCACCATGATGGATATGGCTTCGTGGTGGTGCGAGGTGGAGATGACGTGTTCGTCAGTCCGCAGATGATCCAAGATTTCCATCTTCAAGATGGAGGCCGGCTCACTGTGGCACGAAAGAAGAACCCGAATCCAAAGTACAAAGGGAAGTGGATGGCAACGCAGGTGATCGCCAATCACTGAGATCGCTGCACTCTCGTGCGGGTTCGTCTCATCTATAGGGGACACGCTCTCCATAGGGAGGGAGATGCAGCCGCGGCAATCGACCGGCTTGTGCACCACTCAGTCATCCTCGAGATGACGGGACCGAGCGTGCGTACACAACAGGCCCAGAAAGCTCAGGCCGAACTGGCCGCCGACTGAGCCCACAACGAGAATCTCGGAGAGAGGAGCCTTTTCGGCCTGGCAAGCCACCGACGACAACTACCCCTTGGATGGGGAATTGTAGTTGTCGCCAAGGGACTTGGATAGTTGTCGTTGCGCAGGGCATCTAATTCCGAGACGGCAGGCGCAGCTGGGTCGACCGGTCTGGAGTCCAGGGTGCCCTGGTGTGCCCTGGTGTGCCCTGGTGTGCCCTGGTGTGTACTAGGCGGACGGCGACGGTCGGCAGCTTGTACGATTGGTGTACCG
>Ga0315321_10002241_pt1 | contig 15010 bp, 25 predicted proteins | sample M180m21515metaG_FD_203464 | JGI IMG/M metagenome (GOLD analysis project Ga0315321, IMG submission 203464) | Ammonia-oxidizing marine archaeal communities from Monterey Bay, California, United States - M1 80m 21515 | ecosystem: Environmental > Aquatic > Marine > Intertidal zone | place: USA... | reverse complement strand
CTTTAAAGACTTTTTCTCTGTTTTTTGCATAAGCTACTCCATATTTTATATTGGGTTGAAACTTGTCAATGTCCTCCCCCCACGCCGCTTCCAATATTGAAAGTGGTGCTAAGACTAATGTCTTGCCTCCGAGTATAGCATGAGCATCTAAAACCGCACGCGTTTTGCCAGTACCAGGATCTGAGGTTATTAAACATTTAGGGTTTGCTACTATGAAATCAGTAGTCTTTTGTTGGTGGTCGTAAGCCACAGGTATATCGTTCATCGTTACTCCTTAATCGTTCTTTCGTTATTCGTTAATATTATTGTATCAGGTTTCTGCCCATTCGCAAACAGGGAACTCGCCCTTGCCATACGAACACCACTTGCAATTGTAATTGCTAGGGTTTGGCGGAAACTTGGTTGCAGTAGTCATAGCTATTGCTCTATCGTGTAACTTGGGCATGAAGACCATAGCTTCGTCCCGCGTATACACCTGTTCTAACATAGTGCCGTGGTCGAGATACCATATCTCGGTTTTAGCAATCTGTAATTCTGGATATCTAAAGAAGCTACCGATTGCGTAAACAAGAGCTTGTTGGCTGTGAGCAATCTCATTGCCATAAGCTTTACCTGTTTTGTAATCTATAACTCTTGCTGATGTTTCTGACTCGTGTACAAACGCATCAAGTTTGATCCGTCCCCACACATCTTTTGCTAGCCAGCCAGTTGTTCCCCACTCACGTGTGAAACCCCAATCACCTTCTAGTTCTACTTGTGCTTCTGCGAACATTTCGCGTAGTTTCTTAAACTCTGAAGTAAACTTTTTTAGGGTGTCAGGTAGCTCAGCTAATAATCCGCCTACATAATCTTCAGCTTGCTTGTGTATTTCTGTGCCACGTGCAGCTGCGGGACCGAAGTCCTCTTGTACTTTTTTTACTTTAGCTATGTAAGAGCGGTAAGCGCAAGACTCAAATGTTTTTAAAGTCGAGTAAGACCAGGCTGGTATATAGCCTAGTTCGATGTCCTCCTTGACACTAACCGTTGAGATTAGGTCTGGACGCTTGGATTGTGTTAGATTCTTCATCTATTAGTCCTAAGTCCCTTTCGTCGAAATGTTGTTCGATCAAATCCTTTCTTACATTATTATCTATTTTCCAAACTAATACAACACCGCGCGGTATACCAGCTGTACGATCTGTACTTACACGTTTACGTGCGGTTTTTATATTAAGCCTGGACATACGTTTAGCAAACTCTCGTTGGGATATAGTATTACGGCTGTCAGTCATAGCGTCATAAACAACTTTAAAGTGAGCTAATGGTATAACTTGTTCGTTGTTAGATTGTGCTAACCATTCTTTAACATAACGTTGTGCCGTGCTAATGCCGCCTGCGTCAAAAGTGTTAGTAAGTGGTATATCTAATACTTCTGTAAAATATTCTAAGTTGCGTATGCGTATTGCATTTGCAAACTCTTCTAGTATAGACATAGACACTTCTTTCATTTCTTTCTTTGCGTCGTTTTCTAAAGCTGTATGAGCCATACGAGCATCTACTTGAAACTCTTGCAGTAAGCCTGCAACTATAAATAATTCTTGTTCTAACAAGTCTATATTTTCTATTACTTGTTTGTTAGCTATTTCTAGTTTAGTTTCTTGTCTTGGTGCTACGTTATACCTTCTGTCGCTGTCTTCTATTTTAACTGCATCTGCTCTGTTAGTAAGAAAGATAAAGTTCGTGAAAGATGGCAGCTCGATTTGGTTTGTACGCATCGCTCTAATAGTAAGTGTTGGTTCTGTTATCTGGTGTTTTAGTTTGTCCGCCATTTTACCTACTGAGCCTGAGTCAGCCATACGAAACTCATCAACTACTAGAAACATTGCTGTTCTCATGTATAAGTTAAATTGTTCTTCTATGTTTTCTAATGCTCTCATAGGTGTTTGCTGTTCGCCAAACAATGGTTTAAGTATTTTGTGTACAAACAAACCTTTACCAGTGCCTGGTACGCCCGTAAATATCCATGCGGTCATAGCTTTGCGTTTGTTCTGATATATGTACGCAAGCCAGTTAATGAAATGTTCAAACTCTGGTTTACCGTTTCCGAGTATGTGCATAACTAATTTATAGAAATTAGGTGCAACATCTTGGATCTCAATAGCACTACCGTACGAAAGTTGTTTTACATTTTCATTAGGGTTCATCATGTATTTAGTACGACGGAAAAGGTTTACGCTGTACGGGACTGTATCAAGGTTGATACCTTCGTCAGTGCTCGGATCAAATACGACACGAGCATCAGGGACATAATCCAAGGCGCCGCGACCATGACTTTTAAGAAAATCGTTAAGGCTGTTTTTATTGGTAGGCGTGAGTGGGTAGTCTTCACTAAATTGTTGTTTTGTTTCATCATATACTCCGTTATAAAATGTGTCTGTGTAAAAATCACGTAAGACAATTGGTTTTTGTTTTGTTTCTGCGTTTATTTTATCTGCAAAGATATCAAATATACTTCTGTAGAAATCTACATCAGCTTTTTCTATTTCCCATACAGGTTCTCCTTTGAAGTTGTACATGTAATGTGGACTGGTTAACAAAAAGTAATAACCTCCACTGTCGCCTCCGTTCACGTTACAGTTAACGTAAGGTTCTGCTACACGAGTAACTTCTATAGTCATTTTGTCTGGGTTTTGTAACACTTCGTGTGTTTCACCAGCAACGTTGACCGTAGATAACTTGCCTGTTCTTTTAGGAAGATTGTTTTTCTTCCTTAAATTATCTTTAATCTGCAAACCGAGGGCGTGTACCTTTTCAGGATTAACACCGACTAAAGATGAGGAGATTTTAAGAACAGCTGAACCACGGTCAACCTTGATGAATCTGCCATTGGGATATGGGTCTTTAACACCAACAAATTTAGGTGGTGCTATATAAATTAACTTACTGTTATCTGCCACAGATGGGTCTAACACGCACGAAAGACTTTGGCCGTTGGCCGATAAAGTAATCTGTTCTGCAAGAAACTCTGATTCGTAATTTAAACTACGAAGAAAGTCTTTTAGAGTCTTCGGATGAACTGGCATATCTAGCAAAAAGAATAGGTGTAATGAAACAGTATCTTTTTTAATACCTAAAGAAGCACTGGCTTGAACTATATAAGAACAATCGTGAAAGAGCTCAGGTAACTGAAGCACGATACGATCGGCCATAGCTTGTAGGTCATCGCCGGGTGTTGCACGTAAACCATCTACGTCTAACACTAAAAGCTCAGTTGATACTGCACGATCGGTCATGAATGCTCTGGGCTCATCAACTAATGGTCGTTTTAATGAACCTTTTAACATACAAAAGCCTTGTTCAGCGGCAGCATTAGTTACACGAAACAGCTTATCAAGACCTTTTTTGTCTACTGTTATAGCTTCTTCATGTGATGTAAAGTTTTTAACAAGAGGATATGGTTTTGTACCGTCCTTTGTTATTTCTTTGACAAGCGGTTTTTTAGCTTGTAAAAATACAATTTTCATTTATTTCTCCTTCTTTTTGTAAACTTCTTCCCTGTCTATACGAACAGAAAAGTCTGCTTCAAAAGCTAGTTTGCATGCTTTATGTGAAACATTTGTAACTGTAATCGTGCACAAAGGATCTCCTGATCCAGTGTGCAACACGATTCGGTCACCAACTTTTCTTGTTAGGATTAAGTTTGATTTTTTATTTGTCATATACCTGGCTAACGCCTCCTTCGGCATCTAGTGGTAAATCACTGCACCATGAGGGTGGGGTTTTCATAATATTCATAATCTTTTCCATTGTAGCATCTGAATCGACTTCAGACCCTAATGCGATTATTTCGTCGTGTACCTGTAGAACTACGTCGACTTCAGGTAACGCATGAACTTCCAGAATCTGGTCAGTAATAACTATTCTTGCTAGTGCTTGAATAACATTTTCTGCTAGGCGTGGTCCGTACGTACGAACTATTCCTTTCTGTGTGCTGTATATAAATTCACCACCTGCATATCGTAAGTCAGGGTATTTAAGTGCCATGCCATTTGGCAAGGTTAGCTGCTGTGGGCCGACCGTAATGGGCCCGTAATGTGTACCGTATTCTCTAGGAGAAATCATACTGAAAAGTAAATCTTTCATCCTCGCCCACAATATAGGTATGTTTGTGTACATTCCCCTGTACTGCTGGACAATCTGCACGGCAGTGCTATCGGTTACATCTACAGAGACAGCTCCAGTTTTTAAAGTATCTTGGAACTTTACATGTCCCATACCGTAACCCAGACCTAGTACCGCAGTTTTACCGACATATCTTTCTAAAGTGTCAGCTTTGGTTACTGGCTTACCGTACACTTGCGAAGCAAATTCGCAATAAACATCGCGTTTGTTTCTAAAAGCATCAAGTAAGTCAGCTTCTTTAGCTAACCACGCTAGCATGCGAACTTCTATGTTAGACAAGTCAGCTATAAATAACTTTTGACCAACTGGAGCTTTGATTGCCGTGCGTAACTTAGATCCGCGAGGTAAGTTTTGTAGGTTGATTTTATCAGACCCACCGAACCTACCTGTATGTGCGGCATAATATCGTAACGGTACACCGAAGCTGCCGTCAGGATTGCACGAATCAATAAACCTTTGTGCTCTAGTCTCATCTATACGTGATTTGACTACTTCACGGGCGTCCCACAATGCACGATGTTCTGGGTACATGTTACACATTTGCAAATACGCAGGGTCATTTTTTCCAAATGCAGGTATTTGTTTACCTGTTGTTGGGCTTTTCTTCGTGGGTATCGTAATGCCAAGCTGCTCCAGGTGTGCACGAAACTTTTGTTGTGAAGCAAGAATTTCGCGTGTTACACCTGAAGACTCGATGGCATCTTCTGCACGTTTTGCCATATCTTCTTTATATTGCAACAGCATAGGCTGGTCCAATTGAAGCTTTGGCTCCACGAACATTCGTGTAGTTAGGTCGATCAAGTCTAGTTCAGACTCTGGAAACCCAACCATGTAGGACTGGAAGAGTGCGTACGTTAAGTCAACATCTTGAATACAATACGAACCAATTTGTTCGTCAAGCGTAGGGTCAAGGTCGCGTATGCCTTTGGCACTTGCTAACTCTTCTCCCTTTCGCATAGTATTGTCAGACGGAAACTCGCGTGTAACGCAGTCTTTCAGCCTAGCCGACATGTTAGGATATAAACCTCTGCTCATAGCAGCCGTATCATAATAATACGCAGGGTTATAACCGTAATGCCTTGTAAGAATGAAGGCATCAAACAAAGTGTTATGGCAAACTAAAGCGATATCGCTCCAATCTATTGCAGCTAAAACATCGTCTGTTTCATCTGCGCTGTACCATTCCGTAGCTTCGTCGTCTACTTTCAGTCCTACTCCCCAAACCTTAAAATCTTTGTGATTTATGTATTGTGCTGTGGACATTTTAGTCAGTGAAAATTGCACGTCATAATATGTCTCAAAGTCTAAATATAATTTTTTCATTTAAATAACCACCTTATAAATTTATTTATGTCTTGTTGTAAGCTCTCTAACATTTCTGCTATTTGATTAAGTTCTTTTTTCATTCTTGTTTCTCAAAAATAACATACAAATCGCATTGGTTTTTTCTTGCGAGTTCCATATCGTTATAACAATCTATGTCCATGTCTGCTAAAACATCTTGTACGTTGTCTAACATTTCGTGATGGCCAATTGTAGCTTCATGTATTTTTATCCAATGTTTTGGTTCTTTCATAATCCCTCCTGGACTTCTAATTGTATTGGGCTAGTAACTTCGTACCATTCAACATAATCGTCTTCGGTAGGTTGTTCGCCGTCGTTTAATAACTCTTCATGCCATCTGTCTTCGCATTTTTGGCGGTAGTCTTCTTCTAGGTCTTTGTTGTTAAAAAAAGCATCTGCTCTCACGACTTCGTAGTCATGGCCGTGTCGGCTGTTTTTTATTAATATTTGTACTTTCATAGTTCCTCCTTGAACTTAATCATTGCTGTACACCATTCTTCGTATTCTGAACGCTTTGCACGTTCCCAACCTATTTGCTTACTGGTATACATAGTGTAAGCAAGAGATATGCGGACATATTTCCATTGGATATATGGTAAATCGTCAGGGTTATTGTATGTATAAGGGTGCAACGGGTTACGTTTTACATATACATGTGATGGGGGCATCTAATTACTCCTTAATTAAATTTGACAAACATCCTATTTGTCTTTATGACTATAGATATTACCTAATAATGGGTAATAACACAAACGGAGAAATATTATGGCAACTTTTACAAGTGACATGGTAGCTGGAAATCAATCATTTAAGCCTTTCCCAAGCGGAGCTTTAGGTGTTAGATATTCTAAAATTACATTAACTGCAGCACCAAACGCAGCTGACGTTTACAAAATGGTAGACGTTTTTGCTGGTGAAACAGTACATGATGTAAAAATCGTTTCTAGTGATCTTGATACTGGCACAGGTCTTGTCTGGGGTGTTGGTGATGGTGGTGATACTGATAAGTACATTGCTGCATCTACATGTGGACAAGCTGGTGGTGGCGATCAAAAAGACGCTGACATAGCTCCTGTGAACTACGCTGCAGACGATACAATTGATATCATCTGTGAAGTAGCTCCAGCAGGCGATGTTGTATCTGGTACGCTAGAAATTTGGGTTTACGTATCGTAAACTAAAAGCGCATAGCCCAAGACGGGACACCGAAACTTGGGCTATACTAATGCCACTCCTTGGCATGTTAGTGAACTGCTGGCGGCTCCCAATTACCTTCAGCAATAAACTCTTCCCAATTGCCGTCAAAAGCAAAAGAAAATATAATACATGACTTAACGTTGTCTTCTGTTTCTATGAATTTGCTCATAGCAGCTTTTATGCCGTTTGTTGCAGCATATTCACCAACGTCAAACATATAATTCTTAATTGCACTCATAATCACTCCTTGGATAATATTCTTGGAATTTCATTTCAGCTTGTTCTTCGGTAAGCAACGCCTCTTGGTATTGCTTACGCTCGAAATTAGCTGCGTCTCTCCAGTTATTCATATTAGCTTCATACGAATATTCTGAATTGTATTGCCATATTGTTTGTTCTGCTTGCATATTTTAGTCCCCCAATAGTGATGATTCTAGCATAACCTCATTAAGCTCTTGTTTAAGCTCAGCTGGCATAAGTTCTTCTGCAGTTACTGTTTTTGCAGGTTCTTTACGCTTAACTGCAGGTGCCGCCATGTCTTTTAGCACATCTTCTGGTACTAAAGACCTACCGCCTGGAAATACATCTAAGAACTTTTTAAGCGTTGTAATAGGTTCTACAAACGTTTCAAACTTCTTAACCATTTCACTTGCCTTTACTTTTGCTTTAGGTATGTTTTCTAGAATAGCACACAATTTTGGGTCAGACACTACGATAGCGCATTCACAATTTGGAGCGTAATCTTCTTTAGCGTGATACATCTGTTCTGTACCTACAGTTAGATAAGGTAAATATACAGGGTTATCGCCAAAATCATGTATAAACATAAGATCGCCTTCTACATAAGTTTTAGATGGTTCTTTGACGCCGTCGTCTTCCCATTTACTGGTGTAGCGATCATTCCATTCAAGACAAGCTTTAAAGTTTTCCGTAAGAGGTCTGTTAGGATTACATATAACATGTAATTCACTAGCTTTCTCTATTGGCATATAGTCTCTTTTATCGTTTTGCTCACGACCATATGGTACGTGTATTGTAGATATAGTTGTTTGGCCGTTAGTTCGTTTAGTGTGTGCGTGCCATTTAACTGCATGGTTATGTAGGTGTTCTGCTAAATGCTCAGAAGCTAGAACGAGCTCTTTAAACTCGTACCCAGCTCCTGTTTGCACAGAACTTACAATTTCGTCTATTGCTTTATCTACGTTAAGGTTGTTATTGTAAGCAGACTGAATCTGCTTACGATAATTGTCTACTAATCGCTCACGTAGAGCCATTGTCATTCTTACTGATGCCATAATATAATCTCCTATTTATTGCATGTGGATCACTTCACCGTAAGGGGCGTTGTGATCTTGGGTTGTAACCCATAACACTGGATAATGTGGCTGATCGCCAAAGTCTCCGCATTCTAGGTCGGTTAGATATACAAGCGCAGCTGCGTTTGGGTGGTTTTCGTTTACATAGTCTATGACCGGTGTAAATTCTGTACCTCCTCTGCCCTTGTACGTTACTTTTAGTGGTAATGATTCACGTGTGTACTCAGTTACATCATTGATTTCTGCATCGCATTGTATAAATTGCACGCGTTCGGGTGCTAGCTCATGCAGGATGTATGATGTCTCTGTTGTGAATTGTTTTAGCTCGTCATCTGATATAGAGCCTGATGTATCTACTGCAATAACAATCTCTTCTAAGCAGGGATTGTGTAGTGAAGGTAGATATAAACCAGAGCCGATAAATCGTCTGTTAGGCCTAACCCATGTAAAGTCAGACTTGTTGTTGGAGCGTAAGAAACGAGCCAACACTGCTTTCCAGTCGACCTTTGGGTCTGTAATATCAGTTATCAAAGATTCTAAGTCAGCTGAAAGTTTACCTTGCGCCTTGGCCGATTCGGCCGCTTGATGTATTGCTACAGTCAAGCCAGCCTCGATGGCGCCGGTTTTACCGGCTGTGCCATCTGTGCCAGGGTGGTCCATAACTCCACCGCATTTACCAAGATCTACGGCGACATTATCCCAGCCTTTGTCGGGCTCAGGAAGTAAACCGTAGATAGCTTCTGCAGTCATGTCATCATACTGCGCATCCACAAGTCCGCCTTTTGGTAATATAAAACCTTCTGCAACTAGATAATTATTAATTGCATAGTCACAAGCTACATTCCACTTTGTCGCATGTCGTTCTTCTCTACGTGTAATGTGTAGAAAGACAACATGCATAACTTCGTGCGCTAAGAAACCGATACGCTCCATTTCTGTGAGCTTCTCGAACCACTTAGCGTTATAAAACAAGTGCACACCATCGGTGGCACCTGTTGGCTCTTCCCACTCAGACGCTTTGAGTCGTAAACACAAAGTGCCGAAGAATGGGTTGTCAAGAATAAGTCTTGATCTAGCTTTTACAAATGTTGGATTCATCTTTATCTCCTATAAGAATTACGCCGTGTATATCATACTTTTTACTTTGATATTCTAGTATGCGGGCTAGATGGTCTACGTCGTCGCAGACCATGCCCTTGCCTAATTCTGGTGGTAATTTAACTATTACTTCGACAGACATTAGTTGTCTCCTAATAGTGCATCTTCTAACAAGACCTCGCGTAACTCTGATAACTCATTGTCAGCAAGCTCAGCCTGTGCTGTTACACGTCCAGAACGATCGTCTTTCTCGTGCATTTTTTGCAGCTTATCTTGTGGTACAACGTCTTTCATGTACGGTGCAGCTTTAAGTAACTGATTTAAGGTACTAAATCTGCCTAGCACTTCTCGTATCTTGAATAGATATTGACGCTTTGCTTGTTCGCGGTTGTCGTTAAACATCTTGATATCCATACATTCTAAGAACGTAGAGTCATCAGATTTGACTTTAACACGCATCTCATCGCCCCACTTAACCAACATAGTAGGAACTTGTTGGCTTGGTAGAGCTAGATGAAATGTTTGTTCGTACGCGTCATCTGTTTTGTTACCGTCGCTATCCGTAGTGAATGCCGTACTAGATATAACTAGCTTTTCTACATAATTGCATGGACAGTCATAACCCCAAGTTTGCTTGAAGTGAGACAAGGTCGCATCAATCTTTTGTTGATAGCCAAGTTCTATAAAGGTAGGCATACCGTCTTGCGGGTATTCCTTCGCAGGGTTAGACGAATCGTACTTGTTCCCTGCTGCTTTTTCTATGTCCCAATTGAGACTTCTAGATAATCTTACTGTTTTCATAATTACTCCTATAATATGACACTAGCGTTTTTAGTAATCCAACCACGAATAGCTGGGTGTTGACGCAATTGTTTATCTCTAGCTAGACAACCTTTGACTAACACAACTTGATACTCTACGACTAACTTGTCGGCTAGTTTCATTATGTTATCCATCTTGCTGTCTTCTGCTCTTGCTGCAATAGCATTAGCCAACGCGTAAAGTAGCGCTGGATTGTCGTCGCGCTTGTACTTTGTTGGATCCTTGATGATTGCATCTATGTCAGGTAGTTTGTTAGCTATCTCTTTGAAAGCTACAAATTCACCAGCAGCGCCGTCGCCGACTAGTGATGCTACACCATAGAACAATCGTTCTGGGTTGTTGTTCGCTCGTTGGAGCTTTTTGCTAACCATTGACCAAGCACGAGGTGTTGGAAACGCATACTGGTCAGGATCAAAACTAGATAATAGTCCTGGTCTGTACTGTATGAACGATATAACATCTGTGTCAATCTTGTGTTGGTGAGCCCAACTTACCCAATCATCTAAGGTTGGTTCTAGTTCGTAATGTGCTAGTCTGTTTCTAACTGGACTTGGCATCTGATATACAGCAGCTGAGTCAGTTAGTCTGTTACCTGCACACAATATTGCCCAACCTATTGGGAGCTCATAATCACCCAGTTTACGGTTAAGCAATAATTGTAAGAACGCATTCTGCGTAGCAGCTGGTGCTGTTGGCAACTCGTCGATAAACAAGATACCTCGTTCACCGTCTCGTTCTGCTATTGGGAACACATCTGGTATAGCCCATGAGGTGTACTTGATAGAGTCTGCATTAGCTTGCGCTAAATACGGTATACCTCGAACATCTACTGGGTCAAATAAGTTTGCACGAAAATCTATAATACTCATATTCATTTCGGCGGCGACTTGGTTAGGAATATCAGACTTGCCGATACCTGGCCCACCCCATACCATTGCGGGATAGCCAGCTATAATAGCGTCTTTCAATTCGTCTTTAAGTGCTTGTGGATTTATGGTTTGCATTTTTAACTCCTCCATTCGGGTTGTACAGTCTTCCATTTAGTTTTGACTGTAGGTATTTTAATTTGAACAGGTTTGCTCATAACAACATGTTCGCTTTTCTCGACAGTTAGTTTCTCGTGCACCATCGTCTTCTTCATAACGAACAAGACAATAGACGCAGACAAACCGCCCATCATTGCTGCAGTCATACCGCTGAATGTGCCGTAAAAGCACACCATCAATGTGACTGTGATCAGAACGTCAACAAAGATATCGTGACCGATAGCCTTCTTGCCGCCTGCTTTAAGTGCTAGGATTAGCAGACCCAGCGCCGACAATATTCCTACTAGTAACATCTCTATTCCTCCAGGCTAGATAAGCCATGTAACCGAACTGTATTAGTTCTATTAAAATCCAGAGCGCCGTGGTCAGCGCACTAACTATATTTGCATTCATAATAACCTCCATAGTAAATACAATATTGAGCCGATACCGATACCGATACCGAGCAGTAAAAGTGAGTATTGAATACTCGTTGCGATACCAAAGAGTACGAACAGAACGCCCGTACCCATTAGTACTGATCTAAAATAGTCTTTAATCATAGTTCCTCCTTACCATGAACAGTCGTACCAAACCTTCTTGCCTTCATCAAGCCACTTGAGTGCTGTCTCGCAGAACTTCAAGTCCAACGGTTTGTTGTCTTTCATAGCTTCTTCTTGGAACTGCTGTCCCCAAAAGAAACCATCTGGACAAAAAGGTAAGTTATCGTCTTGTACCAACTCTTGCAGCCGTAATATGTCCATCTTTTCTAGAAACAACAGACCGTGGTAATCATGCTTGCCGTCCATACGGAGCCCGCGCCATTGGTCGGCTTCTTCACCGAAGTTCTTGACTCTCCATAGTTGCTGCATGAACTCTTGCAATCTAGCGTGTTTACGCCAATAAAAGTCTTCATCATGTTCTAGAGTCTCGCTGAGTACATCATGATTGATAGGCTCAACGTTATCTGCGAACGTGTGTTGTGTGTGCTGAAAACCAGCATATGCGTCTAATCCCATAGTTACCTCCTTGTGGTTATGGATTGATAAGTTAGTGGCCAGCTTGTCATCTGGCCGTGGTCGTTTCGGAGACACCGACACGCACTTTAGTACGACTGCGTGTTGTCGTTGTAAGCCACATGTGACCTAACAATAAACTATATGGAAGCAGCATTTTACATGCTGCAGGCTGCTGGGCCGGTTCCATGTGGTTCCACTTGGTTCCACTACATGTGGAACGCAAACAGGGCGATAAGAATGCGGGTTCTAGAGTATGGTTCCGTGGTTCCATACTAAAATGATGTTCATTATCTATTCTATATCCTAGGCCGGTGGTCGGTCGTAATAACATAGCAGCTGAACTTAGCGGAACCGTGGAACCGCAGGCAGGCCAACGCCGCCGCCTTGGCATATTAACAGGCATTGTCGTGGTTCCATGAACTGGTTCCACATCGGGGCAGGTCCGTGGAACACAAGGAACCAAAGTCAAGCATGTTGTATGCACAAGGCACACTCGCATACGCTCGTGATGATAGTAGTGAAAAGGCATGATAGTAGCTCCTATAACGGGTGGATTCCGGGCGCGTAGCGGGCGGAGAGTTGGTTAAAAAAAAGAAGAAGCCCCGAAGGGCTCCTATGATGGCTAATTTAGAAATCTAAGTTAGGATTGAATTGGTCAGACTTGACCGATGATGTTGAGGATGATTCAGACTTGAAAAATTCTCTAATGAAGTAGGCGTATAGCCCAATGATGGCTGCTCTAGTTAAGATAGTCAGCGATATGTAAACGATTACTGCGATTGCTGCGTAATCAATAAGTACTAATGATATATTCATTATGTTCTCCAATGTTCAACCAGAGCCCATATGGACTCTGGTAAGTAATGTATATTCATACTGAACTCCTAGTTGGTTGTTCAGGATGCTCTAAAGGAAGCTCAGGTTGAACTGGCTCAGATGCTAGTTCTTGCTTGATTTCCTCATCGATATTCTCGACCTTGGTGATAGTAGGTTGTTCTGCCATACCACGCACAAATTCCGATGTTATGTTGGCTGCTTGTTGGGTTGCCCATTTGCCAACAGGAAGAGCAGCTTTCGCTACTCCCTTAGTTATACGACCTAGAGTATATGATATTCTCATGATTACTCCTCGTCCTGCGGTGTCCACTCTCTACCGAACGCTGTGACTGCTGTGCCACCGGCTAGGTTTACATGTGGTTTAAGTTTGAACGATATTGAACCATCCTCTTTGAGTAAGAAGAAGTCGAAGCAGTCCCTGATAGATGTCATTTTGTATGACTCAGGTGTGCCCTTCTTCGCTTTCTCTTCGTAAGCTGGGTTCGCTACTTTAGCGTCCATGTTTAGGTTGCCGTTCTTGGAGACAGATAAAGCTCTGCCTTTGTTTGCTTTGACAGTGTTAGTGTCGAAAGACTTAGTTATTGTATTAGCCATGATAATCTCCTATATAGCTAGTTAATTGAGTACAACGTCTGTTATACCCTTCACAAACCTATATGGAAGAACAGCTTTACGCTGTTCCAGTACCTGTATTTTTCAAGACAAGGTTCCAATCGATGAAACCTAGAGTTACGTTTAGAAATCGGATTCGGGGAGGGGGTGGGTCGCTGGCATAGGGATGTGGGGATGAGAAGGCGATATAGAACTACTTTTTCAAAAAAAATTTTCTATTATAAATTTCCCTTATAAAACGTTATAAGGTATATTTAGGAATATGAGCTTAGTCGCAGATCAACCAATGGAAGTTACTGACGAAGATAGAGTCGAACTTCAATCCCATTTTCCTTACGCGGGAGTAAAATTATCCGAGCTTTCTGTCCAAGAAGAAAGATTGATATTGTTTCACCTAAGAGGACTAAATAAATCTGCGGCAGGTAGAGCTGCTGGTTACAGAAACATGGACCATGTGTACGAAGTTTTTAAAAAACCAAAAATCAACCAGGCCATAGAATACTTACGCGAGGAAATGCGCGAAGAGGTAAAGTTCGATAGAAACACGGCCACCACTATGTATCTTGAGGCCCACCGAAAATCGGCCACCGCCACAGAAGAAAAAAACGTCGTCGACTCCCTATGTAAACTACATGGGTTATTCGCACCTGAACAAGCAACACAAGTTAATATAAATGTAGACAAGATCCAGCAACTAGAACGACTGCCGGATTCCGAGCTTTTAAAACTAGCCGGAGTAGATATGTCTTACTTAGAACCGCAGAAGTGATTGTAGCAGTAACGGGCGCCAGGGGTTATATAGGCACCGAGCTAGTAAAACAATTAAAAACCAAACAAGGGATTAAACTTTTAACCTTCGACATAGAAGATTGGGACATCCGACGTGCGGCCAACGACATAGATCCTAGTGTAGATGTAGTAGTACATTTAGCAGCGTTAGTAAAAGTAAGCGAAAGCGTTAAAAAACCTACAGCCTACTTTTATACAAATCTGGTCGGCACAAAAAACGTAATAGAAAAATTCCCCAACGCAAAATTTCTTTTAGCATCCACAGGTGCGGCGTACGATCCTACGTCACCTTATGCGCTATCTAAGTTAGCTGCCGAAGAAATAGTAAAAGAGAACTGTCCGGACTATACAATTTTTCGTTTCTTTAATGTCGGTGGTCGGACGCCAACGAACCCAGAAGGTTTGTATGCGGCAACGCAAGCTGCAATAGAGTCAAAAAGTTTTACTATTTTTGGAAACGATTACGATACGGACGACGGCACTTGTGTCAGAGACTATGTGCACGTAGACGACTTGTGCGCAGCAATAGTATCTGCAGTTGGGCAACCTGGAACAAAACAAATAGAACCAATCGGCTCGGGTAAATCATATACAGTTAAACAATATGTTGACGCTTTCCTACAAGTTAATGGTAAACTATTTAATATAGAGCTCGGACCCAGGCGGGCGGGTGATAATGAAAAATCGGAAGTACCCTTCCTTTCGCGGTTTGTAGTTCCGAAAAATGATATTAACGATATTGTGAGGTTATAACTATGGCACATTGTATAAACGCAAAACCAAAAAGCAT
>Ga0315321_10002240_pt1 | contig 15010 bp, 15 predicted proteins | sample M180m21515metaG_FD_203464 | JGI IMG/M metagenome (GOLD analysis project Ga0315321, IMG submission 203464) | Ammonia-oxidizing marine archaeal communities from Monterey Bay, California, United States - M1 80m 21515 | ecosystem: Environmental > Aquatic > Marine > Intertidal zone | place: USA... | reverse complement strand
CCTCGTACCTCTCCCGCAGACCTTTCAGTATTTCTATCGTGTGAGCCAAAGTAGGTTCTTCAACACGTATCGGTTGGAAGCGCCGTTCTAGAGCCGCGTCTTTCTCAAGATATTTCCTATATTCCTCTATTGTGGTTGCGCCAATTGTTTGCAGTTCACCACGCGCCAGCATCGGCTTTAGAATCGATGCTGCATCAATTGCTCCTTCTGCAGCTCCAGCACCAACTAGCGTGTGCAACTCATCAATAAAAAGTATTATGTCGCCTCTGTTTTTTATTTCTTTAAGAACCTTCTTCAGACGCTCTTCGAAATCTCCCCTGTATCGAGAACCGGCTACTAATGCGCCGAGGTCAAGCGTGTAAAGTTGTTTGTCTCGCAGCGTCTCTGGTACTTCACCCGAAACAATTTTTTGCGCTAATCCTTCAACTATGGCTGTCTTACCAACTCCTGGTTCGCCAATAAGAACTGGATTATTTTTAGTTCTTCGAGAAAGAACTTGCATTACGCGTTCTGTCTCGCGCATACGGCCTATTACTGGATCTAATTTTTTCTCTCTAGCGTTCTGAGTAAGATTTATTCCAAACTGGTCAAGAACTGCTGAGCCACCCTGAGAGCCTTCTCCTCTTTCCGATGAGCCGCCAACAGTTTCTTTTCCACCGCTTGATTCTGACCCTTCGCCTGAACCTGAGTAGCCAGAAAGCAATTGAATAACTTGCTGCCTAACTCGAGACAGGTCAGCTCCGAGCTTCACTAATACCTGAGCAGCTACACCTTCTCCTTCGCGAATCAGCCCTAAAAGAATATGTTCAGTGCCTATATAGTTGTGGCCAAGCTGAAGCGCTTCCCGCAGCGATAGCTCTAAAACTTTTTTCGCGCGTGGCGTAAAGGGGATATGTCCACTTGGTGAAGAACCGCCTTGTCCAATAATTTCTTCAACCTGATTTCGGACAGCTTCAAGCGAAATACCTAGAGATTCGAGAGCTTTTGCAGCTACACCCTCTCCTTCGTGTATCAAGCCCAAAAGAATATGTTCGGTGCCTATGTAATTATGATTGAGAAGGCGGGCCTCCTCCTGAGCCAATACGACAACTCGTCGAGCTCTATCGGTGAAGCGTTCAAACACAGATCCTCCAGCGAAATTTATTGCGCACCCGGGAATAGGACACGAAGTTGAGTCTAACCAGAGCAACCGCTTGGTCTCACAATAGATGAGTATCTAAATGAGGATTATTCACGAAAGGTTGGCTCTCGTTTCGCCCAGAACCCCGAAGTCGTTTAGATTATGAGAGTGACTTCTTTGAGTCCCCTCCAACACAGACCAAATTCAGCAGGCGATCTTCAACGAGTTGAAGCGTCCTTACGCGACGCCGCCACTACACAAGATGATTTCCTGACCGAAGTTGCTTCCCATCTCATTCCCGCTGGCGGAAAACGGCTTCGGCCGGCAATGGTGATTGCCGCGTCGCTATCTCATGACACCGATGGGGCAGGCGAAAATGCGGTCACCGAAGAGATGATTCGAGGTGGCGTCGCCGTTGAGCTGGTGCATCTTGGCTCTCTTTATCACGATGACGTGATGGACGAAGCAGAAACCCGACGCGGGATTGAAGCAGTCAATAACCGTTGGGGAAATCTTGTTGCGATTCTGGCAGGTGACTTTCTTCTCGCAAAAGCATCAGAATTAGCAGCATCTTTGGGAACTGAAGTGGCTGAGCTTTTAGCTGCCACTATTGGGCATCTATGTGAAGGTCAGGTCAGGGAACTTCAACTAATCTATGATGTAGACCGCGATGAGAGCGGCTACTTAGAAGCCATTGGAGGCAAAACTGCTGCCTTGTTCGCCACTTCGTGCCGAATCGGCGCACTAGTTGCAGGATGCGATCGAACCTCAATAGAGCAGCTAACACAATATGGGTATGACTACGGCATGGCATTTCAGATAGTTGATGACATCCTAGATTTGGTTGCAACAGATGAGGAGTTAGGTAAGCCATCTGGCAATGATTTACGCGAAGGGGTTTACACCTTGCCTGTCATCAGAATGATTAAGGCAAATGATCCTGTCAAAGAACTGCTCGGAGCACCGCTGAGCACAGAAGAAAGAGATTTCGCCCGTTCATTAGTTGTCAACGGAAAAGAAATCACAACCTCAATCGAAACAGCTAGAAAATATGCTGAGTCGGCTCTGGAAGCTATATCAGGATTTCCGAACACAATTGGCACTCTTGGCCTACGTTCGGCTGCAGCTAATCTCCTTTCTGCGTTAGATCGCTAGTTAGCGAAAGTTCGGTGACTACGATCTGGCCGCTAGAACGTCAGTACCAAAATCCACACTTATTTCTTCCTAACTCCGTTAAATGGGCTTGGGGAACGAAAACTTTTGTTATGGGAATTATCAACGCAACTGAAGATTCATTTTCCGGCGACGGCCTAAAGAACCGTCTTGGAGATGCAGTAGCTTTGGCCAAATCTTTTGAACTGGCAGGCGTTGATGTAATCGACATCGGAGGAGCTTCTTCGCGTCCCGGAGCTCCGGCAACACCAATCCAAGTAGAAATCGAAAACGTCGTAACAGTCATCAAAGCAATCAGGAATCAAACCTTTTTGCCTATTTCGGTGGATACGACCTGGGCAAGCGTTGCTGAAAAGGCTGTTTCTGCAGGTGCAAATATCGTAAACGATATATCTGGGTTCCAACTAGATCCAGAAATGGCAAACCTCGTTGCAGAAAAGAAGCTTCCCGCAGTCATCATGCATAACCAACGGAACCGAAAACATTTCGATGTGGTAGCTGATGTACTTAAAGGCCTGGAAAAGACCCTTCAAATTTGTGATGATGCCCACGTCGACAAAGGCAATCTAATTTTCGACCCGGGATTTGGTTTCGGTTGGTCAGTTCACCAGAACTTAGAATTACTTCAGCGGTTGCCTGAGTTCTGGACCTTGAACCTTCCCTTACTTATTGGGACCTCAAGAAAGTCCTCTATCGGAACGATCCTGGACAACAAAGTAAACGAAAGACGTTTCGGAACCGCAGCCACAGTCGCTCAGGCAATCTGTGCAGGTGTAGATGTTGTTCGCGTGCATGACGCATTTGAGATGAGCGATGTAGTCGCTGTAACCGACGCAATAGTTAGAAGGCCGATTATCTCAGAGTCTTAAATGTGCACTTATTGAATCGGCGCATATCTTCCGTCTGCACCTAAATATGAACTCGTAGAATGGTCATAAAAATATCTACCGCCAGATTCCTTAAGAGCCAACAGCATCCTGGGTAGTGGAACATTCTCGCTTTCCAGTCTTCCAATTACTCGCTCTGGGCCAAGGTAGTCAAGCATCTCGAAAGGACCGTGAACCCAATTAAATCCCCACTTAATAGCGTTATCTACGTTTACAATATCATCGGCAATTTCAGGGACTAGATCAGCTGCGTACAGCAAGGTCCCACCAAAAATTTCCCAAGCCAACTGCCCCAGCAAACTATCTTGAAATAAAATCTCACCTAGGCCGACAGACAATCCAACCTCGTCTGATGGGTCTGCAGTTCTCCATTCCTCGTTGAGAAGATCAAACACTTCTTTTTCACGGGTACCATCGGCAAGTTTTATTTGACGAGCAAAACCTCCACCCGATTTACGGCCTAGCTGTCCTCGGTCATGCATCGACTGCTCAACGGAAGGAAAACTTGTGAACATGTGGCCTTTGTCTTCTTTCGGCAAATTAACGGCTAGGTTCCGCCCAACTAATTCCATCACGTCTAAACCAATCAAATCGACTAATCCGTACAACCCGGTTGGAGGTAATCCCACTGGAGTCGAAAGAACTGCATCAATTGTTTCCTGGCGTATGCCATCATTTAAATATTTTTTTGCGAGATGAAACCCAGACAATATGAAAAAGCACCCAATTCGGTTCCCAATAAAATTCACAGTATCTTTTGCGTGTACTACACCTTTTTGAAGAGTCTCAGATCCGAACCTTGAAAAGGCCTCAATCACATCAGGGGCGGTCTCCTTACCCGGTACCAGTTCGAATAGCTTCATAACTTTTACTGGATTAAAGAAGTGGGTTATCGCGAAGTCTTCACAGAACCTCTCCGGCATACCCTCAGAGAGTTGACTCAGCGGTATTCCTGAAGTGTTTGACGATATTACGGATTTTTCTCTGCGGTGGTCTTCGAGTTTTAGGAAAAGCGATCTCTTGATCTCAACGTCTTCGACAATTGCCTCGCAAACCCAGTCATAGTCATAGATTTTCGGTAAATCATTTTCAATAGTTCCAGTCGAAACCAGATGAAGGTCCGCCTCGTTGATCTGACCCAATGCACCATTAACTGCTTCTTCAGTTATATCGAGCATCAAGACCCGACAGCCAGCCGCAGCACTTGCAGCAGCTATACCAGCACCCATGGTTCCAGTCCCTATTACGGCGACTGATTTAATTAATCTTGACACAGAAAACTCCCCATCTTCTTCGCACATCGTACATATCGACGCGCATTCTTCTGACTCAGCTAAAGTTCGCTCGGTTCATGCAGCTTCTTGACCTCACTATGAAGCGACAGAACTAGATGCTCTAACGACCTGCCACCTGGCGTCCAATAATTTCCTTCATTATTTCGGTGGTTCCACCATATATTGTTTGAACTCTTGCATCGGCGTATGCGCGCGCTATCGGATATTCGTTCATAAATCCATAGCCACCAAATAGTTGCAAACATCTAGTGATTACTTTGAGTTGCATCTCAGTGCACCACCATTTAGCTTCCGCAGCGTCTTCGGCAGTTAATTCTCCACTATTGAGCGCCTCTATTTGTCGGTCGACAAAGACCCAAGCGATATCCAATTCTGTCTTCATTTCTGCGAGCTCGAATCGGGTATTTTGATAAGAGCCAACTGATTGATCAAAAACCTTACGTTCGGTAACGTATTCGACGGCTCCGTCGAAGGCTGCTTGAGCGTGCGCCACTCCTGTTATAGCAATCGAAAGTCTTTCCTGTGGCAGGTTTTTAACCAAATTCAAAAATCCTGCGCCTTCACCACCAAGCACATTTTCTTTCGGTACAAAAACGTTGTCAAAAAACAATTCAGCCGTGTCTTGGGACTTCATGCCTAATTTATCTAAGTTTCTACCGCGCTCGAAACCGCTCATGCCCCTTTCCAAGACCATTAGCGTCATTCCCTTATGTTTTTCATTTGGATCAGTTTTCACCGCCGTTATAACAAGATCACTGTTGATGCCATTGGTAATAAAGGTCTTCGCTCCGTTAACTAAATAGCCATCGCCTTCTCGTATAGCTGATGTCCTTATGGACGCCAAATCAGAACCCGTGCTCGGCTCGGTCATGGCTATGGCACTCATTAAATCGCCACTCACGAGCCCGGGCATCCAACGATCTGCTTGCTCCTCACTACAGTAATTAAGGAAATACGGCAAACAAATATCATTGTGAAGCGTGATACACATTCCAGATCCAATTACTCCGGCTCGCTGGATTTCCTCATTGATAACAGCGTTGTATCTGAAATCTTCGATTCCTCCACCACCATGACCTTCTGGAACAGCCATTCCCAAAAGGCCTAGCGAGCCCGCACTTCTGAACATCGCCTTGTCAACTTGTCCATCTTTTTCCCATTGCTCATGGTTTGGAACTATTTCTTTCTCCATGAAAGCTCGGACCGATGAGCGAAACATTTCGTGTTCTTCATTAAAAATAGTACGACGCATAGCCTGACCGTACCGTTTTTCCAGCGTCTCGACTAGCGGAATCGAGGTCATTCCAACAACATCTGGCTAACGTTCGTTTATATGACCAACTGGGATGCTCTAGCTACAGCCGCAGCTGCAAGTAGACGGCTCAATCGTTGTCTCGCTGAAACTCGTCTCCGAGATGAAGAAACTAATGAAATCGCTACCGCGCTAGACAAATTAGCGGATAAATTCGTAGCCGGTAGTCAAAGAGACAAACTCGATGACATGCTGACACGTCCCCATCTCGCAGCGATTTATAATGGAAAGCACACTCCATTAGATCTAAACCCGGGAGATGAAATTGAGTTCGATCCGTTCTCCATCGCTGGCGGGATCTTCCATCCTTCATCCATTGGTTTAAAATTTTTCAAAGAAAGTAATGAAAGCGTTCTGGCTGTCACCTCAGTCCACCCTATGTTCGCCGGGCCGCCAGAGCGGGTCCATGGAGGTATCCAGGCGCTCATCGTTGACGAAGTGATGGGGGCACTGAATCGGATGCGTGGGAGGCAAGCTTTTACTGCCTATCTCAATGTGAACTATCGGGGTCCAGCTCCACTTAATGTTGATCTGAGTTTTCGGGCATGGGTCGACAAGATTGAGGGACGAAAAGTATTTTTAAAAGCTACGGGCCAAGAATCAAATAAAACTTTCATGGATGCCGATGGTTTATTTATCGCTCGCGAAGATCAAAATCCAGATGCGAACTAGATAATCACAGTTCTTATTTTTCAGGTCGCAGAGTAGGAAACAAAACCACGTCTCTTATGGTGCCGACGCCTGTCAATAACATTGCTAACCGATCCATACCAATCCCCAGTCCACCGGTTGGGGGCATGCCAAACTCTAACGCCCTGAGATAATCTTCATCTACTGTCATAGCCTCGTCATCGCCATCAGCTTTTTGGGCGGCTTGTGACTCGAAACGCCTACGTTGCTCATCAGGGTCCGTTAATTCACTGAAGGCATTGCATAATTCGCGTCCAGCAAGAATTGCCTCAAAGCGTTCAGTTACTCCTGGTTTGTCTCTGTGTTCACGCGCCAACGGCGAAACTTCAGATGGGTGTTCGGTTACATAAATCGGACCCCACAAATTTGATTCAGTAGTTTTTTCGTAGATCTCTAATACTAATTTTCCAACTCCATAAGTTTCTCTATATGGAACTCCATATTTATCTGCGACTTTACGAATTTCGTCGATTGGCATTTCCAGTGAGAGGGCTTCTCCAGTGGCTTCCTTAATCAGTTCAATCATTGAGGCTCGCCTCCACGGGCGCGCTACATCAAGTGGCTTATCACCGAAGTGCAGAACAGTTGAGCCGGTTAGCTCAATCGCTAAGTACTCGACTAATTCTTCTACAAGATTCATGATGTCTTCGTAGTCGGCGTAGGCCTGATAAAGCTCAAGCATCGAGAATTCGGGATTATGTCTAGTCGATACGCCTTCGTTGCGAAAGACCCTTCCAAGTTCGAAAACCTTGTCAAACCCAGCAACTGTCAAACGTTTTAAATAAAGCTCAGGGGCGACTCGCATATAAAGCTCAAGGTCTAGCGCATTGTGATGGGTGGTAAACGGTCGAGCGTTAGCGCCACCTGGTATCGGATGAAAAATAGGAGTTTCCACTTCTATGAATCCACGTTCTTCAAGAAAATGTCTAGTCAACGACATCATCTTGCTTCTTATCATGAAGGCGTTACGAGATTCTGGGGTTACCCACAAATCAACGTATCTCTGCCGGTACCTGGTGTCGGTATCAGTTATTCCATGCCACTTGTCTGGGAACGGACGGCGCGCTTCTGCTAGTCGCACCCACTGATCAACGCGAATACTTAATTCACCTCTTCGCGTGGTCATTATCACACCGGTAATTCCGATCCAGTCGCCCAAATTAAGGCTACAAAAACCATCAAATTCTGGGGTACTTTTGGACGGTGCGAAGAGTTGGATTCGAGATGAAGCATCATCTAAGGTCCCAAACGCTAATTTACCCTGAACTCGACGCAACATCAGCCTGCCCGCGACTGTAACGACACGGTCAGTTTCTGTTCCTGGCTCTAAGTTCTGAAATTCCTCAACTAGGTCATCTACTTTTGTGTCAGGGTCAAATCGATATGGAATCGGTGTCATAGTTCCTCAGAGAACGTTTTTGTTGTGGACTAGTCGCAAACCATGCAACGTTAACCATGGCTCATGATGGTCTACTGTTCGCGCATGCGGCGCAATTAGCTCCGCGTACCCTCCAGTAGCAATGACTGTAACGTCGCCAACTTCCTCTTCAATACGATCGATCATCCCGTCTACAAGACAAGCAGTACCAAAAATCACTCCCGATTGAATCGATTCGTGAGTATTTCTACCAATAACACCTTTAGGTTCCGTTAAGTCAACTTCTCGTAGTAGCGCTGCCCGACCAAATAATGCTTCTAGACTTATTTCTAATCCCGGTAAGATCGCTCCACCTAAATAGGCTCCGGTTGAATCGATAACATCAAAAGTGGTAGCTGTTCCGAAATCTACGACAACGCTGCTGGCTCCATACAATTCACGCGCCGCTACTGCATTAGCAATTCGATCTGCCCCAACAGAGCGCGGATCCTCGTATCGAATCGGCATTCCAGATTTGACGCCCGGTCCGAGGACTACGGGCGACACATCTAGGTATCGTTCAGCAAACCGACGAAGAGATGCGGTAACTGACGGGACGCCCGATGAAATAGCTAAGCCTGTCACATCGTTCTCGAGCTCAATTCCTATCTCTCCGGTGAACCCAGATATGGCCAACCCTATTTCATCTTCGGTGCGATCAGGGCTGGTCGCCATTCTCCAGTGTCCTAGTAAACCACTTGATGCTGTTTGTGGCTCGTTGACAATAGTCGAGCCGTATAGGCCAACCATCATCTGAGTGTTGCCTGCGTCGATTACCAAAAGCATAGCAACTCCATTTCTAAGGTCAGCATGCCGCTAAGCGTGCGCTGCCTCACTTAAGATCGTGCCTTCGCCCCGTCGATAATGCAACTTCGTATTTCAAAAATTCGCATTTACCTCGTCAACTCTCAATCAATTTTACTTCCTGACCGATGACCGAAACCTCCCAGTCTTCAGGAAGAAGATCTGGCGCTAATTCTGCGAGGGGATACATGACAAAAGCACGATTCCACATTCGCGGATGTGGCAAAGTCAGTTCTACATCGTCAAGGACTAAGTTTCCGTATATCAGCACGTCTGCATCAAGAGTCCTCGGTCCCCATCGAATCGTTCTCTCTCGATCTGCATTAGCTTCTAGCTTCCTGCAAAGTTCGAGAACTTCATACGGACCTAAAACCGTTTGTAGCTCAACCACCATGTTCAGAAATGGTTCTTGTTCCGGTCCACCGATTGGCGCTGTTTCGTACAAGCTAGAGACATTAACGATGTCAGTGATCATTGCTACAGCATTTTCTAAAAAAGACTTTCGGTCACCCATATTAGATCCAAGACCGATGAAACATCTCATTAATTCCTTGGTCATTTGAAAGACCGCGTGATCTGCACTCCACATGTATGAAGATCTACAGGCACAGGTGGCCGTATCTTCCTAATAGATATTGTTACTTCATGAACTCCTCCGAGAGCCAAAATTTCAGTCGCTATGACATTGGCTAATCGCTCTAGTAATTGAGCCTTCTCTCGCATACAAATTTCGGCTGCTAGCTCTCCGACAGTTCCATAATTGACCGTGTCATCTAATTGATCGCTCGCGCCAGCCGGTTCTAAATCAGCTCGGAGGTCTATATCTATTTCTAACGGCTGCTTTCGCTCCCTTTCTTCTGCCAAGACGCCAACTATGCAGGTTACCCTTAACCCACGAAGCTGAATAAAATCTTTTGGTTCTGAAGAATCGCGCATCTGTTCAGTCTGCTACACGAGGTTGCTTAATAGCCAGGCTAATTTCAACAAGTTCACGTCCAAACGGCCCTAAATGCCGTTGGAAAATGCGCTCAACCATTGCTAAGGCCTGAGGTCCAGTAGAAACAAGCCGGGCATATAGTAAATAGCCAGCAACAATTCCGCAAACCCGTTCACTTAGTTCCTCAGCATGAATCACTACTTTTTTTTCACGATGCAGCAACGTGTCCATCTCGCCATAAATTGTCTCTAAGAAACTTAACAATTGTTCACGCTGTGGCCATGGACGGTGTGCGAAAGGTAACCCTAATTCTCTGTAGTTATTCAAATTATGGGAGCCGGGTATTAAGGAGAAGACAATATCAAATCCCTGCTGTCTCAGCCAAATAATCTCTTCTTGACGTCGAACGCGACGATGATTGGCTCCATATCCACCCGGTCGTTCGCATACAGCAAGCTGATCTTTTATTACCCAGGCAAAATTTCGAGGCTCAATGCCTGCAGCCCATTTTCCTTTCATTAAAACCAATTTTCTTAGACGTCGAAGACCAGCGTACTTCTAGCAAGCGATCTCATCCAGTGAGTCACTTACACCTGCAGAAATTCATTGACCTGTTTCGGTGTTATAGGACCATATATCTTTTAAGTTTCGAAACCGTTGCGCCACATCTAGTCCATAACCAACTACCCATACTTTAGGTATCTGGAAACCTACATACTTTATGAGGTCATCTAAATCATCTTGAGCTTCTTCTCTGACTAACAAGGAACACATCACCAGACTTGCTGGGTTTCTTGCAAGCAAGGTTTTGCGCAGATATCGGAGAGTCAAACCACTATCTACGATGTCTTCTATGAGAATGACATCTCTTCCCTCAATGTCAGTATCTAAATCTTTAAGGATTCGGACAACCCCGCTGGTTGTCGTGCTGCTTCCGTATGAAGAAACCGCCATGAAATCGAGTTGGACCGGTAAGTCTATTGCGCGACATAAATCTGTGGTGAAAATTACTCCACCCTTGAGCACACCGACTAATAACGGTTCACGCCCTTCGTAATCTTTACTGATCAGATCACCTATTTCTGACACCCGGCTTTCGATCTCCTCTTGGGTTACCAAAATTTCACTGAGAGCAGGATGATTAAGAATTAAATTATGGTCGACCACGGCTCGCCAACCTAGTCGCTAGTTTCGGAAACTTCATCCTCTGAGCTAATACGTTCAAAAAGATGCAACTTACCTTTACTTCTCCGGATTCTCTTCCCTCCAGCAATCTCGGTTCCAAGCGAATTTCCTCTAGCGACTTCAAGCACTCTTTCAACAGCCGCAAGATCCGGTGGGTGATCATTTCTTAGCCATTGACGAATAGCTCGCCTAGCTAATGGCACCGGAGCAGAATTGAGCTCTTTCACATCAGTAGGGTCTATAACAGAGGCCAATTCGTCGAGTAAGTCTCGGTCATCTCTTGCTAGGTCAGCTGCACGAACAAATAACGGTGCAACATCTCGTTGTGCAACATCTGCCATTAGAGGCAATATTTCATGCCGGACCCGGTTTCGAAGAAATCGGGGATTTTTGTTACTGGGATCAAATATTGGTTGGTATCCAAAGCGGTTGCAAATTGCTTCGGTATCGCATCTCCTTAATCGCAGCAGAGGGTGACCACTTGGTCGCATTCCTGATAGCGCATCTAGCGAGCCTCCGCGCATTAGATGTAACAGAACAGTTTCAGCTTGGTCATCGGCTGTATGTCCCGTTAGTACTTCGTTGGGTAATACCCGATAACGGGCATCGCGAGCTCTCTCTTCTAAATTTGGCCCATCGACTAATTCAATTTTTATTTCTTCAAAACCTACGCTGAGTTTGTCAGCAAGCATTTCGACTTTTTTTGCCTCTTCAGAAACTTCTTGTCTGAGCCCATGATTCACGTGAATAGCTTTAACCGTGGAGCTAATTTCAGATGCCAATATCAAGAGAGCGGCAGAGTCCGCTCCTCCTGATACTGCGCAAATCAATTCACCCTTGCTAGGGAATGCACATTGATCTATGTAGTCATGGAAGTTTGAACGAGGTTTCATTAGACGACGTGCCTAAATCGCAGGCACTCGTTGCATCCATGCTTCTGGATCGCGAATTTCTTTCAGCGATGGCAAATGCGAAACGTCTGACCAGATAATGTCGACAGCTCGATTACCTCTTTGTGACTCAATAGCCGCAATAAATTCTTCACCTGCCTGATACTGAGCTAATTTGGCTTCGATACCCATTAATTTTTGCATCATGCGAGCAAAACCTTTCGCCCCATTTCGCCGTTCTTGCAGCACACGAGCAAATCTTGGTGCATGTTCTACATAGCCGATAGCAGCGCGTGTCATTGTTACATCCCCGTGCCCTTCAACTAAACTCATCATTCCTCCGACGCTTTCGAGCAAGCCTCGTTGTTTATCGCTAGCGAACAGGGCAGCTAATCCACCTTCACCAAGAGGATCACGGCCGGATCGTCGCTCATCATACAAATACTTAATTCCGTCTTTAAAACGGTCTGGATCAGGTTCTACCTCGTCAAGCATTCCGTTTACTAGAGTCAAAAAATGGGGTCGTAGCCATGGGACTCCCGTGAACTGTGACCGGTGTGTTAGTTCATGTAGCGCCAGCCAAAGTCGGAATTGTTGGGGAGGGAAGGCGAATTTTTTTTCCACCGACAGAATATTAGGACCTACGTAATACACGTAATCCTGGTCATCACGATCTTCATCCTCAGCAAGTAGTAGGTCATACTGGCCAAGCACACGGCGAGACATCCAACCTAAAACTAGTCCCAATTCTGTAGCCGCAATTTTTTTCGTTAGTTGAGATTCAGCTCTTCCCTCATCATTTTCGGAAACAAGTATCGGTCGCAACAATCTTTGAAAAGACTTGATATTTGCGTCGATCCAACCTGCTCGATCGATCACTTTTGCTCGAGCTTTTCCATCTTTCGAGAACAAACCAGTTTCTATGGAAACAAGCTCCTCTGCTTGCGGAGTGAACCGTGCGAAATCTGAGTGGAGTGAATTCCCTAAATATGATTGAGATAAGGGTTCTTCTCCAGCAACTTTAACTGCTATCCGTCGAGCAAGCTCCCAGTCCACTGACACATGTGTCCATTCAACGCTTTGGATATCGGGGGGCTACGACTTTGGCTACGTAACCTAACAAAAGTGCAATGACATTCACTACAGCGCCCACCGCAAGTGGCACTGCAAGCCAAAAATGCCAGATCTGTGCTCCTAGTGCTTCCATGCCTTTAGGCTAGCTGCCGCGATCCCCATAGCCGAATCACATTTGATTATTAGCCAAATTTCTCAAATATTAAAATTTTCTGGCCTGATTCCATCATCTTCCCGTTAAGAGGTTCCCGCTGTTAAAGTCTGCTGATATCGTGAGCGGCTCAGCGCCCGAGTAGCTCAGTGGTAGAGCGGCTCTCTCGTAAAGAGCAGGTCGTGGGTTCAATTCCCACCTTGGGCTCAGTCTGATAGTTCTAACATTAAGCGTTGCGTCATCAACTTTTCGTTGGGGTTACGACGTAAATTTTGGGAAGCTTTTTGTATTGCTGTGAGCGACCGAATTGCTTTTTGGCTATCTATAGTTTGATCTGAGATCTCTTGTCTGATCGCAGCTCCTAAGGCGCTAAACCCCATCAGAAACTCATCTGTGCGCAAACGTCGAAGTTCCCGTTTGTGCCGATCTTCTAATGTCGTTCTGCCGAGCCCCCGTTCACCAAAGCGCTCTGCGCGCTCATCTAAAGCTAATTTTTCTTCTGAGTGCTTATTTTCCATCGGGCCCGCAGATGAATCTATTAGTCCCAAAACAAGGTCGGCTGCTAAAGCAGCATTACCGCCACTTCCGTTAAGTCTTTCTCGAATTTGACTCCACGCATTCCATCGATTTAATGCTCCGTCATCGCTAGCGAGGATTCGAGCTCTATCTATAGAACCATTTGCAATTTGCGATGCAAACCGTGCACGACTCAGATCTACACCCTCTTCAATAAGGAGTTTTTCAAGTTCACCAGCGGGAATAGAAACAAACTCGATTTGAAGGCATCGAGACGCAATAGTTACGAGATCAGAAGAAATTTCATCAGCCAACAAAACAAAAAATGTAGACGGCGGTGGCTCCTCGATCGACTTAAGCAACATTGGGCCGGCATCTCGTATCAGGTGCAAGTCTGTTACCACTATCACTTTACGATTACCTTCAATTGGGCTCGTAGAAGCGGTACGAACAATGTCTCTGGCCTGTTCGGCTGTTACGAAAGCACCAGCGCGATCCACGATCACTAAATCGGGGTGTTCTTCGGCTGTTGCGAGCCGCTGGTGTCGTTCCTGATCATTATCTCTATCGTTGAGCAGGCCCGCCGCAAAAAGTCTTGCTGCATTTCGAGTCCCAGCCCCAGATGGCCCAACAAATAGATAGGCAGGTACTGGGTCAATGAGGGCAGCTTGCAGCATCAAGACGGCTCGTGGCTGACCTGTAATAGTATCGAAGAGGCTGCTCATCAATCTTCTTCAAGCGCTTTGTTGACCAGTAGCTCAATCTCTTCTACTGAGCCCGACGCATCAACTATTTTCCAACGGTTGGCATCTTTCTCGGCTAGCAATTGAAACCCACTGATTACGCGTTCGGCGAAACCTTCGTCTTCGCGTTCCATACGGTCTCTAGTTGCACCCAATCGTTGGTTCGAGATCTCGACTGGTACCTGTAACAAAATAATTATGTCTGGCAGAAGACCCCCGCTCGCCCATTCTATGAGTGTGTGAAGGTCGTCTAACGACTGGCCTCTGCCGTATCCCTGGTAGGCCAAGGTTGAACCGAAAGATCTATCTGTAACTACGTCGCGGCCGAGAGCCAAAGCCGGTTCGACAATAGTGTCTACATGATGAGCTCGATCGGCAGCAAACAAAAGAGCCTCTGATCGCGCTGATGGGACCGGTCCGTCACCTAACAGCATTTCTCGAATTGCAGCTCCTAGTTCTGTTCCACCTGGTTCACGCGTTAAAACAGCATCGAGTTTTTTTGCAAGTCTTTCTGCCTGGGTTGACTTGCCGCTGGCTTCCCAGCCTTCAAATGCGATGTACCGACCACGTTTCAATATTTTTTTTCCTGGCTTTTCCGAAGAGATAAAAGAGACAGTCCTCCTGCTCCAATGATAAGCAAACTAGCCAGCCACAGGGCGCCGCGAACCCCGGGAAGTTCCATTGTGAATTGTCCGACAACAATTTCGTTTTCGAAAAGTACCCCAAACAACCAGTTGAAGCCATCTGAGAGAAATCCTCCAGCTGTAATCGACAATAGTAAACAAAACCTTACTGCCGTATAGAGCGCACTAAATA
>Ga0315321_10002238_pt1 | contig 15011 bp, 7 predicted proteins | sample M180m21515metaG_FD_203464 | JGI IMG/M metagenome (GOLD analysis project Ga0315321, IMG submission 203464) | Ammonia-oxidizing marine archaeal communities from Monterey Bay, California, United States - M1 80m 21515 | ecosystem: Environmental > Aquatic > Marine > Intertidal zone | place: USA... | reverse complement strand
CACAATTCGATTAAAATCTAACATCCCAGGATTAGGGTCCGTTTTTTATCCACCTCCATACTACTTCTCAGCGATTTACTCAATTCAGAACATGACTGTTATTGAGTGATGTATGGGGATGTCAGAAGATTATACTGGCGCTTAAGATGAGTAATTTGGAAAGGGTCGACGGCCCCTATTCTAGAGGGGGGTAAAGGCAAATGTATCTTTTTTTTCAGTACCCATTTGAGTGAAAAAAGGGCAAACAGTACCCCGTTTGAGTAAAATGTAGTCAAAGTGCTCGCGCCGGGATTCGAACCCGGGTCGCCGGGATGAAAACCCGAAATGATGGGCCACTACACCACGCAAGCAGACTAACCCACGGCCAACGCTGATTATTCATGAATGTTGGGGTCGGGCTCCAAATTATTCCACCAGCGCAAACCGTACCACGCAGCGGCAATTCCGGCAATAAGTAATACTCCGATTAACATCTCTCTATCCAGTAGCCACCAGATCGCATCGAGAGCTTTATCGCCATATATCCCAACGAGTATAGCCTCTAGTCCGAATCTCAATCCACGGCCGATTAATCCAGCGATAATGAATGGTTTCAATTTCATTTCTCCCATTCCTGCAGCCCAGCCAAATACCTTGTATGGGATTGGTGAAAAGGCCGCTATGAAAATACCAGCGGTGCCATACCGCAAGGTCAAAGCCTCAATTTTTGCAAGATGTTTTTCAGCCTTGAAACGACTGAATAGAGAACGTCCCCAACGCTTTCCGATCCAATAGCCAACTAAACTACCTAGGACGCTTGTGACTGTGATTACACCCCATAGCCAAATGACCAATGCAGAATCGCCCTGGGCACTAACCAACATGGGCAGGAAAAGCAAATCTGGCGGAACAGGTTGAATGATTGCTTCGGTGAATGACATGGCTCCAAGGCTAAGGGCACCAAATCCGTCGAACCAATCGACAACGGTCTCTTTCCACGACATCTAACCTATGGGGTGACAACCCTACGGAAGAACCCTTTCTTAATCGAAGTCTTGATTGCTACAAAACCGGACCCCTTGCTAATGCCGGTACTAGATACAGCAGCTCTCCTTCACTGGCCAGTTGACAGAATGCAAGGTGGAATTGTTGCTCATAGTCAATTAGAAGAGTTGAGAAAACTCTCTCCACAACGTGCTATGCTCGTTGAGTCTATCGAAATGGAATGGATGAGTATGAGTACCGGTGATGCAGAAAACGCTGCTGCAAGTACCGGCGACCTTCCTCGATTGAGCCCAGTCGATCTAGATATTCTTGCAATTGCATTAGCAACTGGTCAGACCTTGTTTACCGATGACTATTCTTTGCAGAATGTTTGCCGTTCAGTAAACCATCCGTTCGAAGCTGTTTCTAACAAAAGAAGTGAACAGCAATGGTCATGGGAACTAAGGTGCATTGGTTGCCGGGCAACCAAAAAAGCAGATTCACAAAAGGAACAGGAATGCGATATATGTGGCTCGCCAATGAAGATAAAACGCTCTAGGCGCTAATCACTCTTCTGCTGTAGCAATCTCTTCTGTGATTTCTTCAGCGGTTTTTCCAGAGGGGTCAATTCCTGCCGATTCGGCTTTTTGTGCTAATTCAACAGCCTTGGTTTTTCCACCTGCTTCTAAATCGGATTCAGTATTGGAAGTAGAAGGTGCTCCTGTTACATCAGAAAGTCCTTTTTGGAATTCACCTTTTGATTGACCGGCAGCTCTTGCAAGTTTAGGCAGACGTTCTGCACCAAATAGCAAAAAGAAGATTGTAATCAAGACCATGATTTCAAATGTTCCAAGCATTGCCAAGTTCCCCTTAACCTACTCCAGTCGCTTCCGCTTTGTCAATGAATCGGCTACTAACCACCAGAAACAGGCGGAAGTAATGCAATTTCTTCTCCTTCGGAAATAGGTTCATCCTCGCCGACAATATTTCCATTAATACTGACACTCAGTCCATTACCCAGCCATTCATCGAGACCCAGTTCTTCTAGAAGAAAACGGACTGAAGAGTTAGGCGGAATTTCGATTTTATGCTCCCGTCCTCCTAATTTCTCTGCAAGTGGGCCAAATGTAAGCACGTTCACCTGCATATACATGCTATTGAGCGCCATCTTATCAACCCGTGCGCCTTCAGTTAAGCAATGGCAGTTGCACTCGCTTGTGAGGGGCTTTGGAAGATTTACGAAATGGGCGAAGAAAAAGTCCAGGCCGTATGTGGAATTGATTTGACGATAGAGCAGGGTGAAATGGTTGCTATCATGGGGCCATCAGGCTGTGGTAAGACCACTTTGCTCAACATATTATCCGGAATAGATGATCCTTCAGCAGGGCAAGTACATGTGGCAGGCAAACCATTGTTTGGAATAAGTGACGATGAGCGCACTAATTTACGAGGTCGAGAAATGGGATTTATTTTCCAAAAGTTCCATCTTTTAGAAGTAATGAATGCTGTTGAGAATGTTGAGATACCACTATTGCTACTTGGAACCGACCCGGTCGAAGCAAGAAAGAAAGCAACGGCTGCGTTGACTAAAGTTGGCTTAGGTGATCGATGTGGGCACAGGCCTGCTGAATTATCAGGAGGTCAACAGCAACGAGTTTCTATCGCAAGAGCATTGGTTCATGAGCCGTCAGTAATTCTTTGTGATGAGCCAACTGGAAACTTAGATTCAGCAACTAGCGACCAAGTAATGGATTTGCTTAGCCAACTAAATGAGTCTGGTTCAACACTTGTTGTTGTAACACATGATGATGCTATTGCCAAGCGTTGTTCCCGTATCATTAGCATAAACGATGGAAGAATAATTGACAATGAGGAATAAGAATGCTGATTGAAACCATTGCTGTTTTTGTGCTGATTATTCCAATCAGTGCTAGTTCAGCTTGGGGGCTTCGTAGTGATGTGCCTCGATTATGGTACCTCCCGATACTCGTGTTCGCACCAATTATCGATGCATGGCTAGTTTGGTTAGCCCTCGATTGGTTCGGAATGGGATTCGTTGCAACTTGGGGTTGTACACTTTCTGCAGGAATAATATCCTCAATGCTATTGCAGCCACTATTATCTCCACGACGTCTTGTTGTATTCCGTCTCTCTTGGCAGCAAATTAGGCGCAGACCACGCCAGGCCGCATTGATGATGGCAGGATTGCTAGTGGCATCGTCAATAATCACCTCGTCCCTAGTAGTAGGTGACAGTCTTGATGCAACTCTAAGCCAAGAAGTCGAGGCGAAGTACGGAGAAACAGATTTACTGATTTTCCAAAAAGACCGCAGGACTGGATTTTCAAGTGATATGAATGAGAATCTAACCACTGCATTTGGCCAATCATTACTCGCAGTTGGTTTGTCAGACCAATGGTCGCATGGAATAGAAACGACAGCCACGCTTAGCCGAGATGATGGTCTTGCACTTCCATCAGCAGGTTGGTATGCCTATTCCGGTTGGGAAGGTGTTGCAATAAACCAAGTGGCATCAGATGAACTTGATTTAGGTAAAGGAGATACAATCGAGTTATCTTGGTATTCATATTCAGATGAAGGAAAATTGATTCGTTGGTCGGATAACCTGACTATTGAGTCGGTAATCTCTATGGAAGGTCGCGGCTCAATAGGTGGGACAAAATCATCTTCGATATTCACCTCATTAGAATTAAGCCAACAGATGCAATCCAAAGAGTGGCTAGTCAATCGGTTACGGATATCCTTAGATGATAGTTTAGGCGCTTCAGACAGTATCCCAGATGTAAAAATAATTCTAAATCAATTGATCAATGCCGAATCCGCAGGATTTGAAATCAATTCTGATGAAGATGCTATCTCGATTTCAAGTACAAGTGGACTAGGGAGATTGGATGGGGATTTCATGGCTTCATGGAATGAAAACTCCACTGAATTACTTGAATCTGGTTCAGCAATGGAAGTATTACAAATCCCACTGGTTCAAATTCAACAACAAGTGAACATATTATCGCTACCAGATGATAGAATCGATGAGATACTGATTGCAGAAGACGGGGACTGGTATGTCTCTGGTGGAGCGGTTTCATTCCAAAAAGAACGTGAGGGTTCAAGCCATGGCTGGGAAGTGCCAAATGGAGGCTTAATTCACGATGTAACATTGTTTAACCATTCACTATTAGTGGCACACAGTGAGGGTTTAGTTGAAATTCCAGACGATCGTAATGGAGATCCTATTTACCATATCAAAGGCGAAGAGGTTCTTTTAGCAGCGTTAAATATATCCGATTTACCAGAATTACCTTCTACGATTTTCTCTATGGATTATTTGGAACAATCTGGAGAACAATGGATTGCTGTAAAGCACCTAACTGGTAGCGATGTCTACCATAACACAGGGCAGCAATGGGTCGAGACCACACTTTCTGGAGAGTGGCTCCACTTTGATGAAGAGGCAATGATTGGTTCACCAAATGGTTGGAAAACTGTTTCTGGAATTGAATCTCCTGCTGGCTGGAATGCTATACGCGGCGGACTTTTGGTGAATAACAGTTCATTGCACAGTTTCGATGGACAAACAACTTATCTGGCAGATTTTGAACAAGATTGTGATCAGCGTGTATTCGCATTCGATGGAGACATGATTTGTTCTACTGAATTCGGAATTTTAATCGATGCTGAAAAGTTGACTCCTCGGCTACCGTTGACAGTAGATATTGGTGGATTTGGTGTAATGCCACAATTACTTCTAGCCACAGACGGGCCTCTCTCTCCTCAACAAGGTGATATTTTGATATCATCAAGACTTTCAAATCTTGATCAAACAGAAAGTATTCACCTCAATGGAATGATTCCTTGGGCATATGGAGACAATATCCCTCTGATTTTAGAAATCGAAGGCAACATGTCAACTTTGGATGCCCCCGGTCTTGAAGAACTCGAGTCAATAATTATCGGATTTGTCAATATTAGTGACGGTGAGGTCCTTGCTGCTGCAGGTGATGGAGAACGCAGCATCCTGGTGATAAACGGCGGTAATCAATCCGCGATTGAAATCTGGTTGGATGAAATTGCAGGAGTAGATTCAATGGGTCTGCAAATAGTTGCAGCCAAAGAAGAAGCTCTAGCGGCTGCAGAAGAAGGCGCAGGCGCCCTTTCTGCAATGTTCCTTGTCTTTGGTGCATTTACAATCGGGGCAGGCCTCTTGCTAGTGCTAACGATTGTGATGATGCTAGCCGATTCAAGAAGAGTCGATGAAGCTGTAATTCGTGCCATAGGCTTGAAGCGTTCAGACATGAGGTCATTGGCACTCATGGAGGGGTTGTTGACTTCTTCAGGAGCCTCGGTTTTAGGTGGATTCTTTGGATTATTTTTAGCATGGCTTGTTTCTTTGGCGTTCAGCAGCGTATTCGCCAGTGCAGGAGCAGATGGCATTGCCTTTGGTTTCAGTATAGAGAGCATGTTGATTGGAATGTCATATGGGTTCCTGATAGCAATGCTAACCCTCTGGGCTACTGCATTGTGGACAAGTCGTCTTAACATCGTTCAGGCTTTACGTGGTCTCTCCCCTATGCGTAGGAGAGGAATCCCTTGGTGGCTACTACTCTTGATGATCGGATTATTTGGAAGCGGCGGTCTTTCAGGATTGATGATTTTCACACTAGACTCATCATCATCTCTGCGGTTTTCTCTTTGGCATATCATGGCCTCATTGCTAATTATGGGCTCAGTGCCACTTTTCACTTTCGTATTACCACATGTAAAAGGCTGGACAATCAGAAACTCAGGACGAAATACCATGGCGGTAATGGGTGTCGGTTTAGCCTTGTGGGCAACCTCTCCCGATTCTTGGGCTCCAGTTGATTCTGGTGTTAAACCAGACGAGGTAACATTCGCAGTCCTTGGTATGATTCAAGTATTTGCAGGTGTAATGATTCTTTCAGGAATCGCACCTCGTCTTGCATCATGGGTCGCGAGCAGATCATTTTTCTCCAAACGGTTTGGTCCAGTTGTGAAAGTTTCTCTTGCACACCCTGAATCCGCTCCACTTAGAACAGCAGTAATAATGGGAATGTTTTCATTAACAGTATTCAGTGTAATTGTTTTGGCAGGATATTCGGTTCAATTTGAGGAGCATTCATCAGGATATGTGGAAGATGCAAGTGGTGAATTCGAAATTTTATTATCCTCCTCACGCCAAGTACCTCTCGACTTATCATCAGATCCGAGCGAATGGGGGCTAAACGATACTTCGCCCGAAGATATTGATGCCGTTGGACTGGTGAATAGAGCAGTGGTTTGGGTCGACGATGGAGAAGATAGTATTGGGTATGTTTTACGAGGCGTAGATTCAGGATTTACTGAACATGGTGGAATACCGCTTGAAGATTGGGATAGAGCTCTCGGAGACACCCAAGAAGAAGCCTGGGCTTCACTAGAAATCAACACCAATGTTGTATTCGTTGACAGCTCTTTTGCACTGATAGATCCTAACACTGGGAAATCGGTTTCAGGACTAACTCTTCCAATTGGAAAATTAATTTCGCTAATTGATATATCAAACCCGGGAAATAGTCGCGAAGTGCGGGTTGGGGGGATACTTTCAGAGTCTAGTCAATTGTTCAGTGCCGGTATTTGGATGAATGGTGAAATTGTCGATGAACAGTTCGGAGGAGTCGTGACTAGAATCTATGTTTCCCACGACTCAACAATTACATCCACAGTTCTCGAAGAGTCCTTGTCGAAGGATTTGTCTTCACAGGGAGTTTATACTTCTGTAATTGAAGATGAGATACTGATAATTCTCGGACTCGTTTTCGCAATACTTGCAATCTTCCAAGCATATCTTGCCTTGGGATTGATTGTAGGAATCGCAGGGATCGGAGTCGTAACTTATCGTTCAGTCTCTGAGAGATCCGGTGAAATCGGGATGTTGCGTGCTTTAGGATTTAGAAAAAGAATGGTTATGGGTGGGATGATACTTGAGGTTAGTTGGGTCTCATTACTCGGAATGCTAAACGGAGCAGTAGTCGCATTAGCTTTCCATTTGGCGCTGTATAACACCTTTTGGAAAGACCAGGGCGCAGAATTGATATTACCTTGGCTCGAAGTGGTTTGTATGCTAGTTGGTGGTTGGGCTTTAGTTTTGGCAGCAACTTGGATACCGGTTTCGAAGGCTACTAAGATAACTCCATCTCAAGCCCTTTCTTCGCTAGATTAAATTTTTCTGAGTTATTATTTTAGTAGTCGCAAAGTAAACACAAACGCATTGCACCAAGGAGTATTTTGAGTCTCAAAAAAACGTTCAAATCAGGAGAAAACAAGGCGACTGCGAGTAAGCGAAGAAATTACCACTGGCGTAATTACGACGATGCCTAAATGAAACGGCCTTGCCAACTCCTAAATACCCTATATGCCGTCGGGAGCCATACCGACCCTTTTGGAGGAGATGACAATGAGCAAGTTAACCCCCTTGATTCTGACCGTAATAATGTTGGCTAGCACTTCGCTGGCTGCACTTGACTGGGCAGAACTGGAACAGAACGACATGATTGAAGCAGAAGGCCGAGCAGGCCCAGATGCTGAAGTTGTGAATATACTCTCGCCACGCGAGACAACGACCGACAGCATTACCGGAGATCAGCTACATACGCTGAAAGCCGGACACGATGTGAACTTTGAGGCATTCATTACCAATTCTGGTGATGCAGCGATCACTGAGATGGGTGTTTCCGTCACAGTGTATCTGTCTGAAGGTGGCGCCCGAGGCATGATTGCTAAGGACGCAGCAGGCAATGACCTGTCTTGGAACAATGGCGATGTAGTCTGTAATGACGCATTCGTTTGCCCTTGGTCCACACTAGACGCTGGTGCTAACCTCGCTAATGGTAAGTATACCATGACCTACCAAGGTGCAACTATTACTTGGACTCCAATTACTGGAGACTATGTAGTTGTAGTAGAGACATCAGCTGAAGGTGACATGGAACCTGGTAATGATTACAGTGAAATTATGGTCTCTGTACTCGACTGGACCGATGTCATCGTAGACCTCGCTTGGGACTCCGGAAAGGAAGTCGAAGGCGGCGGCGGAGACAAAGCATTCACCCTATCTGTGGGCACTGGTGGTTCATCCACTTGGTCCGCACGTTCTATCACTCTTGAGATGATAGTAACTGGGACACTAGAATCTGCAACAGATGCTAGTGGAAACGATTTGATGGGAACCACATCCGTTTCAGGATTTGGAGTTCAGGGAATGACAGAAACCTTCCGTCATCAAGATGATGCTAACAATACAACTTCTGATATGAGGTATGTTATCGATTTCGAGAACACATCAACATGGACTGGACAAGTATCTCCTGACATGAGCGGCGAGAGCGGCGATTATTCAATCGAAGTTAATCTGCTAAGTTATGTAATATTTGGACAACTTCCTGATTGTGCTGAAGTAGTTAGTACAACTAACAACGCAACCGGTGAAAGAGAAGATATGACTTACATTCACTACTGTGAAGTATCTAAGGGAACAGACGACGATGCTGGAACCAGCGAAGATATGATCGAAGGAAAGGTTCAGACCTTCCACGACATCGGAGTTACCAACATCGCAGTTAACCAAGGTTACACAGTTGATGAGAACAATACTCCAATGAGTGCACCAACAATGCCTGGAATCACCTCAGGACCTCTAAATCCTGCATGGTCCAGTGTCCAAGCATCTGTTCGCCACCTAGGTAGCGACACAATGGTCACCTACGATTGGAAGGTTACATTCGAAATCGAAAACACAGTAACTGGTGTTACTCACACAGAAGATGCAGATTCCTGTATGTTTGGTTTCGGTGAAGCATATACTCACCTTGAATTAGGACTTGATCCAATGGGCAACACTGCATTTGAGATGGGTGAAGCATGTATCATGTTTGAATTCGTACCAGGAATTTACAATGTTACTGCAACTGTATCCATGGTGGATGCGACAGTAGCGGACATGTCTGCACGTAATGACGATGCAAGCCTGTATGAGATTTCAGCACTAAACAACAGACCTGATGTAACTCTAACTCTAGAAACAACAGGAGATATTGTAATTGGACCAGAAGGTGCAATCGCAATAGTTGCTAATGCAGATGATGCAGATGATGATGGTGGACTTGGACTAGAATACGTTTGGACCCACCCTGGAATGCCAGAAGGTCCTAACGGATCTGTTGTACCTTCTCCATGTAATGGAGTTGGACCTGCATTCTCTACCTGTAACCTAATTGCACTTGATGCAGCATGGGCTGGAGTCAACACATACTCAGTTCGAGTATCCGACCCATACGGCTCTTACGCATTGGATTTCATCAACGTTAACATTTGGAACCACATAGTTGCGTTTGATACTGCTGAGACAAGCGGTGTTGAGATGATGTATGATTTGACCTACAATGGTGCAAATGCATTCTCTCTAAGTCTAGACGACACTACCTCTGAATATACACAAGACCTAACCTCCTTTGGTTACGCTGGTGAATATACATCTGTAGCAATCCTAGATTACACACCATCAACCACATACATGGCAGAAGACGTACTTGCTCAGAGCGTCACACTGTCCTATGATGGTGCAACTCTAGAACCAACAAGCGTATTCTGGATTTCCAATGGAAACTGGGCTAAGCTTGATGCAACATTCTCAATGAGTGGCAGCGATGGAACCATTGCAATCGACTTAGGCGAAAACAGCCAAGTTCTCCCTCAAGGAGAAATTGCACTAATGGGCGGAGTTCTACAGTTAGTTGAGATACCAACTGCAAACCCTACTCAACCTAGTGTTATTGCAACCGCTGGTGGAACAATCACAGCAACATGGTCCTATGTAGGAACAACCGTTCCTGGATTTGACTGGTTAGAAATGACAATCTGTGATTCAGATGGTGCCTGTGATATGACAAAGCAAAACACAACTCTAGTTGCTCACTCACTTAGTGGACAAACAGATACAACACATGGTGTAACATACACATACACACTTGCTGTATGTAACTCCGGTGGATGTAACCCTATCCAGCCTTCGGATTCCGCAATGGCTGACAAGAGTGTTGATGGTGACGCAGTCGCTGAATCAATGTCTGTTGCAAACAAGGATGATAGTACTTGGACAGTCTCATGGACTGTTGGAGGATCTGACTCTGCAGATGTAACTGGATGGAAGGTCTGCTGGACTGACTTCTCATGGTCTACCAGTGGAGCAATGCCAACAACCTGTGAAGATGCAGGAGATGCTACCAGTGCAGATATTGCACATCCTGGTGGAAGCGGTACAAAGACGTACTACTTCACAGCAGTTCCATATGACAACAAAGGTAACATGGACAATGCAGAACCAGGCACAGATATTTTGCTAGAACACAAGGACGACACAGCAGATCCGTGTGACGCGGATCCGGATGCTGAAGGATGTGGCACTCTTGATGATTCAAACGATGACGCTGAAAGCGGCTCAGTCCCAGCAGGGGCATGGGTTGCAATCATTGTGCTAATCGTTGTAGCATTCGTTGTTGGAGCATTCATCCTCTCCCGTGGTGGAGAAGGTGAAGAAGGCAAGGACTGGGATTACTGATTCCGGAACTAAACTTTGACAGCAAATCACGGTGCTAGACACCGAGGCTGCCATAGGGAGCGGTTCGCCGCTCCCTATGGCCCCCCCCCTTTCTTTTTACTTTCAAATTCTAACGAGTTTCAGCTTTGCTAGTTGGCTCAGAATTTTCAAATTAATATCTCAATTTAATCACAGATTAAAGTAGAAACTCTGGCTACAATTGTAAGGAGTTTTAAAAAAACACCGAGTTAACGATTCTGATCAGGAAGTGTGGGATTCACTTTTCCTAAATTGTAATATTTTGGATGTAATAAATTCGTCAATAAACTCTAAATCATCTAGTAATATATCATGGTAGAAGGGGGCGGTAATTATGAAAAGTACCGCTCAGCGCCCCATTCGTGACATAATCAGGGATCCGGATTATTGCTTAAACCATCTACTCGATACTCTCCATCGTCGGGACGTCTCACAAAACTTTATTTTCAAAAAAACATTATCAAAACTCCATAACTTTCCCGATGCAGTAAAAGCGCATGTACCCCAATGCTCATAAGGGAAACAAAGCCTGATGAACACTGCATACAGTCCGTAAGGAGATGATGACGTGAAGTTGGGAAATAAGAATAAGAACAAAAAGACCGTAATGGGCGGCGTTGGAATAGCACTATTGTTGTGCGCATTGATGGTTGGTATGACTATGACCAATCTGGTGCAAACCGAAGCCCCTCAGGTAGAAGCTGAGCTCGCAATTGCGAACGAAGAAAGCGAAGATTACTTTGCTCTACCAGAAGTCTATGAGCCTGTACAATATGAATACGATGAATCCTCTGAATTAGAGGGTATGAGGTCAATGAACCAGAAGGCCTTCCTCACAGATAGTGGGGAAACCGCTCTGCTCACCTCAGCTGAGCCACTGCACTACATGAGTAGCATTGGCTCCTGGGAAGAAGTAGACCTCAGCATCAAGGCAACCGTCAACGGTTGGGAAGTAAAGGAAAACATCTACGAAGTTTCCTTCTCCCCAGAAGCTGCTGATGGTGTCTCAGTGAAGGTCCACCCTAACGTGGATCCAATCGTCACTGGCATCAATCCGATGATAATGGCGCTTGATGAGACTGGCACTATGCCAATGCCTTACATGGTTGCCCCTCCTACCGAGGGGGCTTCTGTTGGTGGTAACGTTTTACGTTACGCACTCGCTGAAGGATTTGACTTGGATTACTCCGTTGAGGAATCCCAGTTGAAGCAGAACCTTGTGATTCGTGAACGCCCAGTCCTAGATGAGAACGTAGCATGGTTCGGTCTTACCGAGCAAATGCGCCTTCCAGTAGGATATGGATTGTTCCTAGGCGACGACATTCTTCGTGAAGAGATTACACAAACTCAAGATGAGTTGACAATCCGTGATCTTGAAACTGGAGAACTTCTAGCAACTATCCCAGTACCAGTGGTAATGGAGATGGAGTCTACGGAGCCATATCACGCAACCTATTTCATTCAGGTATTCGGCAGTACAGTCATCTTGACTACTGCTGTTGATGCTGATTGGTTGATGGATGAAGAACGCCAATTCCCATTGGCAATCGACCCATCGATTAAGGTAACAAGCGGATCTGGTGGATACTGTTACACATACTATGCGTACTGTTATTCCTCTACATACCGCTACCTGTACCGCTACTACGGTACACTCTACTACATGCCTTGGAACAAGTACACATTTACCAGTTCCAATGCACTTCCAACTGGCGCTACAGTCGATAAAGTCGAATGGAAGCAATATGTCAGTTACAGTTATGGATATTCCTCTAACGCTATCACAGCCGTTGTAATGGAATCTTGTGGTACCTCTACCAGATACAGTTGGTCAATTCCATCTGCATCATGTTCAGGTGCTTTGACATCCATCTCTGCCGGATATGGTGGATTAACACAACGAAAGATGATTAGTTCTCTTTGGAATTCTGCAGCAGCAGGAACCTACTCCACTGGAACTGGTTGGAAGACTTCCTCAATCTGTAGTACCAGCACAACATGTGCTGCAACCAGTGGAAGTCACAACTACATCCTCAATGCTCTAAGCAATGGTGGTAGTGTTGGAATGGGTGCCAAGTACACCACATCTACCTACATTTACCACTATGCGTATACTAGTGGAAGTTCAAACAGCTATATCCAGGTAACATACTCTGGTGGTAGCGATACAACTTCACCTACCAATGAGTTCGTGCCATATTCTGGAATCACTTCCTACAAGGAAGGCGAAAGAACATTCTTCACAACTCTGAAGGATGGTTCAGGAATTGACACGACCACAAGCGGTGCTCCTCACTTGCACTACGCAATCAATAACGGAACATACACTGCTGTCAAGGCAACAACTCTTGGCACATGTAATTCGTCATCTACAGATTGTAGGTTCCGTGCAACTACCGGAAATATCGCAACTGGTGAATATGTCACATACTACTGGGCCTTCCAGGATTTAGCAGCTACTCCCAACGCTGCAACAACACCTGCTGGTGGCTCTGGTACACCAAATGCTGCAACAGCACCAACATCCCCATACTGGTTCTTTGTTGATGATGTAGACAATGGCGGTAGTGCAAAGAAGATGACAGTTACAACTACTGATGTCCGTGCATACACAACAACTAGTACTGCAAAGACTTTCGATAGACAAATGACTTACTATGACAGCTCTAACGAGTACGTCTTTGAGTTTGATACATCTGAATGTGGAACAGGAAGCAACTCCTGTTTCTACACAACCAGTTATTACTTCTATCAACAGTGGAAGATGATGTGGACCACAGCACCAGGTTCCTACTCCTATGGAGGCGGTGGAACAAAGTCTGGTGTAATGGAAATGCACCAAACCGATGGTGGATACCTCACCCTTTCTGCAGATGATGGACCAGGAATGAACCTGATCTACCTATACGACAGTGCCACAAACAAGTGGGCTATGGTCGGTCTAGGAACAGACACAGGAATCGATGAAATGCTAACCTCTGGAACAACAGCGTCCAAGAGGTCAACCTACGGTTATACCGCAGCGCATCTTGTTGACATCCCTGGAGATTTCACTGGAACATTCGGTAAGTTCGACTTCAATGCAACTTACAGCAGTTCCAAGGCAAACTGGATGTGTGTCGGTACAAACGGATGGTACTACTTCTTCCGTTCGACAAGTTCTAACCCAATGTGTACTTCTGGATACTACTACATCTACAGTAACTCCTACACATGGTCAGGATTTGCTCTTGGATCTGGATATTACGGCCCTCAAGCAGCAAGTGGTTCAATTTACTACAAGGTTGCTAAGGTCGCTCCAGAGCCAGATACCACCCCGCCACTGGTAGATCACCTAGCAATGCGTGATTCGCATTCGCAAGATCGTAACTTCGTGTTTACAATCACTGATGGTGGAGAGCCACCATCTGGTGTCAACACGACAGCAACTATTGGCGTTGGACCAACTATGTACTATCGCGTAACAGACGCAGATGGTACAGTTAACTCTTGGACTAGCAAACTACTATCTCCAGTTGGTAAGACACGTTCGGCTTGTGAAACCGCTGAATGTGACTGGTCAACTTCGTTAGAAGACCTAGAGCGCGGTGCAACACTGGAATACTATGTCAAGGCTACTGATTTGAGTGTAGCAGCAACTGGCGTTAACACTAACACCACTTCTACAAACTCATTCGAAACAGGAGATCCAAACAAGATCTTCGTAGTTGAGTGGCACGATCTTGGTTACACCAGTTCATACCAATGTACCTTCCAGGTATTGATGTATGACGTAACCAACGAGATTGAATTCCAGTACGATTCTAATTGTAAGGCAACTTACGATTACGCAACTGTTGGATATCAAGACCAGACCAGAACCAAGGGTGCAACCCTACGTGGTGCTGCTGGTTACATCAATGGTGCAAACCCACACGCAGTCAACTACCGTATTGGTACTGACAGCAGTGGACACGGATACGAAACATTCGATCTAGGTATGACAGAATTGCCAACTTTTGATACGGCAATTTCTGGTGCAAGCAACGGATATCCATATGGATACTACTGTGTCTCTTCCTATTACTGGAACAGCTACAAGTCCGGATGTAACGCTAACGTAGATCTTCCTGACGGATTCACATTCGACTACTTCGGTACCGAATACAACGGATCTGACTCGAAGAACCGTGTACACATTGGTCGCATGGGTAACATGTACCTGAAGGACGATGGTTCAACTTCTCTTGAGAGGTCGATCACAACCTGGTACACAAACATGCCAGATCTACCGTACAGTGGTAATTCAATGAGTAAGCCTGGAAACATAGCGCCATGGTGGGGCTATTACTCCAGCTACTATTGCTATGATAACACAGCTCTAGATTGTTCAGTACGCACACGTGTGATTCCATTCGAAG
>Ga0315321_10002237_pt1 | contig 15013 bp, 13 predicted proteins | sample M180m21515metaG_FD_203464 | JGI IMG/M metagenome (GOLD analysis project Ga0315321, IMG submission 203464) | Ammonia-oxidizing marine archaeal communities from Monterey Bay, California, United States - M1 80m 21515 | ecosystem: Environmental > Aquatic > Marine > Intertidal zone | place: USA... | reverse complement strand
GATGGCGGCCACTCGACCGAGCCGCCCTCATAGGTGCCCGCGGGCGTGATGAGCGTGATGCCAAAGGAGTGGGAGTCGCAGAAGCCCGAGCCCACCCACATCCCATCGCCGGCGGACACATCGGCACCGACGCCGTCATCCGACAGCAGGACCTCATGGCGCTCGCCGTCCAGCGTAAACACGGCCTTGATCGGCGGCTCCATCACTTGGTCCCCGGCGTCGAGGCGCACCAGCACACCCATTCCGCTCGCGGAGGACAGACCTGGCGCAAGCAACAGAGGCAGCAGGAAAACGGAGCGACGCATCGTGGAACCGTCCATGGGCAGGCTGCGTAGGCTACCACGGCACCCTGGAGCGTCCGGGGCCAGCGCGAGTCGCACAGGTCCCGGTTATCCTCACGCCCCGTCGACCCGCCGGGCCGGTCCTGGCCTCGTCAATGTCCCCAGAACGCAAGGGTGCGCATGCTCGCGAACCGTCCCCGCATCCTGTCAGTCGGCACCGCGAACCCACCCGAGCGCTACACGCAAGAAGAGGTGCTCGAGAAGTACCGCATGCCCAACAAGATGGTGCGCAGCCTCTTCAAGTCCGGCCACATCCGAACCCGTCACCTGATGCTGCCCGAGCCCGACGAAGACGGCATTCCGCGAGAGACTCAGGGCGAGCTGCTCGCAAAACACCGCCGCGGCGCGATGATGATGGGCAGCCAGGCCATCGAGCGAGCGCTGGAGCCGATGGGCCTCACCACAGCAGACATCGACTACCTCGCGGTCATCAGCTCCACCGGCTTCATGCTGCCGGGCCTCACCGCGATGTTCATCAAGCACCTCGGCTTTCGGATGGACTGCAGTCGGGTCGACATCGTGGGAATGGGCTGCAACGCTGGCCTCAACGGCCTCAACCCGGTCGCCTCGTGGGCCTCCGCCAACCCTGGTCGCACCGCTCTGATGGTGTGCTGCGAGGTCAACTCCGCGCTCTATGTTTACGACGAAGAGATCGGAAATGGCGTGGTCAACAGCCTCTTCGGCGACGGATGTGCGGCAGTGGTGGTGCGCGCCGACCCGGAGGACGAGCGCCACTTCGCCCCCCGCATCCTGGGCTTCGTGAGCCACATCATCCCCGGCACGTGGGATGCCATGCACTACAATTGGCGCGACTCCCACGGCAAATTCGCCTTCAACCTCGCGCGCGACGTACCCTACGTGCTGGGCACCCATGCCGAGACCCCCGTGACCGCGCTGCTCGACCGCTTCGGCCTCAAACGACGCCACATCGCACACTGGCTGGTCCACTCAGGCGGCAAGAAGGTCATCGACGCCATCAAGTACACCGTGGGCATCACCGAGCACGACGTGCGCCACACCGTGGGCGTGCTGCGGGACTTCGGCAACCTCGGCAGCGGCAGCTTCCTGTTTTCGTACCAGCGTCTCGTCGCAGAAGGCAAGGTCCGTCGTGGCGACTACGGCGTGATGATGACCATGGGCCCCGGCTCGACGGTCGAGACCGCGCTCATTCGCTGGTAGTTATCCCTCTCGTCGGCAGCGACCGACCCCGTCCTACCCTGGAGCTCTCATGCGCCGTTTCGAGACCCTCGACTACAACGAGTCGGGCGAGGTCGCGCAGATCACGCTGTCCCGCCCCCGCACCGACATGCGCATGGTGCGTGAGCTGACCGCCGTGTGCGACCACCTCGAAGACAACTCGCCCTGCAAGGTGGCCGTGTTCCGCGGCGCCGACGGTGTGTTCAGCGAGGGAATCGACTTTGAGGACTTCCGTCCCGACATCCCGATGGACATCCACGGCTTCAACAAGTGGGAGAAGCTGTGCGTGCGCATCGAGCGCCTGCCCAAGGTCACGGTCGCTGCGCTAGACGGCGTGGCCCGAGGAGGTGGTGTGCAGCTGGCCCTGGTGTGCGACTCCCGCATCGCGACGCCCCGCACCACGCTGCAGCTCGACGAGGTCCACAAGGGCTTTCTCCCCGGCATGGCGACCTTCCGGCTCGCCAAGTACGTGGGTCTCGGCAATGCCAAGCGCCTCATCATGCAGAGCCCGGTCATCGATGCCGACGAAGCCGCAGCACTCGGCATTCTCGACGAAGTGTGCGACGATATAGACGCCGGCATCACCGCCACCATCGCGGCCTTCGGTCCCATCCACACGGTGTCGGTTGCCCTCGCGCGGCGTCTGCTCAACGAGAGCTTCGCGACGCCCTTCGAAAACGCCATCGGAAACTTCCTCGCCGCACAGCACCGGGCCATCTCGCAGTCCGCCTTCCTCGACACCCTCGACGAGGCCCAGAGGTCTGACGGGTGAGCGCGCCCCGCCACTTTGAGGTCGACCCCAATGTGATGGCGGCCCTGCGCCCGATGCAGGCGCGCGATGCCCCTTCGGTGGCTGCGCTTCATCACGCAGCGATGGGCGAGTCCCTGTGGGCTCAGCTCGGAGTCGGTTTTCTCACCCAGCTGTACCGCAACCTGTTGGATAGCGAAGGCTTCATTGCATTCGTGTATGAGGCGGACCACAAGGTGGGGGTGCAGGGCTTCATCGCTGGCGCCACTGACCCCGACCGCGTGATGGCGACGACCTTTCGACGCGCGTGGTTTCTGCTGGGACCAGCCGCATTTCCGGCGGGGCTGCGGCCGAGAGTGTTGCGGCGGTTGGTGCACACCGCGCGCTATGCGAGCGCATCAAGGGTCGCTGGACTACCGAGTGGTCCTCTACCGGAGAGCCTGTTCTGCTCGTTTGCGCCGGAGCTTCGGGGCAAGCGAATTGCGGGACACGCCAACAAGGCCCTGTTCGATGACCTGCTGAGCCGCGGGTACGGCCACGTGAAGATCACCACCGACACCTCAAACTCGGCGGCAGCCCGACAGCTCCGGAGCTGGGGCTTCGACGCGGTCGGCGGGTTCGAGTTCTACGGCAAGCCGATGATGGCCTGGCTGCTCGACCTACAGACCAGCCCGCGGGTCGAGCCGGTCGGCCGGCATCCGATGCTGGAGCGGTAGATCAGCGGTTGGCACGTCGGGTGCGGATGGCGACCATGGCGACGGTGGCGCCGAGGAACACGAGGGTGGTGCCGCCCAGGATGGCGCAGAGCTCGGCGAGTGAGAGGCCCATGTCTGAGGCCGGCTCATCTGGCTTGAGACCCAGTCGGTACAGCACACCGCCCAAGTCCTGAATCTCGTAGATTCCCTTGCGGGTGCGGTACGCGGTGTGGGTGCCCGCCTTGATGATGGCGTCGAACGCGTAGCGCTCGATGTTGAGCCAGGTGAGCTTCTGGGCCAGCTCGGGCATGTGGCGAATGCCCACCATGATGCTGGAAAACGCAATCTGGGGAATGAGGAGCAGGGGCAGAGTGCCCACAGCGGCCTCCGAGCTGGTCCACGCGGACGACACAAACAGTCCCAGTGACATCCCCACAAGTCCGATGAGCGAGCAGACCGCAGCGAGCAAGACGGGCGTGTGGCCGTAGTCCCCCATCCCGAAGACAGCGAAGATGACGACTGCCAGGAACACACACTGCGCGATGACTGCAGCGCCGAGCACAAGCACCTTTGCACCCACATACGCGCCGACGCCCACTCCAATACGCGCCTCCCGCTGCCAGATGGCCCGGTCGGCAATGAGCTCGCGCACCGAGGCCGACATCCCAAACCAGAGGCACGACAGCGACAGCATGAACAGCAAGCGACCGGTCGGCTCGGGGAACACGATCGACACCACTACCGCCAGGAAGACGGGCTGCACGGCCAACACGGCCAAGCCAGTGCGGTCGCGTAGGCGGGTCAAGGCGTAGCGGGCCGTCAGGGCACGAAGGTGGCGGAAGCCCGGCCAGCGCCCTGGCGGGTCTTCGTCTTCCGCTCCTCGGTCGACCCCATCAACACCCAGCAGGCGATCGCGGGTGACGACGTACTTCCGGTGGACCTTGCTCTCCTTGAACAGGGCGGCCCAGGTCTGCGGGGAGTGGTCCCCGAAGCGGTTGAAGATGGCGTCGGGAGTGCGCACCTGGAAGTACCGGGCAGCATCCTTGGGTGGACCGAAGAACGCGACTCGCCCTCCAGCCACCAGGACCAGCAGGTGGTCGACCTGGGTGAGCACTTCGGGGGTGAGATCGTGGGTCACGAGGAAGACGATTCGGCCGTTGTCCGCAAGCTGCCGGACCAAGCCGACGATGTCCTGCGACGCTCGGGGGTCGAGTCCACTCGTGGGTTCGTCCAAGAAGAGCACTCGGGTAGACCGGCTCATCAGCTCTTGACCCAGGTTCACCCGCTTGCGCTGCCCACCCGAGATGCCCCGCTGGAGCACGTCTCCAATACGCTGCTCCCGGATATGGGCGATGTCGAGCTCCTCCAGCACCCTTCCAACGGCTTCGTCCACCTCTGACCTGTGAACGTCGCCTTGAAAGCGAAGGCGCCCGCTGTAGGCGAGGCTTTCCTCCACAGTGAGCTCGCTGTGGACCAGATCATCCTGGGGCACCATGCCGACCAGCGAGCGGTCGGCCCGAAGTAGACGATGGAAGTCGCCGCCGTCGAGCAGCACATCGCCCGAGTCGGCAGGCGTGACCGCGCTGATGGCATGCAGCAAGGTGGTCTTGCCCGCCCCCGAGGGGCCCACAACCGCCACCACCTCGCCCGAGAACACGGTGAAGGACACGTCATCGAGCAACGATATGTCGCCGATTTCGCGGCGAAGGTGCCGCACGCTCAGCGAAGTGAAGCTGCGCTCCCCCTCCACCACAAGGGAGGGGACACCGCTGTCGTCGACCACCAGCTGCAGCTTGAAGTGCGCAATCTGGAGGATCGATCCCTCGCGCAGTGGTGCCGACGTGACCGGCGCGCCGTTGAGCAGCGTGGGCCGGCCAGATGCCTGGTCGACCACCCGCCAGCCCCCGCTCACCTGAGGCTGGATCTCTGCGTGAATGAGCGCCACCTGCGGGTCGGCAAGGCAGATGTCGCAGGTGGTAGCGCGACCGATGCTGAGCGTGCGGGTGCCGAGACCCACTCTTCGGTCGCCTTCGATGAGTCCAGCGGCGTGCTTTCGCAACAGGGCGGTGACCAACACCTCGTCGACGCTCAAGTCCCGCGCTGCACTGCGGAGATGCTCAAGCTCCTGCCGCGTGATGGCCCCACCTCGACGCGCCGCCACCGCAAAGAGGGTGTCGAGGAGCAGCAAAGCCTCCCCGGTACCGTGGAGCACGGCGAAGGTGACGAGATCGATCTGATCTCGCGTCTCCTCCGCCAACAAGGTGGCATGAGCGCGTCCGAACCGGGCGCCAAAGGCTCGGAGGGACTGTGGACCGATTCCCGCCTGCTCTCGCGGCGCACGAGCCTCGCTCAACAACGCAGAGAGCGCCGCTTCCGAGAGCCCCGTGCGAGGTCCGAGAGAGGCGCGCAGGATGGTGTCATCGTCGGCCGCGTCGGCATCCACGCCGAGTGTATGCAGCACCAGCCGCACAAAGTCCGCCGCAAAGGCGATGGACTCCGGGTCGGCGGCTGGGTCTGTTCGGAGAACGCGCTCCGTCAGGGCCGTGACGCCCACGCCCCGGCTCATGAGGTCACCTACTTATAGGTGACGGCCATCGCCACGCCTGCATCGCTGGCCTCACCAGCCAGAGTGGCGGCGTAGAGCGCGACGTAGAAAGTATCGGTGCGGGTCGGTTTGTAGGTGAGCTTCGGCTCACGGTCGTCGGACTGGTCTCGGGACACTTCCTTGCCGTCCTTGTCGTGGAGCACAAGGTCGAGATCGCCCGAGTTGTTGTCCCCGCACGCCTGGATCACGTACTCGTTGCCTGCGTACAAGGTCACGAGGTACACGCGGTGTTCGCCCTTCTTGAGGGTGCCATCCACCGCGGTCCGAACGGCCCAGCCCTCGTTGTACCCATTCCAAATCTTGCTATCGAGGCAGGTTTTGGCTTCCTTCTCGCCAGCGAGTGCTCCGCTGGGGGCAGCAACGGCCACCGACAGCAGAAGGGCAGGAAGGACACTGAAAATAGACTTGGTCAAGAGATTCTCCTGAAGCTCGGTCTGTGTGCGCATCACGCCGCAAGGGCGCATCAGGCTCAGAGGAGGGAGAGGACGGCGCCAGTAGCGTCGTGAATGGTCTTGACGTCGGCCTCGCCCAGAGAGGGCTTCGACGCAACCGTCTTGAGAGTAGTGAGGGTCTCACGCAGCTTGGCCACGACTTCATCCGGCGCCTTGTCTGCGCCTTCGCGGTCGACGTACTTGATGAAGTACTCGACGACTTCGGGTTGCCGGAGGAGGTTGTCGGCAGCGTCAAACTTGCCTGCCTCCACCACCGCACCACTCACGAGGTGGGCGCCTTCCAGCCACGAACCAGCCTGGATGAGCGGCACGACCCACTCGCCTGCTTCGTACTCAAGCTCCGGCACCATCACCTGCGACAGCTCATCGAACTCCTTGACGAGATCGTCGACCGGAATGGCGCCGTTGTCGATCTCCTTCTTGAGGTCCGTGATGACAGCCTGCACATCCGATCCCGCGCCGAGCTTCTCAAGGGCAACCCCGAGCGTGGTCAAGCGGGCGAGAGTGCGCTCCTTTGGCGATTCTTTGACGGTGAGGACCAGATCAGCCAGCACAACACCTGCGCGTACTGCGAGTTGATCCTTGTTCTCGACCTTCATCGAGATGTCACGGTCCTGAACCATCGACGCAAGGGTCTTGCCCACCCCCGCATGCGACAGCGACCGCTGCATCTCCGCCGGAGACGGCACCAGGGCGACCTGGTCCGCTGCTGCGGTCAGCTCAGCCATACTGAGGGTCTTGTCTGGTGCGGTCGGGCCGGGCTCGGCTTTTTCAGCCGTCGTGTTCGTCGGGGCCTTCTCCGGCCCCTTGTCGTCGCAACCGACGACGAGAACGAGGGCGAGAGCCAGCGCTCGGATCTTCATCTTTCCTCTCCACGCTTCCTGCAGATGGAGCAGCGAGACTGCACAACACGCGCATTCCCGCTGCCAGTGGCGAAGCCGCCTCTTGCCGACGCCACCCATGACGGGGACAACGACACATTGAATATCGATCGGGCAATCGGACGAGGCGGGCGCCACCTGAACCCGGAGGCATCCTACACTTCGCGGCACGACATCCTTTGACGAGGAGTGTTCTCGCGGGCCCGTCTACTTACGCCGCTCTTTCACGACACACACGACAGCGGCTGGAGGCCCAGATTCGTCGTAGGTGCCGACCGCTTCGGCTCTTAGCCCCCCGCGGGTTGCAAACAGCTGCACCAGGGACGACGGGGTGCGTCGCACGAGGGGCCACCCAAGCACATGGTCCACCACGAGGGCGTCGGAGGACGGAGTGAGGCCAGTGGCGAGCAGAGCTCCGCCCGGCCGAAGACGGGCGATGGCCCACTCGGCGAGGGACACCACCAAACGATCGGGGAGGTGATCGACGATGGAGTCGAGAATCACGATGTGGTGAACGTCGTTCCAGATGTCGAGTCGGCCGGTGACCATATTGGCGAGATCGGCCTGCGCGAAGGTGAAGGAGACATTCTGGGGACGGCGCGGGAGGCCAGCATCAACCATGCTGAGCACATCCCGGTTGGAGTCGATCACCCGGACGCGACCGCCCCGCTCGGACATCGACAGCAACAGCCCAACCACCGATGCACCACAATTGGGGTTGGCCACCATGAGGTCGCAGCGCCCCACGGACGGGATGCGGCTGCGCGCTTCGTGAATGAGCGTGGACGACCGGGCGCGGATGGCGCGCATGGTGGGCAGGTCGAGCAGACAGGCGTCGAGTCGCATTCCGAAGGCGCCATTGCCCTCTGCCTCGCCACGAATGACATGGGCCAGGAGGCGAGGGTCACCTGCGGCCTGACCGAGGGGATCGAGTGCGCGTTCGCCGGTCACCGCTCGAGCAAGGTACGGCCGCAGCTCGCGGCTGAGGAGGGTGCCACTGCTTTGTCTGCGCGCATCATCGTCGAGCGAAGACAGCCAGCGGGACACATCGCCGAACAACACACCGATGCCTGCCCGAACCAAGTCGCGCCCCCGCCGATCGTTGGGGTCTCTTCGCAGCCGGTCGTCCGCGTCGACCCAGTGACCGAGCACTTTGGAGGCCATCTCGCGCGCTTCAGCGGCATCGCTGCTGCTGGCACGGCTGCGAGGGTCGGCGGACAGTCCTCCAGCCGCAACGGTGTGACTGAAGGTGCGGAATCGCTGCGAAAGGGTCACTGCGACGGCCCGATAGAACGCGGCGGCGAGTGCCGAATCTGCCTCGAAGCGGGCACGGGTCTCCGCAGCCGACCAGCGAATCACGACGCAGTCCTCCGCCGCCCGCACATCCGCACCACGGGGAGCATCGTCGACGAAGGTCATCTCTCCGAGCACTGCGCCGGGGCCGGCCACATGCAGCACAATCTCGGGGTTGCTGCGACTGTCGACCACCTCGAAGGCGCCGTGCTCGATGAGGAACATGTCCCCGCCGCGCTCCCCTCGGCGAATCAGCGGCTCTCCTTCGGGCACCTTCTCGCGAGTGCCGCCTTCGAGGAGCCGCTCTCGCAGCTCGAGAGTGAAGTGGTCGAGAAAGCTCACGGAATCGCTCGCTGCCGGAGTGCTGATCGGCCCGTACCCCGTCGACGCCGTCTCAGCCGGCCCGAGTCAGCCGGCTCGCGACGGGGTCCTTCATCCACCAGCGCCTGGTGTTAGGCGCCGCTCCCCCGCCTTGCCCCCGTCTTCACGCGCTGGAGTCCGAAATGTCCCAGGTCCCCCCCACTGGCCCCACCGCCGCGGAAGTCCACGCTGCGCTGGAGAACCTGGTCGCCGATGCGATCGCCCGCTTCCGCCGCGCCGACGAAGCCCGCTTGACCGAGGCCCGCGCTGCACTCACCGCCCTGCTACAGAGACCGGATGGCGGGACCGTCCGCGGGATCGCCGAAACAGTCATGAAGGGTGAGCTGCTCGAGGTGCAGTGGGAGGTCGAGGAAGTCCTTGACGAGACCGCGCCACCCCCGCCCGAGCCCGAGCCCGAGCCCGAGCCCGAGCCCGAGCCCGAGCCTGAGCCTGAGGAAGAGTCCAAAGAGCCTCCACTGACCGCCGCCGACTTGACACCCGTCTACGACGACCCACGCGGGCTGGTGCTCTACAAGGCCAAGACCGGCGACCGATGGTTCGCAACGCAGGTGGATCCACGCACCGGCCAGCCCCAGACCTTCGAGCTAATGCCCCACGAGGTAAGCCAGCTCCGGATGCAGCTGCAAGGCAGCCCCTATTGGCTCAACCAGACCTGAGCCCGACCCCGCCCCGGTAGCTTGTCCCTGGTGCTCGCGAGGTTCTTGACATGCCGTCCAAGTCATCGATGCCCGCTTCCCGTCGCGCTTGGTTGCGACCTCTCGTCGCTGCGCTCGCGCTCAGCTGGTTGTCGGCGTGCAACAGCACCCGCAAGCTCCTCAAACAAGCCGAGGAGTACATGGCAGACGGTCGCTACCCGGCGGCGGTCCGCACCTACGACAAGGTGCTGAAGAAGCGTCCGGGGGAGCCGCGCGCGCTGGTGGGCCTCGCCCGGGCCTGGCTGGAGACCAACCAGCCTGAGAAGGCCGTCACTCCCGCCCAGGTCGCCGCCGAAACCCAGGTTGCGGGTGGCCGGGAAGTCTTCGTCGACGCCCTTCTGGCAAACGGCCGCGGGGCATCCGCCGTCGATCTCGCTGGCGAGCTCGCCGACAGCTCTCCCGACCCCATCGCATGGCGTCGCCTCACCGAAGTGCGGCTCGCAGCGGGCAACACCAAGGGTGCGGTGGCCAGCGCGGAGAAGTCGCTTGAGCTGGGCGGCGGCAGTCAAGCCCAGGCTCTTGCCGCATGGACCCACGCCCGGCGCGGCAACTGCGGGCGGGCCACCAGCCTGGCCGGCCGCGCAGCCACCGGAGCGTCCGAGAACATCGTGGTGCAGGCCGAAGCTGCTGCAGTCTTCCGCCAGTGCCTGGACGCCGCTCAGGCGCAGGCCGCCTCGTCCACCGCGCGTACACTGCTCAACCGCGGCCCCTTCAAAGAAGAAGAGGAGGCCCTGCGGCGACAGAAAGGTGGCGATCTTGAAGGCGCCCTGCGCCGACTGTCCTGGCTCCGGAGCGTGTACCCCGAGGAAGGCGCCTATGCGCGCCACCTCGGCATTCTGTGGGCCGACGCCAAGGTCTGGGGCCGCGCTGAAGCCGAGCTGGTCGCCGCGCTCAACCTACCCCCCTTCGCAGTCGCCACATCGGCCGCTGGCGTGCAGTTCGCCGACCGTCGCTCCGAGCAGCTCAGCCCAGACCAGCGCCAAGCCGCAGTCGCCCAGATCTGGGGCGAGCTGTCCCGCGTGAGAGGCAAGTCTGGTGACATCGACGGCATGGCTGAGGCACTCGAGCAACGGGCCCGAGCCACTCGCAGCACCGACGCCCAGGACTGGCTTAAAGCAGCCCAGGCATGGGCGTTATCACGCAACCCATCGAAGGGTGTCGACGCCGCTTTGCGCGCGGTAGACATGGCCCCAGACAGCTACGAGGCCCGCAAGGTCGCCACGATAGTGCTCGTCAATGCAGGCATCCTCGACCGAGCCATCGGACATGGCCGCAACGCCTGGGCCATCCGTCCTGGCGACCCTGATCTGGCGCTCATTCTCGCGAGGCTCCACATCCAACGCGGCGAGCTGCGGGACGCACGCGCAATACTCACCGCAGGCATCAAGACCAACCCGACCGACCCTCGTCTGCGCGACGCCCTACGCCGCCTCGACCAGGACCGCTGAGAGCCGCACCTCCGCCCCAGACTGGAGCCTTCGATGGCGAGCCGCGCTGCATCTTGCCTCCTCCGCTGCGCAGGCCTCCTCTGGCTCGGCTCGACCGCCGGCTGCGATGGAGACAGCAAAAAGGGCAGCATCGCTCAGAGCGATGACATCGATGGCGACGGCTACACCGAAGCGGACGGAGACTGCGACGAGGACGACGCCGAGGTGAATCCCGACGCCACCGAGGTGTGTGACGGGATCGACAACGACTGCAACGGTGCGGTGGACGAAGGTGTCACGGAGATCTGGTATCCAGACGCGGACGGCGACGGCTTCGGAGCCGACGATGCCCCCACCGAGGCCTGCTCGCGTCCCGACAACCATGTGCCGAGCGCCACCGACTGCGACGACTTCAGCGCCGAGGTCTTTCCCGGAGCCGCCGAGGTCTGCGACGGGGTGGACACCGACTGCGACGACATTCCCGATCCCACTTCATGTCGCCCGGTAGAGACTGCGGAGCTGCGCATCGACGGCACTATCGAGGCCATGCGCCTGGGAGGCTCGGTGTCGGCAGTGGGAGACTGGGACGGCGATGGTGTCGCCGACTTGGCGGTGGGTGCACCCGAGCACGACGCAGCCCGCGGAGGAGTGTGGATCTTCCGCGGTCCGATGACCGCCGACGACTGGACGCCAGCAGACGCTGCGGCCTTCCGCCTGGGGGCAGACAACGGGCAGGCCTACGCTCACGCGGTTGTGGCACTGCCTGACCTCGATGGCGACGGACTGCCCGAGCTGGCCGTCGGCGCTTGGGGTGACACCACCGGTGGGAGCGCGGCCGGCGCGGTCGAGATTCTGCGTGGGGGCACACTCGGCGAGATCTCAGACGCCGACGTGATCGCCCGCTACGAAGGCAGTGCGCCGGGCGAGATTGCCGGCAACGCGCTTGCTTTTGCTGGGGACCTCAACGGAGACGGCACCCCCGACCTTGTCATTGGTGCGCCTGGCGACGACACCGCCGGCCTGGGCGCGGGCGCCGCCTACATCATCACCACCCGTACCGACGGCTCTACGACCAGCACCTCCGCCGCCTTTGCCCGCATCCTCGGTCCCGACGACGGCACCTCCATGGGCCAGGCCGTTGAAGGCCCCGGCGACCTTGACGGAGATGGCCTGCCCGACCTCCTCTTGGCTGCCACAGGAGATGACACCGGCGGCGAGGACGCAGGCGCGTTCTTCATTCTCCACGGCCCCATCACTGCCGACCGGGCCACCATCGACGCGGACAGCGGCTGGTTTGGCGAGGCCACCGGCGACCAGGCGGGCGGGTCCATCGCTGCTCCGGGCGACGTCAACGACGATGGCTACGCCGACCTCGTGGTCGGTGCTCCCGATCAGGACCTGGGCGGCAACGGCGCGGGCCTCATCTACATCATCTATGGTCCCTCGACGGGGGCACACACCCTGGACCGTGCCGACGCGCGCTTGGTGGGCCGCCAGCCAGGAGACCACGCTGGCAACGCCTTAGATGCCAGCGCGGATGTCGACGGGGATGGCATCCACGACGTGCTCATCGGCGCCTACATCGACGACAGCGCCGCCATCAACGCGGGTGCCGCCTACTTGGTGCTCGGCCCCTGGTCCGGCACGACCTACCTCACCGAAGCCGAAGGCGGCTTCATCGGGGAGGCCGAAGCGGATGTGGCGGGCTGGTCGGTGGCGATTGCCGGAGACCTCAATGACGGCGGCCAGCAGGACATCGTGGTGGGTGCACCGGGCCACGACAAGCTCGCGACCGACGGCGGTGTGGCCTATGTCATCTTCGGCGAAGGGCTGTCTTTTTGAGGAGTCGACTGTCGATGACCCGCTTGTCACACGCGTTCTGCCCAGTCCTACTTGCCATCATCGGTCTGTGGGCGTCCTCTTCCGCCGCAGGCCCAGGCACTCTTCAGACGATGATGCCCGTCCCAACCCATCACGTGAGCAAGGCGTGGTCGGATGCGCTGGCACGCCAAGGGGTCCGGCTCAAGCCTGAAGATGCCGAGCTCATCCAGAACATCCATCCCCTTGAGCTGGGCAGCTGGACCGTGCCCCTTCGCGTGGAGCTGCTCACCCCATCCGGCGTGCTCGAAGTGCAGGGCACCCTCACCGTCATGTCCGACGCACTGGCGCGCACCGGCGTCCACCTGAAGCTCACTTCGCCGCCGCTCACCGCACTGCTTCCATGGCGAAGACTGGTCAAGAAGGCCAAGATCGACGCCAAGGTCGCCCTTGTGGGCAGGGCGCGGTCTCCTGGTGAGCTTCGCCAGGAGTCTGTCGTGAGGCTTGCGGACCCCACCCTCTGCGCCATGGAGCTCACCGCTCTGGAGCGCGTGGCCCTCCCCGGCCGCGCCAATCTGGTCGCCCACGCCCAGCGCAACGTGCCCGACACTTGTCGTGCCGAGGCCATTGTCATGCTCTCCAGCGATTCGGACCGCCATTCGGAGGCCGTGGACTGGGCCCGCCAGGCCCTGGAAGAGACTCGCCCCGGCGGCATCGACCCAAGGATAATCGATGCGATGGCCCGCTTTGTCGACCCACCGGCAGACTTCAGCCTGCTGGTCACCGACCTCAGTACCGACACTGCCGCTCAAGAGCACGCCCTCAAGCGCATCGAAGCCGAGCGCGCAAAGCTCCCACTGGTGTGCGCCGACGGCCGGGTCGACCCGACATGCGAGTGTGGCTCAGACTGGACCCACTGCTGCACCCACCATGGAGGCGCCAGCCACTGCCAAGAGCCACCTCCCTGAGCCAGCGCCAACCAATGCGACTCGAAGGTCAGCTGAGGCGGTCGGCCAGCATCACCAGCACATCGCCCACGGTGTCGTGAAGCCGCATCTTCGTGGGGGTTGCATCCGCGCTGTCAGCGGAGATGCCGTTGAGTGCAAGGGACATGGCTTGGCGTCCCGGGTCGCGCATCTGCACGGTCTGACCATCGGCCACCACGTGCACCCAAGGCACCGAAAGCAGGTGGTCGCGAAGCTCGGGATCGGCCAGCAGACCGGCATCCTGGGCGGAGCTGCAGTAGGTCGCAAAGCGCAGGTCGAGGGCACCATCACCGGTCTGCGCGAGCGAGAGTCCGGCGGGGGCGGGGTTGCGGTCGGAGTGCTCGCGGACGCAGATGCGGCGTCCGACTGCATCAGCTTGCCAGGTGGCGCCCCCTTCGAGGGTGCAGGTGTAGAGCAGCGGCCGCCCCCAGCGCTCGCGGCTGTACTCGAATTCACCGGTGCGGATGTAGCCGAGCGGTCCGGTCAGGAGCGCGGGTGAGTCGGGCGGAAGAGCGGGCAATGCGGGGGAGGACGAATCGGTGGCCTGCTTGGACACTCTCCAGATCGCCACACCGACCAGCCCGACGCAGAACAGCCCGCATAGGGCGGAGCATCCGAGACCACCAATGATCCCAAACCACTCCCACGGCAACGCATCCCACCACGACGCCAAAACGCCCTCCACAACGCACCGCTAAGCCCACGCGTCACAGAGCGCGGCAACGTGTCGGTTTCATATGCCCGAGCCAACCGACTGCGCGAAGCTCAAGCTGCTGCGCGAGGCTCAAGCTACTGCGCGAGGCTCAAGCTCAGGGTGACCGAGCCGCTCGTGGTCCCTCCCGCTCCTGCAACGCCAATGAGCACGTCATAGCCGTTGGTGGTGGCCGTGAGCTGGACCGACTCAGCCTCACCTGGGTTGCTGTCGGTCTGGTCGTCGTAGCCCGCCTCGCAGCTGACCGCGCTCACCACGCCTGGGGGCACTTCATAGCGGTCCCCGGCGGACTGGATGGCGTAGACGCTGGCATCGACACCGTCTTCGGGCGCGATGTCGACGGTGAGCACCGACCCTTCTGGCTGCGCGTACCAAAAGAACACGTGGTTGCCATCAAAGTTGAGGTTTTCGGTACCGGGGAAGCACGCGACGTCGCTTTCATCGGCCCAGTCCAGGTCGATGGACTGCCCTGAAGCCAAGTCCACTACGATGGTCTCGCCGACACAGGCAGGCGCGACCGAGCTGGCCCAGCCTCCGTTGTCCTCGGGCACCTCGCAGGGATTTACCCCGCCTGCACCTGAGTCACCTTTATCGGTGCAGGACACCGCCCCCGAAAGAACGAGTGCCGCTGCTGCAAGCTGATGTGCCCGTGTCATCACGTCGCCTCCTGCGCTTGTTGTCGCGCAATGCACTATCGCAGGCTTGGCCCGACAGGTCACTCGAGGTGGGCTCATCGACGATGTGGACCGTGTGCGCGTGCTGTCCCTCGGCCGCCTAGCGTC
>Ga0315321_10002236_pt1 | contig 15015 bp, 10 predicted proteins | sample M180m21515metaG_FD_203464 | JGI IMG/M metagenome (GOLD analysis project Ga0315321, IMG submission 203464) | Ammonia-oxidizing marine archaeal communities from Monterey Bay, California, United States - M1 80m 21515 | ecosystem: Environmental > Aquatic > Marine > Intertidal zone | place: USA... | reverse complement strand
TCCAGTCCAGGAGCGTCGTGGAGTTTTCGGATCGCCGGCATGGTTGGTGGAAGTTTCATGGTCATAAATATTCCCGTGGATGAAGGCAAGTTGCTCGCCGTCTAGTATGATGGAATCAGGTACAGTATCGTAGACAGCCGAGTCGGAGTTGGCAACCAGCTAGTTCTCTCGCTCGATTGTTGCAAAAAGTGGAGTTATCCTTTGGCAAAATTCGAACCTGACGATAACCAGATAAGTTCCAAACGGGGCAGCGAGGTAAGTTCCGTCCAGCCGGTGGATGTTGAGCCGCTCAACCAATACGTATGTGAGCGGGTAAAATTATTGCGGAAGAGAAAGGGGTGGACGCTCGAACAATTGGCTTCGCTGAGTGGTGTTAGTCGTTCGATGCTCAGCCAGGTGGAGCGAGGAATTGCGAACCCTACTCTGGCGGTTGCTTTTCGGATTGCTCAGGCCTTCGGGGTTTCACTGGCCGATTTAGTTGATGCCGCGACGGCAACCCAGCGAATTTCGGTCATCAGAAATGATGATGCGACTGCGATTTTTCGAGATGACAAGGTCTGCAGAATCAGGACTCTCTCTCCATTGAACCTTGAGAAGGATGTCGAGTTTTACGAACTTCGATTGAAGGTCGGCCAGCGGCTCAAGAGTGCCGGTCATTTTTCGGGTACGAGGGAGTTTTTGACCATCCAAACTGGGACGGTCAAAATTGAGTCGGGAGGCGAGTCGCTGACGATGAAAAAAGGCGACAGCGGCCATTACATCGCCGATATAGACCATGTGATTGAAAACATTGGTAAGTCCGAGGCGGTTATCTTTTTAGTAGATATTTATGCGAGTGATCGCTAGGTACCATCACGCGATGCGTGTCGACCTAATTCCGGGGCTGCTGCTTCCGCTTCGTCCACGAAAAAACCCGAGAGCATTCCGGACGCTCTCGGGCTTGATTGACTAACAGGATTTGACAGTTCGTAATTGGATCTGCAAATTAGTCGTTGACATGGGTTTCGAGGAATCTCGCCAGCCGGTGGAAGTCGCTGTCGGTATCGATGTAGCGAACCACGGTAACAAGAGTTTTGGGGTCGACTAGTTTTTCAAATGGTTCGTAGTGTAAGTCAAGTTGACCGCTGATACTGACCATCACTCCGTTGAGATTTTTCTCTGCCAGTGCGCGGAAGGCTCCAACTCCAAGTTGGCTTCCTAGCATAGCATCGAAAGCATGCGGTTTAGCACAACGGGACTCATAACCAAGCTGAAGTCCTTTTACGGCGCGAGCTCCGCCAGTTTTCTCAGTGTATTTCTTCTGAACCGCATGAGAAAGAATCGAGTAAAGGCTGACTTGTGAGATGTTAATGTGTCCGTGGTCGTCACGGGAAACGCCTTCGACGTAGCTGAAAGGCAGGAATTCAGCGAGTCCTTCGGCGACGACGATCACGCCATACTGTTTGCCCTCAGATTCGCGAGCCAGCATTGTTTTTACAATACGCTCGGAAACCCGATCCATATCCATGCATTGGCGGGTCATGGTTTCGCCGGAATCATTAGTAAATTCTTCATCGACTAAATATCCCGCCATCACGTCTTCAACGCTAATGACCAAACTTGCTTCGCCTGCGATCGCGGCGCCGTAGGACAGCCAACCGGCACTACGCCCCATGGTTTCGGTGAGGAAGTAGGACTGTGTTGCTTCCGCGTCATAGATCAGGTTGCGAATCTCAGTTGCCAAGAAATCGACAGCCGTGAAGAAACCAAAGGTGAAATCAATTCCGTGGTAATCATTGTCAATTGTTTTAGGCAAGTGAACGACTGGAATGTTTTTTTCGGTTTCGTTAACTTCCTGGTACAGCTTGAATTTGTTAGCAGTTTTCAAAGTGTCGTCGCCACCAATTGAAATCAACGCATCAATTCCGATCGACGAGAGTGCCTCGTAAACTCGTTTCAGGGGAGCTGATTTTTCACTGTCCTCGAGGTCAGCCGGGCACGTAATGTGTTTCCCTGGGTTGGTCCGCGCGGTGCCAATCATGATGCCCTGAGCATTTCTTGTTCGGCCAAGCACGGGGTGCGTCAACTTAATGAAGTCAGTCCCCTCCACCAACGGTTCCGCGGCATCGAAGTCAGCCAATGAAGAGTAGCCGTGTTTGATACCGATGACTTCTACGTCTGCCCGTAGAAACGAAGCAGCCGCAGCTGAAATAACCGCATTGGCTGAGGGGGCGGGACCACCCGCAAACAAAATTGCAACGCGTTTGAATGAATGGTCTGGTTGAGCGGGAGGGGAGAGCGAATTTGCCACGTTGGATAGCCTCAATCTCAATAATTATGAAATACCGAAAACAGGAGTTTAGGCGAAAAAAAGCGACTTGAACACGGGCATTCTTAAACTGAAGAAATGTCTCCTGTCGGGGTACGCCCTTAGCGGTCATTTGGGGAGCAATGGAACGCGTTGCTGGGGGATGCGGGTGGTTTTTTACCGGTTATTACAGGGAAAAAGGATGGGTAGGCGCACGTGATCTTAAGCTATCCACCGTTTATGTTGACAATTGCATCCCCGAAAGTTCAGAGGAACTGCGCACCACCGATGTAGCGACCAGATAGATGGCCGCTTCGAGCAAGCTAACGGGCGAGATTTAGCGCAGGTAATAATTTTTCGCGGATTGGTAACTCCGTTCGATCAGTAGGCAAACAAGTTGCAACTGCTCTCTCGGTTTGTGTCGCTGGCGATCTTGAGTTCACAAATGGCCGGAGCCAGGTTGCGACCTACATATTCCGCTCAACCCACTTTGTGTCAACTTTACCGTTCACAAAGTCTTCGTGCGCGAGAACCGACTTCTGAAATGGAACAGTCGTTTTGATACCTTTGATTCGGAGTTCGTCTAAACAACGAATCATACAAGCGATTGCTTGTTCCCGTGTCGGTTGGTGAACGATCAGTTTGCCTACCATGGAATCGTAATAAGGCGGTACTGTGTATCCTGCATGGACATGGGTGTCAAAGCGAACCCCCAATCCACCGGGGATGCAAATGCTTTCGATGGTTCCAGGACTGGGTGAGAAATTATTTGACGGATCCTCAGCGTTAATTCGGCATTCAATCGAGACGCCATTGCATTCGATTTCGTCTTGGGTGAAGGAAAGTTTCTCCCCTGCTGCGATTCTAATTTGCTGTTGAATCAAGTCGATTCCGGTGACCATTTCGGAAACTGGATGCTCAACCTGAATTCTTGCATTGACTTCGATGAAGTAAAAGTTGTTGTCTTTGTCGACGATGAATTCAACGGTAGCCGCGTTGTAGTAATTCGCGTTCTTGATCATTCGAACGGCGGCATCACAAATCGATTTGCGAACTTTAGGGGGGAGTGTCGGGGCCGGGCTTTCTTCGATCAACTTTTGGTGGCGACGCTGAGTTGAGCAGTCACGCTCCCAGAGGTGGACGACATTGCCGTGCATGTCTGCGAGGACTTGGACTTCGACGTGGCGGGGTAAGGCGATGAATTTTTCAAGATAAACTCCCGCGTTTCCAAAGGCAGCTTCTGCTTCTTGGGCGGCTTGTTCCAACGCATTGGTTAAATCTTCTTCACTCTCTGCGATTCGCATTCCTTTGCCGCCACCACCAGCAGTCGCTTTGACAAGAACGGGGTAGCCAATTTCTGCGGCGGTTTTAATCGCGTCGTTAACATCTTCAATGAGCCCCGCGCTCCCTGGAACGACTGGGACTTCAGCTTTTCTGGCCAATGCTCTCGCTTCATTTTTATCGCCAAGCATTTGCATCGCCTCTGGCGTCGGTCCGATGAAGTCGATGTTGGAGGCCCGGCAGACTTCATTGAAATGTGCATTTTCAGCCATGAATCCATAGCCTGGATGGATGGCTTCCGCATTGGCGACCTCGGCCGCGCTAATGATTTGTTCGATTCGCAAATAGCTCTCGTTGGATCGTGCGTTACCTACGCAATAAGCTTCATCGGCAAGTTCAAGATAGGCACTGCCTCGATCGCCTTCACTGAATATTGCTACGGTCTCGATTCCCATCTCTTTGCAGGCACGAATAATACGAAGGGCTATCTCCCCACGGTTGGCAATCAGGATGCGTTGAAACATGATTCTTAAGGACTCTGTAGAAAGTTGCGGCCCCGTCAATTGAATCGGGGCCGGTTCAAGTAAAAGGCGGTCCTGCTAGATGCAAGCAAAACCGAACCAACGTTGGGCAAAACGAAAACGATCAGCAGACTGTTTGGGGATTTCCGAAACAACGCCAATACGGCGAATTGCGTCTTAGCTTTTTAGTACTTTGAAGAGCGGCTTGTTGTTGTCTACTGGCTCTTCATTTGCGACGAGGCACTCGACAATTTTCCCGGAAACTCCAGCGGTGATTTCGTTGAACATCTTCATGGCTTCCACGATGCAAACGACGGTGTCCGGTGTCACCATGTCACCTGGTTTGACGTAATTGTCAGATTCGGGTTTGGGTTTGGAGTAAAACGTTCCAATCGTTGGGCTTTCAATAAAGACCATGTTGGGGTCTTCGGCTGGTGCTTCGGGTGCGGGAGCGGCAGCAGCGGCAGGTGCGACTGCGGCAGGCGCCGGGGCGTAAGCGATCTGCTGATCACTACCGCGACGCAACCTGATTCTCTGATCCGCTTGCTTGAGATCGACTTCACTGAGTTCATGCTCTTGCATAAGCTCGATGAGTTCTCGAATTTTTGTAACTTCAAAAACGGTGTCTTGTTTCTCTTTTGCCATGATTACTCCACTGGTATTTAATCGTCTACAAACTGAACCCGACTGAACTTACGTTCGTATCGATTCAATTTGGAATATGAACAGTCTTAGGAACATTCGATTGGCTCCGTCAGCCAATCTAGCCCCACGTCTTTTTTTAAAAAATTACACGCTTAGTTTAGCGTGAATTACCTCCCAACGTCCACGGTACATTGGTCGATCTGCCGGGGTAAATTGCTAAGAACTTCGCAACCGTCGGGCGTAACCAGAATGTCGTCTTCTATTCGAACGCCTCCAAAATCAGGAAGATAGATCCCGGGTTCAATGGTAATTACCATGCCCGGCATCAGTTTTCCCTCGTGAATTGGCGAAATAAACGGTGTTTCGTGGATTTCCAGGCCAAAACCATGCCCCAACCCATGGCCAAATTTTGGACCAAAACCCGCAGCTTCAATCACCCCTCTAGCCGCATTATCTACGGTTTTTAGCGACACTCCGGGGCGGATTTTTTTTATTGCCGCCGATTGTGCCTGAAGAACTATTTCGTAAATTTTTCGATATTTTGCGGGTACCTTCGCAGTGAAGACAATCCGCGTCAGATCACTCATGTAGTGATCGACTTCGGCTCCCCAGTCAATCAGAAGAAATGGACTTTCCCCTACTTTTTTGTTTCCGGGTCGACCGTGGGGTAATGCGGAACGATCACCAACCCCTACGATCGGGTCGAAAGCGCAGCCTTGGGCACCAAAGGATCGCATCTGGTGTTCCAGATTGTGGGCAATTTGTCGTTCCGTTTGGTCGAGATGAAGTTGGCGAGTGATTACTTCAAACGCTCGTTGGTTCACGTTGATTGCCCGACGAATTGCTTTGATCTCAATTTTATCTTTGATCGCTCGGGCCGATTCAACCAATCCGACGGAGGGAACCCAGTCAATCATTGGGTTCATCGAAGCCAGTTGATCGTAATCGTGTTTAGTCAGCGAAGTGGACTCAAAACCAATCGAGGTAAATTTTGACTTGTCGGCGATTCGCTTGACTGAATCCATCATGGTTGATCCAGCTGTTCGAATATCAACCTCCAGTTCTGCGCATTCGTCTTGCAATTGAGCGAGGTATCGACTGTCGCTCAAGAGAACCTGTGAATTTTGGGTAATGAACAAATAGCCGGCACTGCCGGTGAAACCAGTGAGGTAGGAAACGTTTTTGATGTTGGAAATGAGAAGCGCCGACAAGCCCATCGTCTTCACTGATTTTCGGATTTTACGAAGTCGTTTTTGATGCTGTGGGTTCATGATGGAGGCCGTGGTTTCTTTTGTGGGATCAAAACGGAAACTGTCAAACAGTTTAAATCGAACGAAGCAGCGAAGCTACGTTTTTATCGGAGAGCCCGAGCACGTCCCATTCGTTTTGGGTCTCTGTCGTAATCGACTTTCGGCTTTTCTTTCAACGTTGGATCGACACGATCCAAGCGGGCGGAGCCGGTTTCAAAGCATAGGAAGCATCGCTAACGATCCTACAGATTCCTAAGCATCCCAGTTGGCGTTTGCGACTCAGCCCAACATATTTCGCACCTGAGAAAATTTATGTGCGAAGATGCTATGAGAAAAATGGCTCACAAAGTTGGCTTTTATTCAACCGAGAATTTGTGAACAGTCGTTTCCCGATAAGTCTCGCCTGGTTTCAATAAGGTCGAGCCAAAAGAGGGTTGATTAGGCGTGTCCGGGAAGTGCTGGGTTTCCAAGCAAAACGCGCCATACTGACCAAAACCACCACTTCCAGGTTGCCCGTCGAGGTAATTACCAGTGTAAAACTGAATCCCTGGTTGAGACGTGTGGATCTCCATTTTCCGACCGGATTCGGGGCAATGGACCGTTGCCGCGAGTTTCATCTCGTCGGTGGAACGCAAAACGTAGTTGTGGTCGTATCCGACGGGGTCCGCTTCAATTTTATCTAACCGAGCACCAATCGGAGTGGCTGTGCGAAAATCGAATGGCGTGCCCTCAACTTTGGCGAGCTTACCGGTTGGAATCGACTCTGCATCCACGGGAGTGTACTGGTCGCATTCAAGCGTGAGTAGGTGGTTTTTGACTTCTCCGCTGCCGGCGCCGCAAAGATTCCAGTAGTTGTGGTTGGTCAGATTGACATGAGTCGGTTTGTCGGTGGTTGCGGTGAATTCAACTTTCAATTCGTTAGAGTTGTTAAGCGTATACTCTACCGAGACATCGAGTTTGCCCGGGTAGCCCTCGTCGCCGTCTTCGCTAACTAACGAAAATCGGACACCAACGAGGTCGGCATTTTCGTAAACGACTTTCTCCGCATTCCACATCCGTTTGTCGAATCCGACCTTACCACCATGAAGGTGGTTCGCGCCGTTGTTCGCAGCAAGTGCATATTCAGTTCCGTCGATTGAAAACTTGCCTTTGGCAATTCGGTTGCAGTAACGGCCAACAGTACTGCCAAAATACGACGAGCAAGCTTCGTAGCCGGCCATGTCGCTACAGCCAAGGGTAACGTTATCGAGTTTGCCATTTTTGTCAGGGGCTCGAAACGCAGTTACCGTCGCTCCATAGTCAATCATTTCTAAGACGTAGCCATTGGCATTGCGGCAAATGAACTGAGTGACCTCGTCGCCGTTTTTAGTTTTACCGAAGGATCGTGTTACGATTTCCATTTCCAACGCTTTCGTGGGGTTCGGTTGGCTCGCAATGTTGCCGCTTTCGACGTTCGTCTCGATCGTTGATCCGCTGGCAGTGGCACTGCGCGGGGCATTCGCCTTAAACGAGACTGTGACGAAACAACCTACGATGAATGCTGCTAAGCAGAAACCGATTTTCATATTTACTCCACTCAAATGCTAGCTTTTGTTGTCGCCAGTTGCGGCAAATTGACAGCCAAGCGTGGTTTTTGATTTTGTATTTTGATGAAACGCGAGACTGCGAATCATTGGTTTGGCAATTTAAATGGCTTCCCCATTTAGCCGAGCATTATTGTCGCTAGAACAGCATTCGACAAGCCTTTAAACGTCTCAGGGACGCAAGATCGGACGTTAGGACGGGGCAAATGGGAGGTCTGCGTTGTTGCTGCGGGGCGAGGATTTAAAAAATATTTGGGTTGAGTTGACGAAGGTGCCGGCGGTTTCGCCAGATTACACTTGGCTTAAAGCTGTTTTTTGGGGATGAGAGGGGTAAAAGTGGGAATTTACCTGTGGCGGAGACGGTGGCCTGATTCCCCCCAGTTAATTACCGAGGCTTCGCTTCAGTTTACGCGATTTTGAGGGTGCTTAAGCCGCGGAAATAATTCGAGCATTCCGCCTTAAACAAAAAGAACGCAGACCTTGATGGCCTGCGTTCGGTTGGGCGAGATTCTAAGAATACACTGACCGCCATTCGATTGGTCGCGGCAGTGATATTCTCTCGGTCTTATTTCCGGCGGGTTTGAAAATCATTTGACTGCAAAGCCGAGGCGTTTGCTTCGTTAGCAATTGGGCTGGTCGTTGGTTGGATTGTCTCACCGAAAAAGCGAGTCGTTCCTTCAGCAACTTCCCGTGAATCCGACTCATCGCAGGTAAGCTGAGCACGGAAGATGTGCGTTCCGGCCTTCATTGCTTCGGCGGTGACTTTGACAGTCATTTCTTCGCCGGGGTTAATTTTTTCGATAGGTGAGAAAAGCACTTGGCCATCGGTAAGCTGGTGTTTTAAACCACTGGCTTCTTTTGGTTCAATCCCTTCAGAGAATTGCATCACGAGCTTGACCCCAACTGCGGATTTGCTTCCGCGGTTTTGAACTTTGATTTCATAAGGAACATCTTCTCCGGTGGGTAACGGACCTTTTGGATCTGCTACGCTGAGTACCAAGTCTGCGATGGTTTCGACTTTAGTAACGCAGGCATCGGATGCGGCGAGGTCGCCCCGCCCTCGTGCTCCAACTTCAAGCTGAAGATCACCGGAGGTATCAAGGAGGCAATTGACTTTGAAGGTTCGACTTTGTCCGGCATCAAGTGTGCCGACAGGCCATCTCATTCCACCTTCGATCAGTTTAACTGATTCAACGCCGCTTAGATATTTAACTCCGTTGGGCAGTGCGATTGCTGAGATAATATCACTGGCTGTCGCGTCTCCCGTATTGGTGATTGAAACAGTGTATTGTGCTCCGCTACCGGAATACTTAAGTCCGGGGCCGTTGATTGCGATTTCCAAGTTGGCACGTCGTACGACGAGATCACGTTCGGCTGATACTTTTAAGTCTCCCTCGGCGGCAGCTTTGGCGACAAGGTTGAGTTTGCCTGCAGTTCTAGCTAGAAGTTCGACTTGAAAATTCTTTTCTTTACCGGCTTCAATCAAGCCCAGTGAAGCTCTTTCGCCACCGAGTGCTTCAGGCAGCATCACGACGACATCCTCGGCAGTCCCTGTTCCAGGGTTGCGAACCGTAACATGGTAAATTGCGGTTTCTCCGTAAAGAACTTCGGGAGGGCCGGCGATACTCATCTCAAGTCGTGGCTCGGTAACGCTCACGTTCGTGGATCCCACTCGTGGAATCAGAGTCCACTCGACGCCAACGTCGAAAACCTGCGGCTTTCGCGGTGTTGCAGAAATGGTCATCGTCTGAGAAGAGTTGCCCGCGATCTTATCGATGCTCCAGACTAAACGAGCCTGGTTTTTTCCGTCGGTCAGTTCTTTTTCTCCAGTTGAGAGGTTTACATTTTCAATGTCGACCCAAGACGGAATGTTGACTCCCACGAGAATTCGCTCGGCCTGAATGCTGCTATTGTTCTTTACGACTATCTGGTAATCGGCCAGTTTATTGATCCCAACTGATGTTGGGCCATAGGTGTCAACTTCGAGAGCAGGTGCTCGCAATTGAATAACTGGCTTCATGCCGTTGATGGTTTGCGTATTAGCAGACATCGTTCGGATTTGTGTTTCGCTGGGCGAGTTTGCTTGGGTATTAGATTTTGATGCGGGTGGAAATTTACCAGCCTGCAGTGCAGTGAGTTTGGTCGCGTTGATGTCAGATGGTTCGACTTCGATTTCGGGAGCAGGATCGCCAACCGTGATTTGGTCGATGAATTCAGAAGCTGAAAGGTCGGCTACCGGTTCGACTGGTTGAAGGCCTGAAAATTTAACTTGTCGGTTTTTTTGATCGATCCGTTGGGAGGCGTTTGTTTGGGCACGTTGTCGTTGGACCGTCAGTTTTCCAATTTGGAAATCATTCTGGTCTGACTGAGTAGCCGCTGGCGGTTCAATTGAAATTTCGTTTTCAGCGGAAGGTTTTTGAAATCTAGGTTTGGGAGTTCCAGGAAGTTGGCTGGCACCAATGGTCGGAGTGTGGTTGCGAGCTTGCTGCATGGCTGCTGCGAAATCAGCGGGTTTCTTGGTTGCTGTTGCAGAAACGCTTCGGCCTGAAAGAATCGCCGGGACGGCTGGCTCATCCTGCGCTTCGACTTGGAAGCTGGTCTGTTGAACAGCGCCAGTTTGAAGTTCTGATGGGGCAGTTTTGGGAGGCGTTAAATTATTCGAATTCGAACGGCGAGCTTCGTCAGAGAACTTATAGAGTGAAGCCTGTTGAAGTGCTTCTGAACCACGGCTGGGGAGCTGTTTTAGGTTCTGTGGAGCGACATGCACCGAGGGTGGTGCAAAGCCATTTCGAACCGGTTGATAACGCTGCGAAGGTGTTGTTTGACCAAACGCAGAAGCGCTCAAAACGCTTAGAGTTATAACTAAGGCTAAAGGAAGACTGAGTCTGAGTTTTTGAGCTAGCATCTATATTCTACCCTGATTACGTAAAGACGATCTCGTCTTTCCAGCCATCGACTTTACGGCCTAGGTAAGTTTAAACGAATGTAAAGAATATTCGGATTTGACTAAATTTCTGATTAAACTTCTTCATTTGGGTGGAAAAATGGCCGGTTGAATGCGCTGTCGGAGAAAAAAGTGGCCGCTAGCATGCCTAGCCGCAGGAGTATTGCCGGCGCGTCAAGACGTCGGGAGACTATCGATAGTCGTCACGTGTTGGCTGGAATACGTCGAGAATGCGACAGGGAGTGATCGCTCGCCCGCTGTGGGGAACATTGCCTGGAATTACAAAAACACTACCGGGCATAAGGTGGTGTGTCTTGCCTTGAACTTGAAGTTCAAATTCTCCCTCAAGAAGATTGAGGACTTGTTCGTGGGGATGTTGGTGTACAGGTAGCAAAGCATCTTTTTCAACTGACCAGTAGGCCATCGTCATTGTGGCAGTATGGATCATTTTTCCGAAGAAGCCATCGACGATTTCACGTTCAGTGACTTCGGAAAGGTTAACGAGTGTGGGGCAGTCAGTCATTTTTTATCTTAAATTCTTGGGTCTCGAAATGGTCGCGGTTAAGCTCTCTTGTTTGCCAGTATGCACACGCCTGTCGCATATCCCGTGGGGGCTATCTCTTTTTTCTAATGCGGTTTAAGTCCGCCGTGTCGAGTACGACTTGAGTCTTAAAGATCGTATCGTGAATCGAGCGACTTTTACGAGTAAACAGCATGAAAATAATATCGAACATTAAAAATATCAGCGAGGCTGCCCAGAGCACTGGCTGAAAGAGGGGGGCAGTTGCTCCTGCATCTGGGATAATCAGCCCAACCGAAATGAAAATCCACGGAAACTGCATTCTTAACAAGCTACGCAAGGCAATGCGACTTCCTCGTGGTGCGAGTCCATGTTGATTAACAACGCGGATATGCATTAGGCTCCGTCCAATCGATTGTCGCCAAAAATAGATTGAGCAGGTGTAGGCAAGTAGAGGTACGAACTTGAGAGCTTCTAATAGGAATGACATTCCCGGGCGCTCGCCACCAAACAGTTGGGAATTTGACATCAAAGCAACTTCCAGTGTGATCGCAAGTGAGAAAACAGTTGCTGTATCAATGGCAGCTGCAATCAACCGAGGGAAAAACCTAGCGGAGATTTTCGAGCTCGGTTGTACCGCTTTAACTTCATCGAGTAGCTCGTTATAGGATTGGTAGCGGTCTGCTGGATCTTTGGAGAGCATTTTCTTGAGGATCGCTCGCCATGCTTCGGGGATGTGCTGAGGCCAGGGCGTTGGGAATTCAAGCTTTTTATTTTTATGTGCTTCTATCCAGTCCGGGATATGGGTTCCGTTAAGGGAGACCGGTAGTTCACCAAAGGTCAATTCGTAAAAGGTCACCCCTAAGGCGTAAATGTCTGATTGTATTGAAGGAAGTTCACCGTTTAGGAGCTCGGGAGAAATATAGTTTGGAGTACCCCCTGAAAGGCGATCAGAATTGCTGGATGCAATTCGCGCCATTCCAAAATCTGAAAGCTTGGCGGTGCCGTCTTTCGAGATCAATAAGTTAGATGGTTTGATGTCGCCGTGTATGATATCCAATTCGAAGGCGTAATCGAGAGCAGTGACAATATCCAGGGCGACGCGAGCTAAATCAGTAAATGGCATGGATTGTGTTTCAGTACGCTGGCTTAGAGGTTCTCCATTTACGAGTTCCATCGCGAGGAAAGGTGTTTCGTTTTGCTGACCAACGTAGTAGATCGTAACGATGTTCGGGTGGGTGAATCTCGCCTGAGAGATGGCTTCCTGCTGTAATTTCTCAACCTCTTTGTCGGAGCTTGCGGCCCCTTCACCAATACCTGATCGAAGTAATTTGACGGCGACGTATCTTTTTAACGAGGTGTCAAAGGCGCGGTAGATCTGCCCCACCCCGCCTTTTCCAAGAGGTGAAACAAGCTGGAAGTGCCCGAACATGGATCCACACAGATTTTCGGCATCAATTTGTTCTTCTGTTTCGGCAGGTGGAACCACCGCAAAGCTATCGGAGTTCAAACTTTTTTCGGTTGTCGAATCCGTTTGGTTATGTGTGACTTCGAGCGGCACCGTAACGCCAAGGTCTTTGTCGAGTAACTTGGGGGAAACATTTCGACCACAGGTCTGACACCGTCCTCCAATATTCGGATTCAGAACGAGTTGGTTGCCGCACGTGCAGTGATAGAGCACTGATCGTTGCGGCTGTTTGCTCGTGTCATCCTTGGGCATTGTTGATGTCAGGTGATTTTGAAAGTTGGAGACTTGTAGGGTCTCTACTGTAATCGTTGCTGTGGTTTCCGCGAACCTAGAATTGTGGAACCGAGAAATTAATTCAATAATTATTTTATCGAGATGACGATGTTTCCTCCTTGACAAGATTTGTGCCCCACGAACGTTGATGCCGTATTTAGCTATCCTGAGAAAACGGTAAACTCAGAGCGCTAGAGTGCTCTGCCAACGCCTTGTCTATTGTTGTCGTTTCTTTTTTATCCTTTCCAAATTTGCTGGAAGCCAACCATGAAATTCTCTGCTCTCATGTTGTCGCGCGAGTCGGTTGAAAAATCTGATGCCGGTAGTGAGCATGGCAGGTGCCTGTTAAAGCCGGTCGAGTTAGAACGTGACGTCCTTGGAGTGGACGGAGTGTTGATCCGCGTGGTTTATAGTGCGTTAAATTACAAGGACGCTCTCGCGGCATCCGGGAATAAAGGCATCGTCCGGAAGCTCCCGTTGATCCCGGGGATTGATGCCGTTGGGACGGTGGTGGAACCAAATGGTTCTGGTTTTGAAATTGGTGAGGAGGTTCTGATCGCCCATGCGAAGTTTGGAACTTCACACCACGGCGGGTTTTCAAATTTGGCACGAGTTCCGGCGGATTGGTTGGTGAAATTGCCGGCCGGATTATCGGCGGTAGAGGCTGCAACTTGGGGGACCGCTGGATTTACAGCGGCTCAATCGATTCGCCAATTGATAGATCACGGAGTCTGTCCGGAATCAGGCGAGATTCTAGTCACGGGGGCAACCGGTGGCGTGGGTGTCTTTGCCGTGCAGTTGCTTGCAAAGCTTGGGTTTCGCGTGACGGCCTCGACGGGGAAACTCGATCGTTATGAGCAATTATTAAAATTGGGTGCGAAGAAAGTTGTGCCGCGAGAGGAGGTCGTAGATTTTTCAGATGCGCCACTATCCAAAAGTCGCTGGGCGGGAGTCGTTGATTGTGTTGGTGGGACCACACTTAATTCGGCCATTCGCGCAACAAAAGTTGGTGGGTGTGTTACTGCCTGTGGGTTGGTGGCAGGGCACGAACTTGGGCTGACTGTTTATCCGTTCATTCTCCGCGGCATTACTCTCTGTGGGATCGACAGCGCAAACGTTTCTCAAACATATCGACAGCAATTGTGGGATGTCATCGGTTCCGATTGGCATCTGGATGTACAAAGTGTGAGCGAAGAAATTGCGCTGCATCAACTGCCTGTTCAGATTGAGCAGATCTTTCAAGGCTCGGTTTTCGGGAGAATTGTTGTACGAATGCCTGAGTGAGTTCTTGGCGGCTAAGTCGGCTATGGTACAACCTGAGGTTTGTGATTTAACTGCGACTCATTAATTTTGTTTACCTTAAACAGAAACTGTTGAACTCGACGTGGCAAAAAAAATTCAACTTCGAAACGTAAGGGTCAACAACCTTAAAGAGGTAAATGTTGAAATCCCGCATGGGCAATGGCTGTCCATTTGCGGATTGAGTGGTAGTGGTAAATCGAGTCTTGCTTTCGATACGCTTTATGCGGAAGGTCAGCGTCGTTACATCGAGAGTTTATCTCCGCACACACGTCAGTTCATGTTCCAATTGGATCGTCCCGATGCAGATGGGATTGATGGGATCCCTGCGGCAATTGCCGTTCGTCCGTCGCAGGGGAAGTTTGGGAAAAAAACAACGCTGGGAACCGCGTCTGAAATTACTGAATATTTGCGGTTGGCGTACGCGAAAACTGGTCATTTGATCTGTCCGGCATGTCGTTTGGCTGTGACGAGCTACAATCCGCAATCCGTGGCGGATTCCATCGCGTCGATTGAGAGTGGTGTTCGTTTTCAGATCGTCTACCCCGTCAATCCAGACGTGGAAGTCCTCGAATCTCTCGGGGAGGCGATGAGGGCCGGTTTCTCTCGCGCCATCGTAGGTGATGCGGTTGTTGAACTGGCGCGAGCGGATCGCGAGGTAGCACCGAGTGAGAGTCCGAAATCGGTCAAGATTATTGTCGATCGACTGAAATCTGGCGATCAGGATGAGTCTCGCCTACGGGAGTCAGTTGAGTTAGCGTTTTACTGCGGCAGTGGTAATTGTGAAATTTGGTTTGAAACTCAGTGGCATCCAAGTTTGAAGAAACGCCTCGTTGACACCCGAACGTGGTATGTAAATTCCTATTCGCGGGATTCAGTTTGCAGCGGGTGTGCGAGGTCGTTTCCGCAACCGGAGCCAAGGTTGTTTAGTTTTCAGAATTCAG
>Ga0315321_10002235_pt1 | contig 15015 bp, 23 predicted proteins | sample M180m21515metaG_FD_203464 | JGI IMG/M metagenome (GOLD analysis project Ga0315321, IMG submission 203464) | Ammonia-oxidizing marine archaeal communities from Monterey Bay, California, United States - M1 80m 21515 | ecosystem: Environmental > Aquatic > Marine > Intertidal zone | place: USA... | reverse complement strand
AGACTTGAGGAAGTGATTCGGCGGTATAATGCGAACTCAAATATTCTGCAAGACGCTGAACGGCTTAAAAAACAAATGGAGACAAGTGTTAATGAAAACCAAGATAACGCTAATAATCCTTGAAATGCCCGACATAGCGGGCGGGGTCATACCCACCGTTAATACTATTGTATCGCGGGATGGTTTGTTTCCTAGCAGGTATATTTCTGCTGGTAGCGTAGAAGATTGTTTGCTTTCTTTATGTTCTGAGGTTTGTAATGTTCATTGTGATTTTTTAGCTCCGCGTTTAAAAGCACTTGTAAAAGCGAGTCCCTCCGTTGTAGAAGCTATTTATTGTGCATCTGTTCAAAGGGACATCATATGTGGTAGAAATGGCTACAAACTCAAACCATTAGAAAGTATACTTTTAGAGGAAAAATATGGACAGTGCATCAGAGAAATCCCAAGACTTGCAAGCGGACGGTAGCGAAGAAGTTTTAGCAAATTTGCTAATTTGGATTGACAAACTCGGAAGCGTACAGTATAATATGGACTGGAAAGAAGGCGAAGAAGGGATACTTGCACTATCTCAAATATTTTACGAAGTCTGTGTTAATGGGTACGGGGATGTTATTTTGTCAAAAATGAAAGAACAATGCGTATTAAATAATACAGAGCTTGAGTTTGAGTCTTTTCTGAAATTGGTTAATCAATCAGGTAACGAGGCTCCCTATGAAGAAACTAAAAGCAAGCCTGTAGTGTCTCCTGATAAATCCGCTTACACTATATGAGGTCAGATCATGGTAAAGCCAAAAAGTATAATTTGGAAAAGCTGGAACGCAATGTCAGAACAGCATATAGTTTCTATGGCTGCTGACTTTAATATGATGGAGGAATTAGTTGGTGCAATGGAAGACGAGGGGCAGGAAATAACTCCACTTCCGTTCAGGACCGTTGTGGGAGCAATTCAAACTCCTATAGGTGTATACTCCGTTGATTCGATGTTTAAACCGTCAGACAGGTGGGATTGCTGGATTGGTCAGGCAAATTTTGAAATAACAGAAGAAGTTAAAAAAGACCTAATGGAAATTCCGGGTGTCGCCTGCTTAAAGATAATGGATCGCTATTCGTTTTTCATTGGCGTATCGGCTTTGCAGTTTAAATTTAATGAGGTGCGGTGCGATATAGAAAACAAACTTTGTGTTTACACAGAGCAAGAAGTAATGACAGATGAGGTCAGAGCAACCGTTGACCTAGTAAAAAAACAACTTGAGAACCAAAAATACTGGTCGATACTGGTCAGCATTAATGGAAATTTGGATTACGTTGTATCGGACGAGCTAGATCAGCAATATATGGAAAGGCTGAACAAACTCGTAGAACTAAAGCAGTCGCGTGGCGGCATAATTTTGAGAGGAAAACATGGATAATATTGATATTAGTGAAGCATTTACTACCAAGTGGAACGACTCTAATGTTTCAAACATTATGAATAAAGTTGCCAATAGGTACAGAAGAAATATTGACCTAGACGAAATTGAATCTATAAAAATGAACACGTTGTGGAAATGTATCGAAAAGCATGACGAGAGTAAATCTAAATTTACATCTTTTCTTTATAGTCAGCTTTCTTTCGCACTTAAAAATAAGGTCAAAAAGAAAAAGGTAGAGTACAACTGCTCAACCATTGAAAAGAATGACTACAAGGCCGAAATTTACATGGAGTACACAGACATCACCTCTGGACTGCCAGAAGATGTAAGACACATAATCGACCAAAGATTTTATCAAAACTTAACAATGAAAGAGATTGGTAAAATTAACGGATATAGCAGGGAAACTGCAAGACGTAGATTAAAAAATGCAATAAACATTTGTAAAAGTTCTTGCGAAGTCTGACAAATTGTGTATAGTAAGCTAGGAACCGGACAGCTATTATTGGATAATTTGGAAAATTAACTTTTTTACTCTTAGGAGATTCCTATGGCTGTTCCCGGTGCTTCGGCAAACTATCTTAAAAATACCACTGGCGGTGCGTTCTCAGCACAACAACAAGGTGGTACTCTACTTGGAAACGGAATTGTTGGTTCCGTTATTACGAAAGCGTTTTTGCTCAAAGACGCTGTTGATGATACTTTAAAATCTTACGGCGTTGTCGAAAGAGCATATCCTGCCGCCCCAACGGGAGGTATTTACGGTACTCAGAAAATTCTTTCTGGTGGAACATTTGCTTATCAGGAAGCTGGTCAGTACGTTATTCGTACAATCAGTACAACGATTTCTGGTGTGGCAACAGATGCGGTTCTTATTCCTAGTAATCCATCTGATCGTTCAACCATCGCAAGATTCAAGCACGACTTCGGTGTTAGACTTCTTGCTAAATGGAGAGCTAACGAGTTCTCGTTCATGGGTGTTCTTGATGACGGTACTAAGATTCCTTCCCGACTAAACTGGCTTAACGCTGCTGGTGATGAAGCAGAAGTTCCTGCGACTTTAACAGATAGCGACATGCTTGATCCTACGACTGGATCTACTTCGGCTAACAGCGATGCTGCTGCTAACCCGACTAGAGCAGTTCCCGGTTCACTTGTTATGAAGGTTGACTTTGTTGATCTTAACTTCGCCACAAGCGGAGACTTCTACGATTACAAACCTATTACGGGTATGTAATTCGTGTTAGTTGTTTAGGCGTAGGACTCGTTCGGTGTGGACGAGTCCTACTTTTAGTTTAATAACCGTTTCTGGTAGAGAATGCAATGAACGAAACATGGGCATTAATCCGCAACGTCACAGAGGTTGTTGGAATGTTTGCGATACCTGTTTTTTCATGGGTTGTATACACTCTTATTCAACAAGGAAAGCAATTAATCGTGTTAGAGCAAAGAGTAAACGAGTCCATAATGACCAGAATTGACAGCGTTGAAGGCAAGGTAGAAAATCTTGATTGCAAAATTGATGAAGTTAATAAAAACATCAATGATGTAAAGATTTCAATCAACGAAAACAAAAATTTAGGTCAGCAGGTAAACGATAAATTTTCAGACCTGATTGATAGGATTGACAGGCTGTAAAAAAATAGAGTTTTTACTATTTTGGGCTTGACTTTTACTTCCCAATAGTGTATAATGATAAGCAGGCACATCATTGAAACACAGGGACAAAAATGAAAGTAACCAAAAGAGATAAAACACTAGAAGATTTCTCCGTAGAGAAAATTCACAAAGTCGTACAGTGGGCGACGAAAGGGATAAATGGAGTATCCTTTTCTGATATTGAAATGAATGCAAATTTGTCACTGTACGACAAAATAGAAACAGAAGATATTCACAACGTATTGATTAAGTCAGCTAACGATCTTATTTCTAAAGAGAATCCAAACTACCAGTATGTTGCAGCTAGGCTGTTAAATATGCAATTAAGAAAACAGGTTTGGCAGGTTAAAGACGTTCCAGATTTTCTTAACTATATCAGAAAAAACGTAGACGAAGGTGTTTACGATCCGTCAATGGAGAAAAAGTGGACAGAGGAACAGATTGACTCTCTTGGTAAGTACATCAACCACTCACGCGATGACAACTTCACATACGCTGGCTTGCAGCAAATGATTGACAAATATTTAGTAAAGAATAGAAGCACAGGCCAGATTTATGAAACACCACAATTTGCTTACATGTGTATTGCCATGTGCTTGTTTAATTCTGTTGGAGAGGTAAAAAGGGCTTATGACTGTTATTCGACTTTTAAAATCAATCTCCCTACTCCTATTATGGCGGGGGTTCGCACTAACATACGTCAGTTTTCTAGTTGTGTTCTGGTTGATGTTGATGATAATCTGGACGCTATTTTTAGCAGTATCCATGCTGTTGGCAAATATACAGCAAGACGGGCGGGAATTGGCCTTAATATCGGACGTATGCGACCAATCAATAGCCCGATCAGAGGCGGCGAGGTCATCCACACAGGGCTGATTCCATACTTAAAGAACTTTGAATCGGCTGTTAAGTCAACGTCCCAGAACGGACTACGTGGCGGATCTGCTACTGTCCATGTTCCTTTTTGGCATTACGAGATCGAGGACATCCTTGTACTAAAGAATAACGCCGGAACTGACGATAACAGAGTCAGAAAGCTAGATTACAGCGTTCAGTTTTGCAAATTGTTCTACGACCGACTTATCGCCAATGAGGACATTACGCTGTTTAGTCCTCATGAGGCAAAAGGTTTGTACGAAGCGTTTGGTGATAACGAAAAATTTGAAGAACTTTATATAAAGTACGAAGCAAAAAGATCTCTAAAGTTTAAAAAGAAAATACCAGCACGACAACTAGCACAAATCTACGCCCGCGAGAGATTAGAGACTGGTCGTATTTACAGCATGAATATTGACTCAGCCAATGCACACGGATCGTGGGATATTCCTTGCCGTATGTCAAACCTTTGTCAAGAAATTATTCATCCTACGGTTCCAATAAAATCTATTGATGACAAAGAGGGAGAGATTGGGATCTGTATTCTGTCAGCACTGAATCTTCTGGAACTTTCTAGCGAGAAAGATATCGAAGAAGCGTGTCGAATGGCGGTAAGAACATTAGAGGCCGTCATTGACTATCAGGACTATCCCTTTGTTGCCGGTGAGAACTTTACCAAGAACCGCAGATCATTAGGAATAGGAGTCACTAACCTTGCCGGATTCCTAGCAAAGAATAAACTAAGATACGGTCACGAATCGCTTGAACTGGTACATGAGACTATGGAGCAGATTCAGTGGAACCTACTTAATGCTAGTTGTGAGTTGGCAGAAGAGTTAGGCCCCTGTAAACACTTCGGTGATACCAAGTATTCAAAAGGACTACTACCTATCGACTGGTACAAGAAAGAAGTTGACGAATTAATCAAACCGAATTACAACATGGACTGGGAAGGTTTACGTGAAAGGATTAAAGAACACGGTCTGCGTCACTCTACTCTCTCTGCTATTATGCCTTGCGAGTCTAGCTCCGTTATTCAAAACAGTACAAATGGAATTGAACCGGTCAGATCCTTGCTGATATCAAAAAAGGCAAAGAACGGTGTTTTGAAACAGCTAGTGCCTAACTACCACTTGCGTAGAAAGTATTACACTATGGCGTGGGAAATGGATCAGAACCGCGACTTAATGGACGTAGCTGCGGTAATTCAAAAATTCGTAGACATGAGTATGAGTACAAATCTTTACTACAATTACTCTCATTACGAAGATGGAAATATTCCACTAAGTGTGTTAATTAAGGATCAAATTTACGGATATAAATACGGGCTAAAGAATTTTTATTACTGCAACACACCTGACGGCGATGGTGATACCGAAAAGGATATGGGTTGCGAATCGGGAGCATGTGCAATATGAGTGAGTTATCAGATAAGGAAAAGAAAATATCTAAAGCTGCCGTGTGGGTTTGGAGAAACCTGCTTGCGTCTGGAGTTTTCTTAGCTCTTTTTTGGGTTGGATATAACTGGGTCGGAAACAAGTTTGATGGGATGGAAGCAAAGATAGACAATGTAGAGCATGAGGTTATTAAGGTTGGTACTGTGGTTAAAGAAAGGATTAGAGTTGCTAGAGGTGACTATGGATGGGAAGAGCGTACAGTTGCATTACCAAACATGACGGACGAGGAATATGAGAAGTTATTAGACGAGGGCATACAAATCAGGGAACATATTAACGAGTTTGCCGATGAGTAACGGCGGAAAATATATGCCTTGGTGGATTCAAATACTTATGTTGATTGCGATTGGTGTAATGTATGCAATCCACTACTGGCCCATAACAATTTTAATTACTTCAATAATTTTAGCTTTAATCATTTTGATAGCCCTAAGTCCTTAGACATTTTTATAAGTGAGATAAATGAAAACCATTTTTAATACCAAGAACGTAGACCCTATGACCCAGCCTCTTTTTCTTGGCAAAGACTTAGGGGTTCAACGCTATGACCAAATCAAGTATCCTGTATTCAAGGATCTTGACAGCAAGCAAATGATGAACTTTTGGCGACCAGAAGAAATCGAGCTAAAAAAAGACCGTTCTGACTTTAAGGAATTGTCAGAAAATGAGAAGTTTATTTTCACCTCAAACCTAAAATACCAGACAATGCTAGACAGTGTTATCTGTAGAGGTGTTCCTACTCTGTTAGAATTTGTTACCAACTCCGAGCTAGAAGCCTGCTTGATGACTTGGCAATTCTTTGAAAAAATCCACTCTCAAAGTTACAGCTATGTAATTCAAAACGTATATGCAGACAGCTCAGAGGTGTTTGACGGAATCTATGAAGACAAAGAGATAATGAAACGGGCAAGGTCAGCTATTCAGGACTACAATAACCTGATGGGCATGGCTTGTTCAACATCGTCTAAAGCTGATTTAAAAAAGCAGATTTACATGTCTGTTGTCAGCATTAACATCCTTGAGGCTGTAAGGTTCTATGTTAGCTTTGTTTGCAGCTTTGCTTTCGCAGAGAATAAGAAAATGGTTGGCAATGCTGATATCATAAAACTTATCAAGCGTGACGAGGCTTTGCATCTGGCAAACACTCAAGCGATATTAAAAATTCTCCACAAGCAGGAAGATGAAGGGTTTTTAAAGGTTGCCGAAGAGTGCCAAGAGGCAGCCTGCCAAATGTTTGAAAACGCAGCTAAAGAAGAAAAAGAATGGGCCTCTTATCTGTTCCAAAATGGTTCCATTTTAGGACTCAACGAACAGGTTTTACACCAGTACATTGACTGGCTTTGTATGAGCAGGAGAAAGACCATAGGACTACCATACGACAACGTAGGAAAGAATCCTATTGCTGGATGGACTAGCCACTGGATGAGCAGCGAAAGCGTTCAGGTAGCTCCACAAGAGCATGAGATTACTAGCTACAAGATTGGTGCTAGTAAAAACGATTTGGATGACATGGACCTAGGGGATTTATTGTGAGTAAAGATGAAAGATTTGGTGGCATTGTAGACAGTTTTGTTGATAATATATTGAGCAAGTACGGTATCACAGACGACATGCTCAAAGGCGTATCAAAAGTAGTAAAAGCTGTTACTGATAGTACATCTGTTCAAGAGGTTGGTGACGAGGTTTTTGTGACAATTAACTTGGAAAAAATTCACTTTAAATTTAAGAAGGAAAAATAATGGGATGCTGTAACAATCTTCCTGAGTGTCAGGACCATGTGGTTAGAATGGAAATGCTTGATAAAAGCCATAATTCAATCAATAAAAACGCAGGAACTAAAACACTGATTGAGAATATCACTAAGTGGCATCGCGAGCGTAATTTGATTGAAGGTTCGACAGACAAGGATCAGTTTTGCAAACTAATACAGGAAGCCGGTGAACTGTCGGATAGTATTTGCAAAGGAAAGTCTGTTTCGGACGACATTGGCGATATGCTAGTGGTTCTTATCAATATCGCAGAGCGAAACGGACTCAGCATTTGCGAATGTTTGGCACAGGCTTGGCTGGACATTAAAGACAGGAAAGGCGTGATGGTTGATGGAGTTTTTGTTAAAGATGGTGATTGAAATGTGTACTATAAGTAAAGGAGAAACTTATTAATGGCATACACATCACCATTTAACGACAGAATAGCCTATTTTAACCAAGCGGTTTTTTATAAAACCGCGATTGGTGCTGGCGATCCTTTGACTACCACTATTGCTGACCACTTGTTTTTGAACGGCGTTCAGGATGTGAACGTATCTAGAGAGATTTCTCTAGAGGAAATTCCGTCCTACGGTCAGATTACTCAAAATACATTAAAGTATGGAAAAACTAAGTACCAGATTGAAATAACCAGAGTGCTTAGTTCTATGACAGACGCACCACCACGTAGCGGTGAGGGTGATTTTTTTTACAACACCTCTGGTCAATCGACATACGAAACTGCACATATCGCAAACATTACTAACGGGATAGGTGTTGGAAATGGAAAGCTGAGATATTACGATATAACCGTTGTTTATGGTAGGGACGAAGTTTCTAATATAGATGGGGTATTTCCTCCGGGGGAAGATCCACCGGCAACAACGGGCGAATGTAGAACTATAACCTACAGAAGTGCTGTGCTAAACTCTCTATCGTATGATATGGGTGTTGATGGGTCAGTAACAGAGTCAATATCCCTGACCGCAGAATACTACGAGCAAGACTTAGTTACAGATCCGCTACTTTTTGAAGATCTAGACCCAACAGCAACCCCTGTTGGAATACCGCTACCCAGATCTGGAAAAACGCTGTCTGCAAAAGATATTGTGTTAAATCCTGACGTAGTTCCTCATACGCCAGCAAATCCAAACCCATTAGCTTGGCTACCTTTGGAAGTTCAGGAGTTGTTTAACCTCGGCACAAATAAGGATGGAATACCTATACTTGGAATAACTTCTGTTAACATTGACATAAACTTTAATATCAGAGAATTACAGGAATTTGGACAGTGGAGTGGCAGCGATGTTTATAGCAGCGAAGCTGCACAAACTGCGGGAACACCTGATGAGGAAGGGGAAACAAAAATAAATCAGTATAAAATACTAGATTTTCCAGTCGAGGTGACATGCACATTTGAAGGTATCGTTAGAGACAATTACATCAACTCTAATACGCAAACCACCTCGGATGCCAATCCATCGGCTATTCAGCCACCGATAACAAAATTCGATCACTTGGTTACAGACACTCATTTTAGCTCCTACGGAACAACTAACACCGGATCGGATCTGTATGCCTACTTTGCTAAACAGTTTCAAGGCAACAATAAGGCTGATAGAGAAATTAGAATTTTAGCAAAAGATCCAGTTAATAACTCAAATTATTGGCAGTGGAACTTGGGTTCCAAGAACTTCTTGACTGATTTTTCCTTTTCGGATGGAGCAGTCGGGGGCGGCAATGTGACAGCAACCCTAACATACAAAAATAATAACGAAGTATTTCTAGTAAAGGACTCCACTATTCAGGAATTTTCACCCTCTGACACTTACTAAGGTGCTAAAATGGTTAAGCGAACCGGATCGAAAAAGAGAAACAACAAGCAAAAGCAACCCATTAGGCCAGCAAGAAAAAAACTTAAACCAAAAAGTGAAAATCAATATGACTACATAGACGAAATATCCGAAAACGATCTTACGTTTTGTAGTGGCCCAGCCGGTTCTGGTAAGACGGCGGTTGCGGTAGGTATGGCTTGTGAGTACATGCTAGGTGAGAAGATTGATAAAATAGTTGTATCTAGGCCAGTTATTGAGTCTGGAAGAGGCTTGGGGTTTTTGCCCGGTTCGATGAATGAGAAAGTTCATCCTTACATGGTTCCGATCATCGAAGAAATGAAGTTGTACCTAGGAAGGGAAACGTACAATTCTATGCGGGCCACAAATCAAATTGAAGTTTGTCCACTAGAATATATGCGTGGAAGAAACTTTCATAATTCCTTTATGATTCTAGATGAGGCACAAAACGCGACTTACGAACAGATTAAGATGTTTATGACCAGAATTGGAATCGCCTCAAAAGCCGTTATAAACGGAGACTTGGACCAAACAGATCTAAGAGGCGGTCACTCCGACGAGTCAAGCGGTTTGCAGTCTTGCATGGACAGGCTGGAAGACTTAGAAGGGGTTGGAATTTGCTACCTATCGTCAGAAGACATTGTTAGAAACAAAATCATATCAAGAGTCTTAAATAGGCTAAAATAACCAAAAGATGTGCTTCGGGGGTTACTTGTATCTATAATACAGTACCCCCCTTTTTTATTGAACAGGAACAAGGAAACGATATGCCAACATACGACTTTGAATGTGAGCCATGTGCTTATCATATAGAGATGGTTCAGCGACATGATGCACCTCAGACTCACACATGTCCCATATGCGAACAAGAAACATTAAAAAAAATATACATCAATGCTCCGAGTATTATTATTAGGGGAGAGCCTACGACCGTCGCACAGCAGGCAGAAAGAAACACCGCAAAAATGGGAAACTATGAGTTAGAAACTAAACGAGCTAACGACAAACTTAATACAGAATTGTCAAAGAAGCAAAGAGAAACAAGGGAACGTCATCGGGCAATAGTTTCCATGACACCGGAGCAACAAACCCACTGGGTTAAAACAGGGGAGCGTCCTTCGGTATGAGAGAAACAATGTTTTCAAAGTTGATCCGTAACAGGGTAGAAAAGGATATTGAACCAGTCAGGGCTAGACCTCATGCAGCAATTATAACATTAAAAATAGAGGTAAGAGAACTAGATTCCAATGGCATTATTGGAGAATCGGTTTTAGGCAATGCTAGACTTTCAAAATTTGGCATCAGAGATAAAGCCAGAATAATGATAAAAGGAGCAACGGAAGCCGAGTGTGTCGTAAAAGTAAAAAATCTACTGGAGAACCTTAATGAAAAAACATAGTAAAGAAGAATTGCAGAATATGGGACTGCCAGAACCCACAAGAATGAACATAGAATGGTTTGGGTTAGGAGGCAAAAGTGCGACAGAAGAAAGAACAGCTTTTGCAAAAAGGGTTTGCTGCGTATATGATTACGATAACGTTTCAAAGCAATTTTTTCTAAGAATATCTTCCGGCGAGCTGATTGACCCGTACTACACAAACGCTGGAATAGGCAAGGCTAGGCTTGCTACCTTTGCATTTAAAAAGGTTGACTCGAACACGTTTGATGCTTTTGTTAAGTATCTAAAAAGTAAAAAAAGAACAGATTACACTTTCGCTAGACGACTACTAATGGAGACAAAGTAATGAAAAAAGGCCCACTTTCAAAAAAAGAAAAGTCCTACATCTTGGAAAATTATCACGGTATGACCGCGACTATCATGGCGGACAAGCTAGATAGGTCTGTTCATATGGTTGATAAATTTATTGCAAAGGCTGAATCTACTCAAGATTTTTCATTGCCGCAACCGGAGGAGCCAGAGGAGCCAGTGGAACCGGTCCAAGAGAACAAAGCCGAAAACCCTCTGTACGCCAGAAATGTTGCTGACAACGGAGTGGTTCGTTCTACAATCGGCACACAGGCCGCTTCTATGGCAGCAGACGAATCAAGAAAAAACAGAAAAGAAAACCCAAGTGGGGTAAGTTCACGAATGAAAAGCCATATCCACGTAATCAAGAAAAGGTAGAAAATGTCGGAAGATAATGATGAGTCCTTGATCTTTTTAGACGATGAAGTATGCACCTCGTTTGACCCATTTATAAGGCATCAGTTGTCCCATGTACTTAGCATGGGATGGACAGCACTGATGACCGATGGGACTATTGTTTACTCCGACTACGAAAGGCCGGGCTATGAAAAATTCTGGACAAGGTTTGAAAAGTATTGTAGTAGAACCAATACGGCTCCAAAAAACATTAGACTACACATGTTTGGGTGTCCGAGTATAGAATTTTTTAACGATCCTGACGGACTCGACGGATTCTCTGTAACCAGAGGAGTCGCCAGAGAGCAGTCCATGAATGGAAACTTTAAGGATTATCAAAGTTTAACGGTTTCACTTCTTCATAAGGAATGTAAACATATTGAATTTAAAAAGTTTGTTTGGCCGTTAAATGAATTTGAAGAACTGGAAGGTTCTAGAGTATTAACAAAAACAAACATCTCACAATTGATTTTTAAAAATGACTCAGGAAAACGAGAAAAAGTTCAAGAGTATCTCGACGGGTGAACCATGTAATGCGGCACAGTACCTAGCGGAAATGGTCTGCATCAGAAGGGCTGAACGTGAAAACAAAGGAAGTCTTGCTTATAAGTTTTGGAACAAAGGCGACTCTTACAAAATACAAGTAAGGGTCGCACATAAGATTATTAAAAAATACGGGGAAAAACCAGTATTTTACTATCTGAATAGCCCAAGTGGTAAAAACATCTACTCGCTAGGGTTCCTGCACAAAAGTAAAAAGTTTGTATTAATACTCGACTTCGTAGAAGAGGGTATAAAGAAAGCTAAAAAAATAACAGATGCACAAGAACTGCAAGAGAAGAAAGTTGTAAAGCTACCCAAGGGTGAGTACAAACAAAAAAAGAAAAAGAAAAACAATAGCCTATTATCAAAAATAAGGAAAGCAGATGGCAACAAGTGAATTTAGCAATAAGTTTCAAGCAGATAAAAAATCCACCCAGCCAAAGTATTTGAAAAGTATCTTGAAAGATAATGGAGAGATCATCAAAAGCGGCATAGATGTACTAACGGAAAAGAAAAACCTAGGAATGATCTCGATTAGTCCAGCTATTGATTTGGCTTTAGGTGGAGGTGTTCGTGAGGGATGTTGGTTAACACTTACGGGAGATCCTAAAAGTGGCAAAACAACCACAGCGATGCAGATTGCCGCAAACTGTCAAAAAGAAGGTCGTCCTATTATCTATCTAGACGCAGAAGGTCGTCTTAAAGACATGAATTTTCAGGTTGAAGGATTTGACACTTCTAAAATTCATGTGATTGCACCAGTAGACAAACCTCTCTCAGCAGAAGTTTTCTTAGAAGCCGCTTACAAAATGATGAGCCATCCCGATTATGCTGGAGCCGTATTGATTATCGACTCTGTTTCCTCTCTTCTGCCACAAAAAGAAATCGAAGGAGATTTTAGTCCCGGTCGTGCTGGACTGCCTAAGATTTTGTCAATTTTTACCAAAAAGATTGGACAACTTCTTCCCAAGCAGAGAGGATTGGTAATAGCCATTACTCACTATATTGCTAACACTGGTGGGTTTGGTAAGGCTAAGATGTCCGATGGCGGTAATAAAATTCAGTATCAGGCAGACACAAGAATGGAAATAGCTGGCAGCGGCATGGATCGTCCAGCAATCAAAGGTTGGGTTGACGAGAACGGTACAAGAATCGGCCAGATTGTAAACTGGAAGATTATCTGCTCGTCCTGTGGTCCTCCGGGCGGTCAGGTGCAAAGCTATATCAGATACGGCAAGGGAATCGACAAGGTTCAGGAAAATATCCAAATAGCAATGGATCTTGGTCTTGTTTCTAAAAGTGGAGCATGGTGTACTTGTGATTTCGTTACCTTTGGGGCCGATACCGTAGAAGAAAAAGAGTTTAAAAAAATCTTAAAAAATGCAAGACCTGACATTGATATTGATAATGAAGAAGAACTACTGTCAACCAAGGGTTTCAAGTTCCAAGGACAGATAAAGCTATATAATTTTATGGCAGAAAACCCCGATTTTATGAACCTCCTAAACAAAATGACCGGACAGGTGCTAGAATGAAAGTTGTAGGTCTTGACGGAAAAGACTACAACTGGAAACCGAAAAGCAATAAAGGGAAGAGGTCAAAGCTGCACAAGAGGGCGGTGGGCATTATTAAAGAACTGTTTCCATTCGACGTGATCTTGGAAGAGGTTTCTCTGCCCGGATCTTCAACGAATAAAAACAACAAACTTAGATGCGACATATTTGTACCAAACAGGGAAATGTTTGTAGAAGTTCATGGCGAACAGCATTTTCAGTACAATAATTTTCACTACAAAAGTAAGATGGATTTTTATCGTGCCCAAGGAAGAGACAGAACAAAGAGAGAATGGTTTAAACTTAACGACCTTACGTTAATAGAGCTTGTTTTTAATGAAACAGACGAACAGTGGAAGGAAAGGTTAAAATGGTAACGATGGTACATAAAACAAAAGGCTTTGTGTGTCACCACATCCCAAAAACGGGAGGCACCTCCATAGGAAACTGGATGTCAAATAATATAGGAGATGACATTTACTGGGTTGGAACAAGAGGTGTTCGCACTCTTACCAGAGATGCTGAAACGGAAATGTTTGTAGGCTGGAACGATTCCGAAGAATACCAAAATTGGATAAAATGGTGGAGGAAACATGGAGCTGCCGAAAATCACTTTCCTCCACATCAACAGGTTAGCACAGTAAAAAAACGTCTGAAAAAATTTAAAAGAACTAAAGATCTAAAATTGTGGCACTTCATCTTTTTAAGAAGTCCTTATGACTGGCTAACCTCTTTATTTTGGCATAGAGTCAACATACCCAGCAATATGGACAGGATTTACAAAAGACGCATCCTAGATAGCACAGATCACGAAGCGGCTTTTAATAACCTTATGGACTGTATGCTTTGGCAAAAGAGAACAAAGGCAGACCCAATACAATCATTTTGGATTAATAGCGATGTTGAATTTATCGGAGACTTTTCTAATCTGGAAGAAGATTTTACAAAAATCATGTCTCGTTTTGATATCAAGGTTGAAAACTTTCCGGTCAGAAATACGCGATCCAAGTTAAATAAGAGTGTTTATTTTTGGGAAAATAAAAAACTATTAGATAAGGCAAGTAGACTTTTACGCAAAGATATTAAGCTGTATGAAGACACGTTTCAAAAAGAGGTGAAATATGACGATGGAAGATAAATCGGCAGAATTTGTCAAAGCTGTCGAAGATTGGTCCAGCTCTAAATATCTTGCTAAAGTAGAACCACCTAAAGAGATAGAGATGGTAATCAATGCGGATTTTGAAGAAATGCAGTCATGGAGTCAGGAAACGTGTTATATCAACGCTTTTAGGCTCTATGCGTATTCAGAATACTTGGCCGGAATAAAAGCAAAAGAAAAAATCGTTTTAGATTGGGCAGATGGTTCAATTTGGTTTATAATAGGTAGTACATTAGACCAATACGGTGACGGGTTTACTAAATGGGAAAAGAAGTATTACTCTGCTATAAAAGAAAATCCACTAGCCACAAAGATACTGAAAATAAAGAATCATGCACATGCTAGGGTTTCCTCGGTAGACGGTAAGCAGGAAAGAATGATTAAAATGGCAGACACACTAAATAATATGGCTAGGAGAAAATAATGAGCGACATAAAAGAAAAGGTAAGACGACTTATCGACAAGGCCAAAGAGTCGGGAGACGTTGACCTTCTAGACTTAGCTATGGACTTGCTGGATCAGGTTCCTGTTTCAGACGTAGTAGAGGAAATGAAACAACCGTCAAATAAGGCGGAAGAGGTTCCCCGCGATCCGATTTCTGGTGGATATTTC
>Ga0315321_10002233_pt1 | contig 15017 bp, 9 predicted proteins | sample M180m21515metaG_FD_203464 | JGI IMG/M metagenome (GOLD analysis project Ga0315321, IMG submission 203464) | Ammonia-oxidizing marine archaeal communities from Monterey Bay, California, United States - M1 80m 21515 | ecosystem: Environmental > Aquatic > Marine > Intertidal zone | place: USA... | reverse complement strand
TCAACCGAAAACTGCGCGTTCCTGCCTTCCGTGACGAGTCCGTCCACGGAGCTGACCCATCGGTCGCTCGCGCGAGTACTGTCAATGGGTTCACCTCGGTCATCGTGGTTCGCTGGGGTCGGGTCGCCGGCTTCACCTTCCGCGCGGGTGATCGAGTGGTGCTCGGCCCGGTGGAGGATGGCGGTCTGCTGCTGCTGCGGCCCCGTGGCTATGGCTGGCCGATGCTCGGGCGACAGCTTCGCGGATCTCTCATTGCTGAACCGGGTGGCGTGCCTGCTGCGCCTCGACGATGGCGTGCCGCCGGCGGTGTGGTGGCCGTCGAACGCCAGCTTGGTCGGGGAGTCACCGATGGCGGACGCTGGTTCGTGGCCATTCGAGTCACGGATGCCGGTGGGAAGCGGCGCTCTCCGGATGCCGCTCGGTCGATGGGACTGAAGGGTGGTTGGATGACCGGCCCGGAGGTCGATGCGCTGTGTCATCGCGCGAGTCGGTGGGAAGGACGGGTGGCAGTCACAGCTGCATCCAGCCAGGAGGCCGCCGAAGAGCTGCTGCTCGCTTGTCCAGCAGGGAGCATTCGCCTGTCCGCAGATCGCCCCTTGAGCGCCAGCGAAGGCGTGATCGCCGGTCCTTGGAGCGCGCCCCCCACGGTCGAGCTGCCCCTCCGCTCGACGCTCGGCCCGCTGAGCGACTACGACCGCCCTCGGCCGATGACAGCGGACTCCGACACCCCGTCGGTTACCCAGCTGAGCCTGTTCGGCGCCGACCGGAGAATCCGTGCCAGCTGAGCGATTGTCGTCCTCTACGTCCTTTCAGCTGATGGGCGTGCTTCATCTCCTGCCGCTTCCTGGGGCGCCGTCGCCATCACCTGGGCTCGAAGCCGTCGAAGCCCGCGCGATCGCCGACGCCCAGACCTTGGTGGCTGGGGGCATCTCGAAAGCCATCATCGAAAACCTGGGCGACGCCCCTTTTACTGGCGGCAGGGTGGGCCCCGAGACCATCGCGATGATGACCCGCATCGCACTTGCTGTTCGCCGTGAGGTGCCAGAGCTGTCGCTTGGCGTCAACATCTTGCGCAACGATGGGCTTGCTGCGCTGGCAGTGGCGGCGGTGGTAGATGCCAGCTTTATCCGCGTCAATGTGCTCGCAGGCGCCAGCTGGACTGACCAGGGACTCATCGAAGGACGGGCGCGAGACATTCTGCTCATGCGCCGTCGTCTCGCCCAGGATGGTCTTGGGGCCATTCAGATCGCAGCCGACATTCGGGTGAAGCACGGCGCTCCTGCTGGGGAGTCCGACCGCGTGCGACTCGCGCACGACACCGCGGGGCGAGGCGGGGCAGACATGCTCATCGTCACTGGTGCCGCCACTGGGGCGCCCACGGAGCTCGACGACCTCGCGAAGGTGCGTGAAGCTGGCGGCGTGCCGGTGTGGGTGGGCAGCGGTGTCACCGTCCACACGATGCCCTCCGTTCGAGCGTTGGCCGATGGCGCCATCGTGGGGACTGCGCTCCACGACAGAGCGGACATCCGGGCTCCTCTGTCCGCCCAACGCGTGCGCGCTATCGTCGAAGCCGCTGGCTGACCGGGTCTGCCGCCACGGACGGACCCTTGGCGCTCGCCGTGTTGAATGGCCGGCGAATCGTTGAAGCGGACATGTCGATTGCCGCACAACCACTCGTTGTCAGCCACTCGTTGTCAGCCACTCGTTGTCAGCCACTCGTTGTCAGCCACTCGTTGTCAGCCACTCGTTCTCAACCACCCGGTGTACGGCCAATCGTTGCGGTGCGGGGGGAGGTGGGGCGGTGGGCCCGACCACTGAGCGCGATTCGCGGGGGGCGAATCAGGACAGGTGCTCAGGGTCGGGACACCACCGGAGAGATGCGTCCCTCGGAAGGGAGCGGCGGGGGATGGGCGGGCGAGGAAGGAGGGCCCCGATGGACATGTGGGACCGCTCCACATGGATCGGAAATCCATGCGAGGACATCACCGCTTGAACCCATAAAAGTTCAAGCGATCTGAGGAGAGAGCACGACAGAACGCACAACTGTCCCACGACAGCATTGGCAGATACACACGCCACCCCTTGCTCCGGACCCGCCGGGAAGGAGCAAACAACGCGAAGTCATCGACCAGTCGGTCATCTTGGGTCAGCGGCGCTCCGCAGCGCGCCCCTTGTTTGTACTGGCTTGTCTCAGGGCGGTCAACCCCGTGGCACTCTTCTGGTCGCAACGATTGATGTCACCTTATGTAAGTGAGCTATTGACGGGTATTCTTGCATCTTCACTTGAGTCGCGTTGGATGGATCGATCGTCGTGGAACATCGCACCCGATTGGTCGCATCGTCGGTGGAAGGCCGACTGGAGATCGACAGGTCGAATTGCCCCGACCCACTGGAAATCGACGGCGGTCATGGATCTGGAGCAAGAATGCGAACGGCCGGGGATCGAACCCGGCCGTAGGGGTGGCTGTAGACAGACCGCTGCCGCAAGCGACGGAGCTCAATTTCCGGCGCTCAAGCTCCCGCTGGTCAAGTCCCGGAAGACGAGGAAGCGGTACCAGAAGCGGTGGAGCCGAACTGGGTGTTTGCAGTGGAGTCGACGCGGGTCATGCCGCTTCGGCTGATGCTCACTGTGAAGTCCTGGGTCACCCCCTTGTTCCGGGCGACCTTGTTGACGAAGGTGAGCTGGATGGTGCCTGCGGAACCAAAGTCGGCGGCGGGGTTCGACACAAACCCGCGACTGTCGAACACGATGCGGTCGCTGTTGCCGGTGCCGGGTCCGGTCAGTGTGCTGCCCCAGGTCGCGAGGCCAACGTGGCGAGCGTAGTAGGGGTTGTCCTCGTCGTTGAGGTCCACAATGCCGAGCGAAACGTCGTCGTCGCTGGAGTCGGACAAGCTGTCGGGTGGCAGGTAGTCCCACGAGCTGCTGCCATTGCTCTGGTCGCCGACGCCCACCCAATATTCGCCAACATTGCTGCTGAGGTTGGACAGATCGGAGTCGAAGTCGACCAGGAAAACGGAGCATTCACGGTTGGTCTGGATGGCCAGCGTGCGGCACTGGTTGATAAGTGACGAAAATGTGAGGGCGGCCCGCCGGGTGCGGTAGCGCGGCACCATCTCCTGGGACTGGACGATGCCAATCGCCGTGAGGATGAGCACAATGGCCACGACGACCATCAGCTCAAGTATGGTGAAGCCTGCGGAGCGCTTGCGGCGGGATGGGATTGGGGGCAGGCGCATTAGTAGGCCTCCGGCGAACGGTCGATTCGGTGGGCACTTGCGTATGGACGGCGTTCAGCGGTCCGGTGCAACTTGGCTCGCCCGCTAGGATAGTCTGCCGAGTCCCTGTCGCACAACCGGTACCCTGCTGTCGGCCCGTTGACGTCGTCGGAACGACACGATAGCCGCCCGTGTCGCTCGGCAAGAGCCGGGCGGCCGCCCTCTCGTGCTTGCCCGGCAGACGGCTCGATCGTCTGCCCGGTGAGGACCAGGCCACCCCCTCAGCGTGCCCTCTGGCCGCTGACCATCGACCGCCGCGCAGTGCCTCGCCGCACTCCGCGATGTCTCGCTGACCGGCCTCTCGAGAGCCCGCGCACTTGCAGACCCCGGTTCCTCCGCCCGTGACGGCCACGGCACCCCACTTTTTGGGGGCCTACCGCCGTTCGAGCGTCCTCGGTCGACTCATGCGCGCCGGCGAGTCCAGCGTTTCACACCACGAAAACGCGCCCGTCTCCGACACTTCGTTCATCTCGTCTCAAGAACCCCCGTCCCGGACTTCCACCATGGCCCGCTACACCGGACCCCGCCTGAAGCGCTGCCGCGCCCTCGGCACCATTCTCCCCGGCCTCACCACCGCCGCCACGCTTGACCGCCCGTACCCCCCGGGTCAGCACGGAACCCGTCGCCGTCGCAAGGACAGCGACTACAAGATGCGCCTCATTGAGAAGCAGAAGCTGCGCTTCCACTTTGGCGTCCTCGAAAAGCAGTTCCAGCGCTACGTCACTCAGGCTTCGCGCCTGCGCGGTCCGACTGGCGAGATCCTCATCCAGCTGCTGGAGTCGCGCCTCGACAACATCGTCTGGCGTCTCGGCCTCGCGCCAACCATCCCCGCTGCGCGTCAGCTCGTGGTCCACGGCCACATCTGCGTCAACGGGCGCCGCGTCGACCGTCCCAGCTTCCGCGTGGGTGTGGGCGACGAGATCGCAGTCAAGGAGAAGTCCCACCAGAAGCCCTTCATCCTGGAGGCTCTCGAGGCGAGCACCGCGCGCATCCGCCCCGGCTACCTTGAGTTCGACCCCGCGAAGGCCGCTGGCAAAATGGTGGCGCTGCCCACCCGCTCCGACCTTCCCTTCGACGCCAATACCCAGGCCGTCGTCGAGTTCTACAGCCAGAAGCTGTAGTCCACGGTCGCTCCGCCGCGCCCCGATCTCCCGTGTGGAGGTCGGGGCATCGTCGTTCTCGGCCCCCCTGCCCTGGTGGGGGGTGGTTCCGGAGTGGGTTCCTGGAGCTGGCTCTCAGGCGCCGCAGCCTCTTTGCGGAAGTCGCTGCAGTCGTCCCCGTGGACGTTCCATGAGCACGAAACCCCACCGAGGTGGGGTCATGCAGCACGAAACCCCACCGAGGTGGGGTCCTGAACACATCAAGTCAGCCGGCAGGGCTCACTTGACCTCGCGGTGGAGGGTGTGGCGACGGAGGAACTTATTGTACTTCATCAACTCCACGCGCCCGGGGGTGTTCTTCTTGTTCTTCATCGTGGTGTAGCGGCTCACGCCGGGCACGTCGGTGATCTTGCGGCTCTCGATGCACTCCAGGTGGATGACCTGGCGGGCGGCGTTTTTCTTCTTGGCCATGGGATGCCTCAACACAAATAGGAAATGGTTTGTCGCGTTGCCTGTGGTCGATGCCGGCGCGATGGGTGCGCTGGACAGGCAGCAATGCGTAGAAATGCGGACCGGAGGACTGACCGTGCGCCCGCCGAAAGCCTCCGGCGTTTAATCTATCCGACCCGGTGCTGTCAATCCCATCGTTGGCTGCAATGTCGGCCCGGCCCGGACTCTGGCCAAGTCAAACGAAGTGAGTGCGAAAACCCGCCCAGGGTGCGGTGCCCAGACGTGCGCCGATTGGATATGCTCTTGACACTGGACCGCCTATGCCCTCTGCTGTACTCCGCTGCCTGTTGTTGCTGGTCCTCTTCATCTTCTCCACCGCCTGCATCGGGAAGAAGCGAAGGGTACGCCTGCCACCACCCCCGCCCGACGCCGTCGCGGTGAAGAGCATCCATTTTGAGGGCAATGGCAGCATCGGGTCGGGCCACAGTGACTACAATCTGCGGTCCGCGATCGATCAGAAGGAGAACCCCCGCTTCGTGTGGCTGATCAAGCCTCGCGAACGGCGCGCATTCCTGGACCGCGACACTCTTGAGATCGACGCTTGGCGACTTGAGACTTGGTACGCGCACCAAGGCTACTTCGACGCCACCTTCCGCGGGTGGGACGTCATGGAAGCCGGCGATGGGTGGGACGGCTGGGCGTTCAAGCCGCCCGCCTCGGTGCATGTGGTCGGGCTCATCGAGGAGCGCGAGCCCAGCGTGGTCCGCAAGGCCAAGTATCGGGGCATGAAGGCCATCGGTGGACCACTGCTGTCGAGCATCGAGCGCAGTGCCCCCCTCCAGGAAGGCGCCAACTTCAGCCTCGATGCGCTGAAGGCCTCCGAGGTCGCGGTGCAGGCTGCGCTTCAAGAGCGGTCCTTTGCCCACGCCACCATCGTCACCGACGTCGATGTCTACCCGGCCGAGAAGGCGGTCGACGTCATGTTCCGCGCCGAGCTGGGACCCTCGTGTACCTTCGGCGAAGTCACCATCGAATACGTCGGCAGCGCGTCGAAGACCCAGCGCCTGGTAGCCGAGCGCCTCATTCGCGATGAGGTCACGGTCACCAAGGGGCGGCCCTACCGGGTCAGCGAGCTGTCCAATACGCAGCGTCGACTCTTCGGGCTGGGTGTGTTCAGCATCGTGAACGTCACCCCGGACCTCTCGGACCCGACATCCAATGTCATTCCGGTCCACATCTCACTCGCACCGTCGAAGTACAAGCAGCTCAAGGTCGGTGGCGGCATGCTCTTCGAGTCTGGCAAGCAGGACGTTCACGTCTCAGCCGACTACGAACATGTCAACCTGTTCAACAAGCTGGTGCGGATGAGCTGGGAGAACCGCGTCGGTTACGCCGCTCTCGTGCAGATTGATGAGATTTCCGAGGACGGCCTTGAGTCTGTCTCCCAGACTGCCGGTCCCACCATCGACAGCAGCCTCAACTTCACGATTCCGCGTGTTCCGAACCGGAACTGGAGCCTCAACAACGAGGTGGCCTACGAGCTGGGTGTGGAGCAGGGCTATCGCTTCATGTCGCCCTCATGGTCGCCGTCGATGCGCGGCCAGCTCACCAAGCAGCTCGCGGTTGAGTTTGGCTACAACCTCGTGTTCTTCCGGTACATCGACCTTGAGATCGACCCGTCGGACTTTGCGAGCCCTCTGGCCAGCCTGGACTTCCGCGAAAAGTACCTGCTCACCTACCTTCGGCAGCAGATTTCCTACGACGACCGCAACGACGTCTTTGCGCCCACCCGCGGGCAGTACGGCATCTACACCATCGACGAGGCGGGCCACTTCCTCGGTGGTGACTTCAACTACATCAAGCTCGCTGCCGACCACCGCTTCTACAAGTCTCTCAACCGGGTTCTACCCGACAGTCTGCGCGGAGCCCTGGCCTTGCGCCTCGGTGGTGGTCTCATCGAGACCTACGGAGACGGCCTCCGGGCGAGCGTGCCGTACCAGGAACGCCTTTACTTGGGTGGTGCCAACGACGTACGTGGGTGGACCCAAGACCAGCTTGGGCCCTACATCTGCGACCCCGACACCGCATTTGAGTGTCTTGGCACCCTCGGACTCGTCCAGCCCACCGACGAGATCATCCCCATCGGCGGTCTGGTAAAGGGCCACGCAACGGTGGAGACCCGCTTGTACACCTTGGGCGGCTACGGCGTCGTGGGGTTCTACGACACGGGCATGGTGTGGACCAACCGCGGCGAAGTCTACGATCCCACTCGCGAAGGTTCCCCGCTGGCGCTGCAGCCGAGCGTCGGCGGTGGCGTGCGCTACCTGCTCGACTTCGCTGCCATCCGCCTGGATGTGGCCCGCCGGCTGGGTGACGAGCCGATGTTCTCGGCGTTGCCGCTCTGGAACTTCCACTTCTCGCTGGCGGAGGCGTTCTGATGTCTGATCGTCCCGACCCACCGAGCACCGATCCACCCTCCGCCGAGCCCACGCCGGTCGAACCCGATCCCACTGAGACCGAGCCGACGCTCCCCAAGCTCGAGCCTGCAGCGTCTCCGGCCTCAGAGGCTCCCAAGTCACGCACCCTGCGCCAGAAGATGGCCCGCTTCGCGCTCATCACCGGTGGCGCTGGACTGGGTGTGGTGGGGCTGGTGTTGGTGAGCGCGGGCGGCGGACTGTTTTGGCTCACCACCGACAGTGGGAACGCCTTCATTCGCGACCAGGTCGTCGAGCAAGCGGCTCCCTTCATTCCCGAAGGCAAGCTGGCACTCAAGTCGGTAGATACCAACCTCTATGGCCACCTCATCCTGCAAGGCGTCGAGCTGCAGGCCCCCGACGGCCATCCCATGTTGGCGATTGATGAGGTTCGGCTCCGGTACAGCTTGCGCCACATCTTCGACACTCGACTGGACATTGAAGAGGTCGCACTGGTGGCCCCTGTGGTTGACGTCCAGGTGCTCGCCGACGGCAACCTCGACATCGCCGCCGCATTTGGTCCGTCCGCTCCTTCGGAACCGGCCCCAGTCGTCGAGCCTGCCCCGTGGATTGACATTCCGGCCGACATCCGGCTGAAGGCGCTCAAGCTTGAGCGGGTCAAGGTCCGGTATCGCGACGCCTCCGACCCCGAAGCCCCCATGGACGTGCAGGTCGATGGCCTGGAGCTCAGCGGAGCGGTCGACTTGAAGGGTCGCCAAGCCGCCATCCGCGACCTCCACCTGGGTCTCGCAAAGCTCGAAGGGCTCGACCTCGACTTGCCGCTCCCATTGGCGTTTGACGGTGCGTTCACCTACGATGAAAGCAAGCTCAACATCGACCAGCTCGAACTGCAGGCTAGGCGAACCCACATCGGCATCGGTGGCTACGTCGACCGGGTAGACTTCGACGATCGGGTGTTGGCTCTGCGCATCGACGACATCTCGCTCGACGAGGGGGACATCGAAGCGCTTGCGCAAGACGACGTGCTGTTCGGTGGTCTCGCGCTCGGTGGTACCGTTGACGGGCCGCTGTCGGACCTCAGTGTCCATCTCGATGTCACTACGACCGGCGGCCCACTTGCGGTCGATGCCTGGGTGGACACCACGGCCGAGCCCCTCGCCTGGAAGGCCGGCCTCGCGACGCCGGGCCTCGACGTCGATAAGGTCACGCCGCTCGTGCCCCAGACCACCCACCTCAACATCGAAGTGGCAGCGGAGGGTGCCGGCACCGACCCCAACACCGACATGCGGGCCCAGTTCAGCGTGAAGGCCCGCGACCAAGTGGTCTTCGACGAAGTGCTGTCGGAGCTGACCGTGGGGGGGCGCCTCGACGGTGGGGTGGTTCATCTCGAAGAGCTCGGTGCGGTCCACTCCGCCGCGCGGGTGGCTGCCAAGGGCTCGATCGACCTCGTCAACGAGGTGGTGGCGCTGGAGGAGCTCAACGCTCAGGTGCCGAGTCTTGCGGCGCTCGGAAAGTACGGTGCAGGCGGACTGCGAGGCAGCTTCGGCTACTCGGGTCGACTTCGGGTCGAGGGCTTCGGCGAAGGCGGTGTGCTGCTGGCGGAAGGGGGGCTCGATCTTCGGGGCTTTTCTGCCCAAGATGCCGTCGCACTACGCACCTTGAGCGGTCCGGTCCAGGCCAGGGTGGAGCTGGACACCCAGGCTGTGAAGGCATCGGGCCGCACCCGTATCAAAGGGCTCACTGCGCCCAGCACCGAAATCGGTGGGATCGACCTCGGCTGGGAGGCCACGGTACGAGGTGGGGTCGTCACTGCGGCCACTTCGCTCGCACTTGAAGAGCTGTCGGTCGGTGGCGGTGCGGTCCAGATTGCGCGCATCTCGACGCTTTCTGGCAAGAAGTTCCGGGGCGGCGTGGACCGTAGTGGAGAGCCATGGGCCGTGGGGCGCCTCGCGATGTCCGCGATGGGCTTTGGCACCGCTGGCTACGAGGCGGAGGGTGGGGAAATCTGGGTCGGTTTCCGCGATCCCGATGGCGAACAGGGGCCCGACGATGCTCGTGTCGAGGTCGGCTTCGACCTGGACCGAAACGGAGAGCAGTCGTTCTTCGAAGGTGAGGTCCACGGCGACTTGGTGTCGGGCGACTGGCATATCGATGGCCTTGTGATTGCACCATCGGAGGACAACCCACTTGTGGCCGACGGTCCGGTCAAGTTCAAGCTGGTGGACGGCGGCGCTCGGGACATCCATGCGGTCCTCCGCAGCGATGCGGGCTCGATCGTTGCCAGGGGCAACTGGGTGCCCGACTCCGAGGATGGATCCACTCTCGACCTTGAGGTCGACAAGGTTGACCTGGCGCACGTAGCAAAGATGGCCCAGCTGTTTGTCGCCCCCGAGAAGGAGGGCCAAGCCAAGCTGCTTGAAGGCCTTGCCGGCATCGCAAGCTTGAAGGTCAAGCTCGATGACCAGCCCGGTCGCGACCTTGTGGTCGATGCAATCGCCAACCTCGATGGCATCGTCTACCCCGACACCGTCGAGCAGATGTTCCTCGACGCCGAGGTCCACGGCCCCATCACGCTTCCGGTGCTCACGGCGAATCTCGAAGACGCCGACGAAAAGCTCATGTTCGCGCTCGATGGCAAGGTGCCGCTCGTGATTGTGGAAGGGGCCCCCCAGCTCGACTGCAGCCGCTTGGCAGCCATCGATGCCATCGTCGCGCCGGGCAACATCCAGCGCTTCTCCACCACGCTACCGATTGCCGGTGAGCTGCCCGATGTCACGGCGAGCGTAGCGGTGCGAGTGGACGGTTCGGCGTGCGACCCCAACTTGTCGCTGGTGGCGTCTGCATCGGTGCCCAGCGGTCGCAACGGGGAGCGAGTGCGGGTTGACCTTGATGTCCACCGAAACGAAGGCCAGGTCGACATCGAGGGCGGGGTCGACCTCGGCCTCAAACGTCGGATGGCCATCGACGGTCACGCCACCACGAACCTCTCCAAGGTGTTTGAGGGCGCCTTCGCCGGCGGCGAGATGCCTCCGACCGACCAGATGTCCACCTTTGCGTCGGCCTTCGACCTGTCCATCACCCCCCTGGGCATCCCCATCCAGGACCTCGGCATGTTCGTGGAGCTGCCCCGAGGCATCACGGGACGCATCGCAGGTGGTCTGAATGTGTCGGGCACCCCCAAGGCACCCTTCGTCACGGGCGCGTTGCTGTGGACCGAAGGGGCCCTCGGCAAGGTGGGCCTCGACCAGGCCGCATTCATGATGCTGCCCGCAGACGGTGGCTACCTGCTCGACGGTGACCTGGCGTTTTCCACTGGTGGCGCGCTGATGATGGACGGCTTCGTGCCCCTGGAGCTGGACCTCGACGCGGGCGGCGACGTTGACCTCAATCGTGAAGGCTTCGAGGTCGAGTTCAAGGGTGAGGGCGTGCCTCTGCAGGCGCTCGAAGGGCTGGTGAGCGGGCTGTCTAATGCGGGTGGGGCGCTGCGAGTCACCGGTCGGGTCGACGGCACTATTGCCAATCCCGTCCCCACGCTCGACATTGGCATCTCACAAGGTGCGTTCACCTTCGCTGAGACCCGCCTGTCCTACCGAGAGATGCGGCTCAACGCGGTTCTCACCAAGGACAAGCTCGACCTGAAGAACTTCAAGATGGTCGCTGATCCATGGTCTTCAGGCGGACTGGTAGCCGCCACTGGACCGCTGCGCGTCGAGGGGGCAGTGCTCTTCGAGGACGGCTTCCAGCCAGCCAGCACCAGCCTCAACATCACGGCAGACAACTTCTGGGTCATCGACACCAAGGACATGGCCCTCAAGATCGACAGCGCAATGGAGGTCCGCGGACACTACCCAGACCTCCATGTGGGTGGTGACCTCGCCATTCTCGAGGGACAGCTCACGCTCGACGAGTCGGTCTTCCTGCCGGTCAGCGACCTTGCGCTCGATGGTCTGCTTGTGGTTCACCGCCAGGACGAGCAGTACATCCAAGGGGAGCCCCAGCTCGCAGCGCCCGAAGACGACATCGCCAACCGGGTCACCGTCGATCTCGACATCGACATGTCGCGCGGCTTTGGTCTCGATGTAGCTGTGCCGATGGATTCCAGCATGGGCAGCGTGGGGGCGAGCCTCTCCACCGCCCGAGTCGATCTGGAGGTCACCAGCCCCGAGCTTCAGGTCGGCATGAAGAAGGGCCAGCTGAGCCTTGTGGGCGACGTCCAGATGGACCGGGGCGACCTCGACTTCTTTGGCAAGACCTTCGACATCGGCAACGGAAAGCTCACCTTCGTTGGCGAGAACTTCGCCGACCCTCAGCTTGAGATTCAAGCCGTCAACCACACCGGCAAGTACGGCGATGTGGCGGTGGCCGTAAACGGCACAGTCTCATCGTTCGAGGTGCAGTTCCAGTCCGACGAGTACCCAGACCAGACCGACATTCTGTCCATTCTGCTCTTCGGAAAGCCGGCCAGTGAGCTGGGTGACTCCGAAGGTCAGGCCGGGGGGAGCCAGCTCAGTGCGGCGCTCCAGATGGCGGCCGGCAGCCAGATAAACAGTGCGCTGGGCGCCACCTTCAATGGGCAGGTGGAGTTCGATGGCGGTGCGCTGAAGGTTGGCATTCCGCTCAGCAACAAGCACTTCCTCACCATCGAGCGCAACGCTGCGGCCGAAGATGACGAGAACTTGATGTCGGTCTCGTTGGAGTGGCTCATCTCGCGGCAGATGTACGCCGAGATGGTCACTGGCGACAAGGGGCAGTCCTCTGCAGACCTCTATATGCGCTGGCGGTTCTGAACCTCGAATGGGACGGGCCGGCTGGCTCGAGCCCGCGTCGCGGATGGCGGCGCGAAGGAGACGAGATGCCAACGCTCGCGGTTGTGGGCTGTGGGACGATGGGACGCGCCATCGTGACAGGCCTCCTCGACGCCGGTGTGTTGCCTGCCCATGAGGTGGTGGCGACCGTTCGCCGCGACGAAGCGACCCTTGAGCTCGAAGAGTCGCTCGGGATACGGGTAAGCACCGATAATGTGGCGGCTGTGCGGGAGGCTGAGGTGGTGTTGCTGGCGGTCAAGCCGCAGGTGGCCCGCGAAGTGCTGTGTGACCCCAAGCTGCAAGGATCACTGGAAGGCAAGCTGCTCATCAGCATTGCGGCGGGCGTGCGACTCCAGCAGCTCGCCGATTGGCTGCCCCAAACGGCGCTGGTCCGAGCCATGCCCAACACGCCCTGCACCATCCGCGAAGGCATGACGGTCGTGTCTCCCGGACCCCGCGCCACCGATGCCCACCTGGCCTTCGCCAAGCGTGTGTTCGGCTCGGTCGGACGCTGCCGGGAGCTCGACGAGAAGTACCTCGACGCGGTGACAGCGCTCGGAGGCTCCGGGCCTGCATTTGCGTGTGTGCTGCTTGAGTCGATGGCCGACGGTGGTGTGATGATGGGACTGCCACGTGATGTGGCCGTTGAGATCGCCGCGCAGAGCATGCAGGGCGCTGCTCGACTCGTGCTGGAGACCGGCGCCCACCCCGCGGCGCTCAAGGACGCCGTCACCACCCCCGCCGGCTGCACCATCGCCGGCCTACTCACCATGGAAGATGGCCGCATTCGGTCGACCATGGCGCGCGCCATCCAGGAAGCCACGCAGGTCGCCGGCGGTCTGGGTCAGTCCAAGTAGCGGGGCTTGAGCACCACCCGGCTCAGCTCAGGTGGGCACCACATCCGCACCGGTGCGATGGACCAGCCCAGCCCAGGGCTCACGTGAAGCCAGGTGGCGCCCTGACGATACCAGCCCCCGACATACCCGTCGCTGCCTCGGGGCACCCATGGAACCCCGAGCCATGGAACCCGCACCTGCCCGCCATGTGTGTGTCCTGAAAGCACGGCGACTACGCCATCTCCGGCGACCGCAGGGAAGTGGGCGGGGCTGTGGGTGAGTACCAGGGTGGGTTGAGTAGAGGGCTCGTGAAGACTGCGGAGATCTGGCTCTCCGGCCAGGTGGTCGTCGGAGCCAAAAATGCGCAGCGGGCCAGCCCAAGCGCACTCATTGACCAGTAAGCGCACGCCGTGGTCCGCGAGCCTGCTTCGCCAGGTCGGGCCGGTGGCACCTGACCAGTGCTCCCAGTTGCCCAGGATGGCGAAGGCGCCAAGCCGGGACCTGGGCAGGCTCGAAAGAAAGGCGTCGACGGTGGTGGAGGTCCAGCCACGGGTGACGAGATCGCCCGTGATGACAATCAAGTCGGGTGGCCTGAGGCGACGGAGGTTGTCGCAGAGGCTGTCGAGCCAGGCGCCGGGCTCGCGAAGGTGGACATCGGTGAGGTGGAGAATGTCCACGGACTGTTCGAGCCCGGGCGCTTCGAGGGTGTGGGTGACCTCCTCGAACCAGCCGACTTCCGCTCTCAGACGGGCGAGGGGTCCGGCCCGCCGGCTCTGACGCACGGTGCCTTGGGGCGCATCCACTGGACGGGTTCTTCCGGCGGATGGCCACACGTCCCCGCGCTGAATGCCCTTCGAGAGTGAGCGAGCCCAACGAAGCCGAGCGTGCAGACGCTTCAGGGGCATCGGCCCGCCGGACAGGTGGTAATGGCGGCTGGGGAGGGAAGCTGTCCTGCTAAGTATCGGCGAGCGGAGGTGAGGTCGGAGTCGGTGGGAACGACCAGTACCAAGGTGGTTTCGGTGGCGCGCACGCGGGCGGCCAGCTGTAGATCCTCCGCCCGCGGGTCGGCGGTCCACAGCTCTGCCGCGGAGGCATCCCGGTACTCCGGTCTGGCCAGATACCCGCTCACGTCGTCGTAGCGCACCAGAGCACCCGTTGCGCCATGGTCCGGATGCAGGCTGGGCGGCACGGGCGGCGGCTGTGTACACCCGACCCCAACCAGGACAGCGAGCGCCCGGCTCACTCGGATGGGCTCAGCATCTGACGGACGAAGCGCTGGGTATCGAAGAGAATCTCGGCGTCCACATCGTCCTGGGTGCGGCCTTCGCGGCGAAGCGGGAGCTTTCGACACTCCAGCGAGTGGTCGCCGTCATTCACCATCCGCAGTCTGAGTGCCTTGGTGGGATGCTCGCTGACCAGCTCGAGAAATAGGTCGAGGTCGGTCATCTTGTCGCGGCTCCCCTGCACCAGTAGGGTGGGGGTGCGGGTGTCGCGCAGCGCTTGGTCTCGTAGGGTCTTCTTTCGACCGCTTGAAACCAGCGGGTAGCCGAAGGCAATCACCGCTGTGGCCCGCGCCTCATCGGCGATGTGCACCGACACGCGGGCGCCCATGCTCTTGCCGACTAGCAGCAGCGGGCGGTTGGGGTTCGCGGCGGACAGCTGAGTAGCGGCCTCTAGGTGGGCGGCTTCGAGCACTGGCATCTTGTCGGGGAGCTTCGCCCCACGCTTTATGTAGGGGTAAGTGATGCACCGGATGTCGCCGATGTCGCCCAACATCAAGTGCCAGCGCTGCATCCAGGGGTGCTGGTGACCCGCGCCAGCGCCGTGGGCGAAGAGGATGAGGGGCTTCACGCTGTCTCCTGGGGCAATGTGAGATGCATCAGCTCCTCAATGTTGCCCGAGCGCATACCGGCGATGGGTGAGGCGACAGTTCCGTGGACGATGAAGCCCTGCTGATGGGCATCGTCGACAACTTGAGCGATGGCGGCGGAGCGGGTCTCGTCGTCTTTGACCACACCGCCGCGGCGCAATCCACCGGGGCCCGTCTCGAATTGGGGCTTGATGAGCAAGACTGCTTCGGCGCCCGGCAGACCAATGTGGTGGATGGCCGGCAGA
>Ga0315321_10002230_pt1 | contig 15039 bp, 10 predicted proteins | sample M180m21515metaG_FD_203464 | JGI IMG/M metagenome (GOLD analysis project Ga0315321, IMG submission 203464) | Ammonia-oxidizing marine archaeal communities from Monterey Bay, California, United States - M1 80m 21515 | ecosystem: Environmental > Aquatic > Marine > Intertidal zone | place: USA... | reverse complement strand
AAGAGCGAGAACGCTGGTATGCCCATGACGCAAAATCGCATTTCGCCCCAACCCATGACTTATTTCTAGCGTTGGGTTCCCCGACATCGTTCGGCAAACTTGAAGTCACTTGAGTGGTGTTTTCATTTGGAATTCTGAATATACGGGCACATGCACGCCTCGAAATCTGAATGCCTCAACCCGCTTCTGCGACATCGAACGCCGCACAAAAGGCCGCAGATATTTAGCACGTCTTACGGTTTGGCGCAGCGTTTGCATCTCGGTTGAAACAGCTCGATTCAGCGTTCACTCCCGCGATCGAAGCCTCCGGATGCGTTCTTCACCGCGTAACCGTCACGGCAACCTTATCAATCCTGGAGTGAGGAGATTTCTATCGATGTTGACCCAACAACAATCTGACATCACGACCTTGGCAACCGTTGCCCGGCAGCATCGTGGAGTGAACCACCCTTATCTCACGGCTTTGATGAGTGGAGACCTGCCCAATCCCAAACAGGCAATTTTAGACTTCGCTGTGCAATACCAAGGTTACACAAGTTGGTTTCCAAAATACCTGAATTGTGTGATGAGCAAGTTGGAGAGCCAGCAGCACCGGTCATATTTTCAAGAGAACCTCGACGAAGAAAGTGGCCACCTTGATGACGCTACGCTTGCCGACCTGAGCAAACTTGGGATCAAGAGTGAATGGGTACAAGGTATTCCCCATCCCATCCTGTTTCGGCGTTTTCAATTGGCAGTTGCTTTGGACGCCCGTACTGAACCGTTGGCCCGCTGTGCCATCAAATGGCGGAAGAAGTTCCTCGAACTGCTCCAAAACGCAACGGCCGCGGAGGCCATTGGTGCCATGGGTTTGGGAACTGAGTCAATGGTCAAACACATTTACCGACCAATTACCGAGGCGATCAAAACGTTCACGGACATCAGTCAACGTGATTATGTGTTTTTTGAACTTCACTCTGAGGTTGACGACGACCACGCCGAACTCATGATGCGAGTTGCGGACGATCTCGCAAATGGCGACACCCACTGCTTCACCGAGATTGAGCGAGGCATGAATTCCGCCCTCGATTTGCGGGCACAATTCTGGGATCAACTCTACATCCGTGCAAAGGCGCAACAATGACCACGGCAGAATCCACTCGACAAATTTACAACGCTCAGGCAGACAAGTGGAAGCGAGAGAAGCCAAGCTTGCTCTCGGACTTTTCAGCCCGTCCTTTTCTACTGGACCTTTGCTCTCCATTGGCTGGCAAAAGCTGCTTGGATTTGGGATGCGGCGAGGGCTATGTGTCACGGCAGCTTATGGAACGTGGCGCAAAGAGAACGCTCGGAATCGACATCTCCGAAAACATGGTCCAGTCGGCGATCCAACAACAAAATCGCGATCCGTACCAAGGTTTGGAGTACCGAGTCGCTGACCTGAGAGACAACACTTCACTAATCGGTGAAACGTATGACCTTGTGGTTGCAGTCTTTTTGTTCAATTACATGACGGTTGACGAAATGCACCGCACGATGAAGTTCGCCTACTCCAAACTAGTGAGCGGAGGCCGTTTGATATTTTCCGTCCCTCATCCATCTCTCCCGTTTCTGAAAGAGAAAGAGTTTCCTTTTTATTTCGACCCTTGTGGGGGCTACTTCAGTGGACGCGACGAATGTTTCCCAGGAGAAATTTGGCGGTTGGATCGAACACCAGTAAAGGTGCAATGCGTGCACAAATTGCTTGAAGACTATTTTTCGGGGCTGAAGAACGCTGGCTTCAAGAGCATGCCCGGTGTCCATGAACTGCGTATCGATCAACGCCACGTGGCAATGGATCCAAAATTCTTTGAGCCACTCGCCGATTTACCCCTGCATCTGGCCATGGAGATTACCAAGTAATGAGACTGCACCCACAATCCACCCCAGTTGATTTGCCACCACAGTTCCAGTGTGCGAGGAAAATCGGTCCGGTAATCTGCGTACCGATGGACATCACAGGTGAGTTAGTCGAGACCGTGGCGCATGAGGGTCAAGCCGAACCCATTAACGCCACATTAGATCACTGGGCACAGGATATGGGTACACAGATCAGCAAGGGCCGTGGCTTCGTGTGTCTAAGAATCCATGACGGTGGTTACACAAACGATGAACTTCGCCGCGTGTATGCAGCAATCGCGCGTTCACTTGGTTCACTCAACCACCGCTACGGGGAGTTTTTTGATGTTAAGGACCGGGGCCTCGATCATAAAACGCATGCAGTCCCCGTTTCAAAGACCCGTGCATCAACGGGCTTTCACACCGATAGTTCCGCAGTCAATTATTGCCCCGCTGCCGTCGGGTTGTTGTGTCTGCAACCTGCCCACAGTGGCGGGGAATCCTTGCTGGCCGACGCAGAGGCCCTGCATGACTCGCTCGCAGCACACCATCCAAAGGCGTTATCCGTATTGACGCAGCCTATCTATCGCGATGTGATCACCCCAGGAACCCAGCGGGATTGCAACGCCATCAGACAAAACGCCTTCCCTGTATTTTCGCGCACCGAGAATCGCGTTCACTTTCGCTACATGCGTTTCTGGATTGAGACAGCCTACCAGAAGCTTGGGGAACCACTTCCCACAGGGCTACGCCAAGCGATGAATCTAATTGACAGCTATCTGCTTGACCCAGCCAACACTCTCACTCGCATCCTGTCGCGAGGTGAAATGTTATTTGTAAATAATCGGCGAATGTGTCACTCACGCACCGCATTCATCGATTTGTCGACCCAATCTCAAAAGCGCACTCTCGTTCGAACTTGGATCGATCAGCTGCATCAGCCCACCCAGCCTGGTGCATTGAATGAGCCCTCGACAACCGAAGTCACTTCAACGCCCCCTTCTGGCCGTCTCGGCTTTGATCCTGCACTCGCTTCCTAGGCTTTTTTCCATCAATCCTCAACGCTGCGAACCTGAACAGCGACCCTGCTCTGGTAGCGATCGCATCTTGTTGTCATTTGTGCAGCGTGACACAAATTGAATCTTCAGAATCAGGCGGTAGAGAAGAATGGTCGGGAATCCAGTTGTCCGCAAATCCTGGCACGGGAGACGGGCGTCCGTCCCTCGACACGCTTCGGGTCTGAATCAGTGCATTGCTAGTTGCTGATCTGCCCCGACCTCTTTAACAGTTCAGAGGCTGGCCCTTGTGTCTCTCATCCGACGGGAATCTCCTCTTCAGCTCCAAACCTTGTCGCGAGAGCTGATTGTTTCTCTAATAGAACATTCTGCTCTGGACTCTCGTTCGAGCACTTAAATTCCCATCCATCCTCCGGAAATCGCTTCATGTCCCAGTCGCTTCTGAAGCTAGTTACCATGGCGTGCACGCTTGCCCTCACCTTCATCAGCAGCGCACAGGGTCAACCACCTACACGCAAGTTCGACGCACCTACAGCCCCAAAATTTCAGAGAGTTGATGGTACAAACGGTCCCAACCCACCGTTAGATGCCGATGGGGATTTCCTGATTGGGCCGAAATACGTTCCCGCACCAGAACGGAACGCCCAAACAGGAGTGCCACAGGGCCGCGTTCAACAATTCACCATGGACTCCCGTGAAGGCAAACGCTTCAACCCGGGTATCGCGCGGAAAGTGTTCGGCAGCGTTGACCCCAAAAATCCCAAGACGCTCATTGTCGATACCCATGAAATTGACTACACGCGCAAGATCACCGTTTATATTCCTGCTCAGTACAAGCCAGGGACAGTCGCTCCGTTCATGGTCTGTCATGACGGTCCCAAGGGAGCACCCAAAATGCTGCTGCCCCGAATTTTAGACAATCTGATCGCACAAGAACGAGTTCCCCCCATGATTCTTATCATGATCGCCAACGGTGGTGGAGACGCTCAGGGACACGAGCGGGGAAGAGAATATGACACCATGTCGGGTCTGTTCGCTGAATACATCGAACACGAAGTGCTTCCCCTTGTCGAAAAGAACTGTGAAGTCAACTTAACCAACGACCCCGACGCACGCGTTGCTATGGGCAGTAGTTCGGGGGGTTCGGCCGCATTAATCATGGCGTGGTTTCGTCCCGACCTGTACCATCGAGTCCTGACCACCTCGGGTACCTTTGTGAACCAACAATGGCCATTTGACCCAGAGTATCCTGACGGTGCCTGGGGTTTTCATAACAAGTTGATTCCCGAGGCACCCACGAAGCCGATTCGTCTTTTCATGGCCATTGGTGACCGAGACAACTACAACCCGAACGTGATGCGCGACGGCATGCACGATTGGGTTGAAGCAAATCACCAAATGGCAAAAGTGCTCAAAGCGAAAGGGTATCATTACCAATATCTTTTCTGCCAGGACTCTGGACATGGCGTCGGGAACGCAAAGGCCCAGTTCCTTCCGCACGCCATCGAATGGGTTTGGCAGGGTTACGATCAGTCCGCAAAACGATGACGTCGTTCGTAGGATCGCTTGCCTGAGAGTTGCGGAAATGAGAGATAGCCCATCGGACTGCGTCGGGCTCAATCCCTCGCGTAGGCACGCCAGTGTCTTTCGACCCACTCCCGATCTGGTTCTGAATCCCGGACTAGAAACCGATACTTGGCTTCGTACGGATTCTGTTGATCAATGACAAAATCTTCCTCGACCGCGGGGCAGAAGCAAAAATACGGTTTGGTGGGGTGAAGTCTCGTAGCCTGAGGGGCACGGAACGAGGCTTGACCGCATAGCACGGTTACACTCACCGGATTCCCCTGAATCGCACCCGACATTGTCACCCAGTTCGGTTTCTCGTGATTTCCTTTCAAGCGGTCCGACCCAAAGCTATTTGTAATTTCTGCCGGCGTTTCACCACCGCGGTGCTCCTTTACTGAATCGGAATCCTTCGCCCTCAGCCACGCGACAGGTCCCCTCACAGCAATTCCGCCGTAGTGAAACTTTGCAATCCGAAGTGGCAACTTAGTCAGAGCCTGTTGTGTGGTTTCCAAGTCGAAGCAATGGAAAGAGCCATCCGTTGGCACTGCCGTGACCGTCCATGTCTCGCTCAAGACATCGACCGCCGGCACCAGTTCGGTACGATGCACAAGCTCAACGGTGAAGCCAGCTTCCTGGTTGCTACAAAACACATCGAGAACACGGCGGTGAACAACACGGCCTGTTCCTTTTTTGAGATTCCAGAAATCAATATCACGACCGTTGTACTTCGTTTTCACCCACGCAGAAAAAACACCCTGCTGATGTGGATGATCGAAAGGAAAACTTGCGGTGACCGTCTTTCCATCCGGAGAACAAACAGGATGCAAGAACCCGGTACGTTGAAATACTGAATCGATTCCATCAGGCACCGCTGGCGACACCTTGTTGTAACGCAGCAGCAGTTTCCCTCTACCCAATATTTCGATGCTACCGTCAGTCTCACGCAGTGCGAATTCCTCACCGTTGCTCGGACCAACCCAAGCTGAAAACAACAGCACCCAAATTGTCACTCTGGCCATCAAAAAAACTCCCAACCAACTGACACAGCCACGTGAAGGAAAAAACACAACACGAATGGTCGATTCACGTCAATAAAAGTCTTACCCGTTTAGATCACAAACTCTTCAGTTCAATCACCTGTTTCCATTCTTTGGGCCCGGTGTTGTGCACCGACACTCCCGTACTATCGACGGCGACCGTGACCGGCATATCCTCGACATCAAATTCGTAAATTGCCTCCATTCCAAGCTCTTCAAATGCAACCACACGAGAACTCTTGATCGCTTTGGAAACCAAATACGCAGCACCACCGACAGCCATCATATAAACTGCTCCGAAGTCCTTGATCGCTTGGATTGCTTCACTTCCGCGTTCAGCCTTACCGACCATTCCGGCTAATCCGGTTTCTGCCAGCATCTGGCGAGTGAATTTATCCATTCGGGTCGCAGTCGTCGGACCGGCTGGCCCCACGGCTTCATCCCTTACTGGTTTGACAGGCCCAACGTAGTAGATGAACCGTCCTTTCAAATTCACCGGAAGCTCCTCGCCCCGGTCTAGCATGTCAGTCATCCGTTTGTGTGCAGCGTCACGTCCGGTCAGCAACTTACCTGACAACAGCACGGTTTCACCTGCTTTCAATGACTGTAGATCCGCCGGTGTGACGGTTTCCAAGTCAACTCGTTTGGCTTCGGCCCCGGGATCCCACGTGATGTCGGGCCAATCATCAAGTCCAGGCGTGTGGAACTCTGCCGAACCGGTTCCATCAAGCACAAAATGAGCATGGCGAGTTGCGGCACAATTCGGAATCATCGCAACCGGTTTCGACGCAGCGTGTGTTGGATAATCCAAAATTTTCACATCAAGAACCGTCGTCAACCCGCCCAGACCTTGGGCACCAATCCCAAGTCGGTTGACCTTCTCCATCAACTCCAAACGCAACTCCTCAACGCGGTTGTCAGGTCCACGCTTCTTCAATTCGTGAATGTCGATCGGATCCATCAGTGCCCGCTTGGCAAGTACCGCTGCCTTTTCTGCAGTTCCACCGATGCCGATCCCAAGCATTCCCGGGGGGCACCAACCCGCACCCAACTTAGGCACTGTCTCCAAAACCCAGTCGACGATACTGTCGGAGGGATTCAGCATGACGAGTTTCGCCTTGTTCTCCGAACCACCGCCCTTTGCGGCGACAAACACCTCAACTTTGTCTCCTGGGACCAGATCGTAGTGAATGACCGCCGGCGTGTTGTCACCTGTATTTTTTCTGGCACCAGCAGGGTCCCTTAAAATCGAAGCACGCAGCACATTTTCGGGAAGTGTGTAAGCCCTACGCACACCTTCATTGATCATGTCAGTGACGGACATTTCAGCATCCCATGTCACATCCATTCCTACATTGACAAAAACAGTGACGATCCCCGTATCTTGGCAAATCGGACGTCGGCCCTGAGCACACATGCGAGAATTGATTAAGATCTGTGCCATCGCAGCTTTAGCTGCGGGGGACTCCTCACGCTCATACGCCTCACTAACCGATTGGATGAAATCCAACGGATGAAAATACGACATGAATTGCAAACTGTCTGCAATGCTATCGATCAGGTGTGACTGATGTATCGTTGCCATGTGCTTTTCCTACCGGCGGTATTTTGGTGTTCTGAGGGTTCAGACAAGTGACAATCACGAATGTCCCGACTGTCGCAGCAAAAACACTGGGTTACGTAGCAGACTCTCATGCGGAGCTCCAACCCAGGGAAAGCATTGCAAACACGTCACCGGAATAGTGAAACTCGAATTTGCCTTGTCCCGTGCAATTGGCAAGGCACCTAGCAGTCCCGTTCCTTTCCAACAACCAACGAGTTGAGCCCACGAAAGATCACCAAGAAACGCCCTCGCTCAAGCGTGCATCTGTTCGCCGCCAGCATTGTGACTGATTGCCGGCCCACGGGAAATGCCACAGTTAACGCGAAAGATAAAAAACACCTGCAGCCCACCTATCCCATCTCAAGCTGGGCTTTCCGAGTTTCGGTAAGCAATGCGGGTTCTACAGCACGACCCCGAAACCTGCAGCGATTTCTTCTACAGCTTCTTTTTGCGTTTCTGGTAGGCGACTGTGCCATCCACGTAGATAACCTTCGAAAGTAAGATTCTCTTTTGCCGGGCCACGGTTGAGATACCGGACCGCTTCCCAGGCGGAGGGACGCTTTTCAAATATCGGTAGTAATTTCCTGGCCAGCTTGTTGTTGACGTCACGATTGGTTGCCGTTGCCTGCAACTGACTGAGGTTATCGCGATAAACTTCCTCAAGTGTCGCGGTATCGCTATGCTGTGCGTTTAAACGTTGAGCTGCATAGTCATTGAGCGCAACAGAATAGGATTTCCAATTTGAGTAGGGCGCATCCGTTTTCCATGCTTCCCCCATCTGCCTCAGTGCGAACAGGGAAGCAACCTCGCACAGAGTTTCCTCGAACCAGAGTTGTTGATTTACCACATCGCGGTAGTTACACATCACATGACACAACTCATGAGAAAACTGAAAAGCAAGTTGGGCCCATGCGCGATTTTTAGTATCCAGACGAACAATATGTTCGTTATTTCCCCCTCGACGATAAAGCGTAATGGGACCTGAACCATCGTTCTGAATCAGTAACGGAGCAGACACGCCGCTCTTTAAATGAGGAGTGAACATCATCGCCGCCGACTCACACACCTTTTTGATATCAGCAACCGACGATGATCCCCATTCCCCCGATTCCACAAATAATCTAAATCGCGTTGAGGGCTGGGTTGTGGGTTTATCCACCTTCGGCGTACTCGCCACTAACGCTCGAATTTCTCCCAAAAGTTCCCTTAGCGCAGCATTCTCCGCTTCCAGTTCAAGAATCCTTGTTTTCATCGAATCGTCGTTCGGGCCCTGACCGAACACTCGCACCTGAAAAGGTCCCGTCGTCAAAACGAGCAAGATCATTCCAAATGCCCATCGGCTGCGATCATTCATTATCGTCCTCTTTCGCATTTTCTATCCTTGCCTAACCCAAATTCGAATCTCTGTCCGTCATCCGACAAATGCTTAAACGCCCGTCTACCTAAACCACTGATTTCCCAGGGTTCTCACAACACCTCTCGACTCCACCCCTCGTTAGCAATCTTGAGACACTGCCAACAGGAACACCCGTGACACTGTAGACGCATGAACCTCGACTTCACGCCTAAGCGTCGCAAAACAATCGTACCGCACCTGCTTCTTGGCTGAGTGCGATAATATCATGAAAGAAGATCACGTGGCTGTGTCGCAGTTCTCCAGACCTGCGACACCGGCATTCCTGCCGGCAGTCACTGCGTTGAACACCATTAGACCTATCCAGCAGCATCACGTGCACCAGAAATCCCATGATCGATTCAATTTCACCCTACAAGCTTTTGTCGGTCCTCATTCTTTTTTGCAATACAACGCTCCTTGCCGAGGAAACCAAGTTACCTGCCGGCTATCGTGCAATCGCGACCAAGCAGACAGACTCCCTAACCGAGCTCTGTGATGCCACTGCCAACACTGGTTTATTCTCCGGGGCGGTTCTGGTGGGTGTGAAAGGCAACGTCGTTTACAAACAAGCATTCGGGTTAGCCAATCGCGAGTGGAATAACGCAAACACAACTGATACGAAGTTCCGGCTTGCGTCGGTAAGTAAACCGTTCTGCAGCATTCTTGTTCTTCAACTCGTTGAGGATGGAAAATTAAGCCTCGATGACAAAATTTCCGACTGGCTTCCCACATATCGAAAGGATACCGGTGAGACCATCACGATCCACCACCTCCTTTCTCACCAATCCGGGATCAACGACTTCACCGCCAGCTTCAACTACAGAGGTTCCGTCTCACGCTTACCATTTACCAAAGACGAATTCATTGAGAAGCATTGCAGCACTGATCTGATCAATGAACCTGGTACAATCTATTCCTACTGCAATGCGGGCTACATCATTCTAGGACGCATCGTAGAAAAGGTTACCCTGCAATCATTTGAAAAGAATGTACACGAACGTATTTTCAAACCGCTCGGAATGAATGAGAGCGGCTATGACCGCAACCGCTACGTCCTATCAAAGCGAGCGAGCGGTTACACCCGCGAGGCCTTTGATGATGAAAACGCCGTGTATCTTGACATGGACGCTTCTCCAGGTCCTGCCGGTTCACTCTATTCCACGGTTGAGGATCTCTTTCGTTTTTACCAAGGTCTCCGAACTGACCAGCTGTTAAGCGAAAAATACCGGAAGCTAATGTTCACGCCCAACCAAAACGTGCCTGAAGTGAAGGCAGCAGGCGGCCGCCCCAAAAGCACCTACGGCTACGGATGGAATATATTCAGACGCACCCATCCGGTCACAAAGTCTCGAGTTCAAATCATAAGCCATGGCGGCGCCATCAACGGATTTCGAGCTATGCTGAGCTATTTGCCTGAGGATGACATTGTGGTTGTCGTCCTCTGCAATCTGGCTGATCCCAACGGATCAGGGACCGTTTGGAATTCTCTACAGCGACTCAGCCGCGAACTCATTAATATCGCAACTTCGCAGCCCTACCGGTTACCACCCCCGGCGCCCATTCCGCAGGAAAAACGGATGTACGACCTGATTAAGAACGAGGGACTGGCGGCAGCCATGCGGTGGTACCAAGCGAATGGGAAAAAAGCAGCGTGGGGCGGAACTCACAATGCTGTTGCTAAACAACTATTGAAAGAGGGACTGTCGGCTGAAGGACTCGCGTTGATGGAATCTGATCTCAAGGAAACACCGACCAAGGTGTGGTTGATACGCCAAACCGCAAAGGCTCATCTCGAAAATGGACAACCGAAAAAAGCTTTGAAATACGCAGAAAAGGGGATTGAACAAAAACCGGATGACCCCGGTCTCACGGAGATCAAATCAGAGGCTGAACGAGCAGTCAGAGATAGCGCCCAAGTTGATTCACTTCAGCACTGACCAAGTGCAAACACAAAACGACACCGTGATAACATACATCTCGCAGAGTGGTGAAATCTGCGTCGATCATCCTTCTGTTTTCGCGTTGCGGGATGGAGGTTGAAACCACATCCTCAATTCTGCTGTTGCCTGAAAAACAATGAGGGCACCCGCGGGTGGCAGAAAATGCTAGGACATTAGATCCGTGATGGCTCCGCTTTGATCATACTTTTTCCTGGACATTTCAAGATCAAAGTCACCGTAATGCTGAATGGGATTTCCATACGCATTTAACAACGTCGTGTACCAATTTCCGATGGTCTTGTGCCCCTCTGTTGCATGGAAAGGAAGCCGAACATATTGTCCCCCGAGATTCAGCTTGCAGTGATTCCCCGCCAATACCACAAAAGGTGCCTCAGTTCCGTGGCTATGATGCCCTTCGCCATTCTCCGGGAAATACATCACCACGGTATTATCGAACATGGTTCCGCCCCCCTCGGGAACGGCCTTCAACCGCTCCACGATTGTGGCTACTTGTTCCATGTGACCTACACGGACTTTCTCTCGAATATCATTAGCGGACACACCGCTGTACCCACCATTGTGACCAAGTTCATGCAATGAAATATGATCACCTTCATTGCCACGCAGGCCCTTGATTGGGGTCGACAACTCATCGATGGTGTACGTCACGACGTTGGTTAAACCGGTCACCAGTGCCGCGACCAAAATGTCCGTCATCGCTTTTTGTTTCTCAGGCGTCGTAGCATTAGCTCCACCACCTTGGTGAATGGTATCGAGTTCTGGCAGGTGCTGTGCAATTGCCCCTGACATCTTCTTCACTTCCAGATTCCGAGCCTGAATCGCTTCAATCGAGCCAACATGGTTACTGATCTTCAGCTTCTCATGGCCTTCCAGCACGCGGGCCTTGTACGATTCTTCTTCCTGCAGGAACCTTAGCATTGCGTTGTCTGAAGCGACCGCATCTGGGTTGGCCACAGATTTAAACAGTTCGTCATAAGCGGTCTGCGGGTCGGCATAACAATAATTACGCTGATGTGGCCCAGGTGCAGAATATCCCGGCACGATCCCGGTCCGAAAAGTGCTGTAGTTCCCAGTCAACGATAACTCAACGTGTCCAAACGGTGATGGTGCCAACTTCGCCATCTCGAAGTCTACCGTCGCGCGTTTGATACCGCTGAGGGAATTCCGCCCTGATTTAAAGGCGCCCATCACAGATGAATAGGACCAGTGTCCGTTCTCACTCATCTTGCATGACAAACCCTGCAGAATGGACAAGTCACTCTTATGCGTTTCCAAACGCTGCATCCATGAGGGCAATTCGTGATTCGCCAAGTCCACCCGCAGCGTGTCCTTCTCGCGATCACGCTTCAACTCGGAATCAGAAAAAGTAGGCAAGGCCACCTCGCCTGGACGCACTCCATTTGACTTCCGAATGAACACGAAACGCCGGGGATAATCACTCCGGGAAACGGCGGAGAAACCCTGTTGATTGCCGTAAGATAGCGTCGCGGCACCTGCGCCCAGCGCGGCCCCCGTGATGAATGCTCTACGATTGGTAGCCATATCAGTGCTTATTTTCTTTGCGAAACAAAAAGGAATCTGATGTCAGCAACGATACAATCACAGCATCAAAACTGCCACCGCTGTTCAGGTACGCCTGATCAGCTTCGATCAATGTCTTGGAATCCGAAAGGATTTCATTACGTCCCATGAAGTATCGGAATGCATAGCGAATGAACGACTGACGCACCCGTTCGGACCGATCAAGTTTCTCGATCAATTCAAGTGCATTATCTACATCCCCATCAAGTTCGGCATTACCGGACCCAACGAGCATGCCTTGGGCTCTCACTGGTAAGGTGGTGTAGGTATCTCGCAAATCCACGTGGGGCGCAGCTTTATCGGGGCCCTTCTTGACCAGATTATCTGGATGTTCCAAGGACTCTTGTTCACGATATCGACCGAAATCGTCGTACATCTCGAATGGTAGTCCAAGCGGATTCATTTTCTGATGACATTTCCAACAGTAATTGTCACGCGTTTTAGCCTCCAACCGCTGTCGAAGCGTTCGATGATGATCCTCCGGGATCACAGCATCCACCGTAATGGGAATTTCAGGAACCGTCCCAGCGAGTAATTTTTCCTGCACCCATCGCCCACGCTTTACGGGGTCAGTCTCGGTGTTTCGTGCGTGGGCAATCAACCATGCGGGGTGCGTCAACATCCCTTTCCGATTCTTTACCGCAGCAGGTTGAACAACCGGATAGTTCCAGTTGTCCAATTCGATATTGAAAAACTTAGCAACCTCCGGGCTCCGCAGTTGCAAACCGGTTCTGGTATCGGCATTACTTTTCCCATGTGCCGGAAACGAATCGAAAGGTGCTGCCGCAGATTGCCCTTGATCAAATCGCGTGGTGAAACTGGTCATCACCGTCTTGAATGTCCGCAAATCATCTTTCGGGTTTCTTCCCATTCCACGCATCTTTACGTCCTTGATAAACGCCTCATGCCCGGCAAGATCGTCTTCCTTGAAATTCTGCCAGTCCTCATCCTTGAAGTGATCAAAAATACGACGAATACGAGCCGATGCAACTGCCATCGCATCATTGTCTCCCGAGTGATAAACATAAAACTTATCGCTCGTCAGCAATTCATGAAAAACATCCTTGTCAACGCTCAGAATGTGATCCACCAGTCGGTCCGCCTCACCCACCAACCGTCCTTTTGCGTTGTCGTAATTCCCACCGAAACGTTTGTTATCTTTAAAAATCTGCAGCAACTGGGGATACCCGAAGAACTCTCGGAAAAACCGCAGTTTCCGAATTGGCGTATTGGTGATACTGGCCGTCAATTGCAGGCGTTGCACCGCCTCATCAATCACGTAAAACTGATCACGCTTCGCCAACAACCGTTCAACTTCGCGTTTGTAGTCCGCACGACTACTTAACCTGCCCTCCGCAACCGCAGTTACCAAATCCGCATCGGGACTGCTATCCGTCAACGCATAGGAAATCGCATAACTGCCATCTCTGGCTGACATCATGCGTCGTCCAAACGCGTCCGGATCCCCAACTCCAAACTCACTACGGTAAACAAAGTCGGTCTTAAGGATCAACGTCTGGATCAGCTTTTTGATTCCTGCCAGATTTCCAAGCTTTTCCAAATAGTCATGGGCCAGTACCCCATACTTGGTAAGTTCCTCACCCGTGGCTTGGCGATGATAAAACATCTCGTACAACTGATTTACAAGCGCGTCTACGACTGCTTGCGCAGGCAATCCTGCGGCTAACCTGTCTTCCTTGAATTGTTGTTCCCACTGTTCCATGCATTTCGCAATGATCTGTGCATATCGATCACCAGGTTTGCGATGCGTTGAAATCGCATCCTCAATGGCCTTTTGCTCTTCGTCCGACCTTGCGCGATACACAGGTAGTTTATGTTTCCTTGTGTACCGATGACGAACTACCTGCTCCCTGAATTCCTGCAGGTATCCAGCCAGAAACGTGAGTCGGGTTTGGATGGTCCGCGGGTTGTCACCCTGGTTGAACCAATCCCGTTGGCACTTTTCAATCCAAACCTCGTCGCTCTCACCGTCTTTTCTGTGTTTCTCCATTGCATGGAACAACAGCACCAGTTCTTTTGCCCCAGGTTGCGCTGCATGAAATGGTGATTTCTTGATGCCTGTGTTATCAGTCTTCTTAATCGCCACCGGTTCAAAAACGGGCAACAACTCCGCATGCTGATCACCATAGATCCCAACCAGAATCTGCTCGATGAACTGGTTCAGGTGCTTTTCACGATCGCTCAACGTACGTTGGTGCCCCCATTCCAATTCCATGATTTCATAGATTGCAGGCACGTATCTCCGGTCTCGCCCTGCAAGGTAGAGCATCTGTTCTGACACCTCTTTAGCGTTCGTCAGCATCGTCAATAAATGCCCGCCATTTAAAGTCGCATTGGCGTAATAGCGCACGCCAGTGTTGGATGGCAACAAAAAGGGGTTAGTCAGATTCACTCTGCGGCTGTTGTCACCGATGACGTACTGCCGCTTTCCGTCGATCGTCTGATAGGGCCGATGATTAAGAATCTCGTTGAAGCGCGCCTCAAAAATATACTCGCTGATCAACCAGCGTCGGTCATACGTGAATGGCTGCAACTCTTTATGTATCCCTGAGAATAGTTCATCATGGTTCACATAATTCCCATATTCAGGTTTGCGGAGTTTGTCCTCAAGACGCGACGCTCCGTGAGTATTTAGCTCGACTCTGATCCAATCCCTGACCAACTTTTCATCCGGTGCGTCCAATTCCCCTGCATCCTTGGGAGGCATCATGTCAAAGTGCAATTGCTCTTGCGCCTTGTTAAGCAGCTCCAAACGCTCGGATGATTCGGCATCATCCAAACGGGTGAAGTCTACATTCCCTTCCGTCAGATCTGCATTATGACATTCAATACAGTTCTGACGAAGAACTGCCCGAACGGCAGCAGGCACAGTGAACCCGCCCTCAGAATCTGACGCAAACGTAGGGCAACTAAAATTCAGGCAAATGAGTCCAACCAGCAACCCCCTCATGCGCGACAACACTCTGCATATCCCCTGCCACCGATAATTTGACCCAAG
>Ga0315321_10002228_pt1 | contig 15056 bp, 10 predicted proteins | sample M180m21515metaG_FD_203464 | JGI IMG/M metagenome (GOLD analysis project Ga0315321, IMG submission 203464) | Ammonia-oxidizing marine archaeal communities from Monterey Bay, California, United States - M1 80m 21515 | ecosystem: Environmental > Aquatic > Marine > Intertidal zone | place: USA... | reverse complement strand
AACTGTGCCCAAAGATATAGAAGAGCAGCTAGAGATTATCAGGCGAGGCTGTGACGAACTCCTGGTTGAAAAAGAACTCAAGAAAAAGCTTTCAACAGGTATTCCATTAAGAATTAAAGCTGGTTTTGACCCAACTGCTCCAGATTTGCACTTGGGCCATACAGTTCTTCTTAATAAGATGCGCCAGTTGCAGGATATGGGTCACCATATTCAATTTTTAATTGGTGACTTCACCGGCATGATAGGTGACCCTAGCGGGAAGAATGCTACTCGTCCTCCTTTAACACGTGAACAAGTAGCAGAGAATGCAAAAACTTATACAGACCAAGTATTTAAAGTACTAAAATCTGATCAAACAGAAGTAGCATTTAATTCAAAATGGATGAGCCAATTAAATGCGGCTGATTTACTTAAAATAGCTTCAACTCATACTGTAGCTCGCATGTTGGAACGAGATGATTTTGGTAAAAGGTACCAAAATAACCAGCCTATTTCTATTCATGAGTTATTGTATCCACTGATCCAAGCTTACGATTCGGTCATGCTTAAGGCAGATATAGAGTTAGGGGGAACTGATCAGAAGTTTAATTTGTTAGTGGGACGTGAATTACAGAAACATTTTAATCAGCCCCCCCAATGTATTCTTACTATGCCGCTACTAGTGGGGCTTGATGGTGTAAATAAAATGTCCAAGTCTTTAAATAATTATATTGGTATAGATGAGGCTGCTGAAGAAATCTTTGGTAAGATAATGTCAATTTCTGATGAATTGATGTGGCAATATTTAGAATTATTATCTTTTGAATCATTAGTTACTATCCGAAAGTGGAAACAGGAAATAGAACAAGGTCGTAATCCGCGGGATATAAAAGTAATATTTGCTAAGGAAATAGTGGCGCGTTTTCATAACAAGCAAGACGCAGAAAAATCAATAATTAATTTCGAGGCACGCTTCAAGCATGGTGCAATACCAGAAAACATTCCAGAAATAAAATTACATAGTGAGGATGGTGGGTTAGGCATAACAAAAATTCTTAAGCAATCTGGCCTCACAGCAAGCACCTCAGAGGCTCTTCGCATGATCGAGCAGAAAGGGGTGAAATTAAATGGTGAAAAAATAAGTGACAAAAGTCTAAAATTGAAGCTAGGAACAACCTTGGTAATCCAGGTAGGAAAAAGAAGATTTGCTAAAGTAACAATCCTTTAACGTTCTGGTTTAAAGTAATAATCCATTAACATCCAATATATATATGTAGCATTAGAAGAAATATCTTGATATACGGTTTCGGTGTCTATATAATTCACGGCTTCTCTGCCAATAAGGTTTATTGGTTAGACTAGTTCTTTAAAAATTTACAGCCGATAGGTGTGGGCACTTTGCTAGGGCGTCAAAAAATCTATCTTTCGAGGTAGGTTCTAGACAACTGAAAAAAAGAAGTGCTCGCACGATGTAACAAGGTAACAAGTCAAGCGAGAGTTTTAACATTATTAAACTGAAGAGTTTGATCATGGCTCAGATTGAACGCTGGCGGCATGCTTTACACATGCAAGTCGAACGGCAGCACGGGGTTTACCCTGGTGGCGAGTGGCGAACGGGTGAGGAATACATCGGAACGTGTCTATAAGTGGGGGATAACGCATCGAAAGATGTGCTAATACCGCATAATCTCTCAGGAGAAAAGCAGGGGATCGCAAGACCTTGCGCTTTAGGAGCGGCCGATGCCTGATTAGCTTGTTGGTAAGGTAAAAGCTTACCAAGGCTTCGATCAGTAGCTGGTCTGAGAGGACGACCAGCCACACTGGGACTGAGACACGGCCCAGACTCCTACGGGAGGCAGCAGTGGGGAATTTTGGACAATGGGGGAAACCCTGATCCAGCCATGCCGCGTGAGTGAAGAAGGCCTTCGGGTTGTAAAGCTCTTTCAGCCGGAACGAAACGGTTACGATTAATACTCGTAATTAATGACGGTACCGGCAGAAGAAGCACCGGCTAACTACGTGCCAGCAGCCGCGGTAATACGTAGGGTGCGAGCGTTAATCGGAATTACTGGGCGTAAAGGGTCCGCAGGTTGTTTTGTAAGTCAGATGTGAAAGCCCCGGGCTTAACCTGGGAACTGCGTCTGAAACTACAAGGCTAGAGTATGGCAGAGGGGGGTGGAATTCCGCGTGTAGCAGTGAAATGCGTAGATATGTGGAGGAACACCGATGGCGAAGGCAGCCCCCTGGGTCAATACTGACGCTGAGGGACGAAAGCATGGGGAGCAAACAGGATTAGATACCCTGGTAGTCCATGCCCTAAACGATGTCAACTAGTTGTCGGGCCTTTACGGGCTTGGTAACGTAGCTAACGCGTGAAGTTGACCGCCTGGGGAGTACGATCGCAAGATTAAAACTCAAATGAATTGACGGGGACCCGCACAAGCGGTGGATTATGTGGATTAATTCGATGCAACGCGAAAAACCTTACCTACCCTTGACATGTATCGAAGCCCGCAGAAAAGCGGGGGTGCCCGAAAGGGAACGATAACACAGGTGCTGCATGGCTGTCGTCAGCTCGTGTCGTGAGATGTTGGGTTAAGTCCCGCAACGAGCGCAACCCTTGTCATTAATTGCCATCATTTAGTTGGGCACTTTAATGAGACTGCCGGTGACAAACCGGAGGAAGGTGGGGATGACGTCAAGTCCTCATGGCCCTTATGGGTAGGGCTTCACACGTAATACAATGGCGCGTACAGAGGGTTGCCAACCCGCGAGGGGGAGCTAATCTCAGAAAGCGCGTCGTAGTCCGGATCGGAGTCTGCAACTCGACTCCGTGAAGTCGGAATCGCTAGTAATCGCGGATCAGAATGTCGCGGTGAATACGTTCCCGGGTCTTGTACACACCGCCCGTCACACCATGGGAGTGGGTTCCACCAGAAGCAGGTAGTCTAACCGCAAGGAGGGCGCTTGCCACGGTGAGATTCATGACTGGGGTGAAGTCGTAACAAGGTAGCCGTAGGGGAACCTGCGGCTGGATCACCTCCTTTCAAGAGAAAAACCCAGTTAAAGTGTCCACAACCTATCGGTTGTATAAGAAGCAGGGGCTAGGTGACAATTGCTGAATACTTAATATTAAATATTCAGCAATTGTCATGGACCCTTAAATTAGGGTCTGTAGCTCAGTTGGTTAGAGCACACGCTTGATAAGCGTGGGGTCGGTGGTTCAAATCCACCCAGACCTACCAACATAGCGGGGGTGTAGCTCAATTGGTAGAGCACCTGCTTTGCAAGCAGGGGGTCGTCGGTTCGATTCCGATCACCTCCACCAATTATTAAAAAAGTTATGAAATTTAAAGAGTAGAAGTAAGCGAAAGCGCTTACTTCTGGTTTTTAACCAGCGGCTGTATTATATAGAAATAGAGGTAATTAAAATTTAATAGTCGTTTCTAGCTATTATTTATAAAATCTATTTCTTGGTGTTCTTTAAAAATTTGGAAGAAGTAAATATTTTGTGTTCTAAGGAACCTTAAGTCTTTATGATTATGGTTAATATCTTGGAATATAATGATATTGGGTTAGATTGTATCAATGCATTGTATTTTTAGTCGGATAGAATGCAGAAACAGCCTGTAACTAATTGGTTTTGGAGGACGGGATTAATTTTAAAGTTAATTTAATAAACTTTATACCCATAATCTAAAAGCCCTTAAGGTTATAGGATCAAGCGAATAAGTGCATGTGGTGGATGCCTTGGCGATTACAGGCGATGAAGGGCGTGGAAGCCTGCGAAAAGCTCCGGGGAGCTGGCAAACAAGCTTTGATCCGGAGATGTCCGAATGGGGAAACCCGGCCCGCAAGGGTCAACCTTGACTGAATACATAGGTCAAGCGTAGCGAACCTGGTGAACTGAAACATCTAAGTAACCAGAGGAACAGAAATCAACCGAGATTCCCAGAGTAGCGGCGAGCGAAATGGGATCAGCCTCCAATTTTTAGCACTTGAACTAATCAAACCGTCTGGAAAGTCGGGCCATAGTGGGTGATAGCCCCGTAGATGAAAGTTTGAGTGTGGAACTAGGGTTGGAACAAGTAGGGCGGGACACGAGAAATCCTGTTTGAATATGGGGGGACCATCCTCCAAGGCTAAATACTCGTAATCGACCGATAGTGAACCAGTACCGTGAGGGAAAGGCGAAAAGAACCCCGGGAGGGGAGTGAAATAGATCCTGAAACCGCGTGCATACAAACAGTAGGAGCCCTTCGGGGTGACTGCGTACCTTTTGTATAATGGGTCAGCGACTTACATTCAGTAGCAAGCTTAACCAAATAGGGGAAGCGTAGCGAAAGCGAGTCTTAATAGGGCGTTTAGTTGCTGGGTGTAGACCCGAAACCAGATGATCTACTCATGGCCAGGATGAAGCGGGGGTAACACTTCGTGGAGGTCCGAACCCACTAATGTTGAAAAATTAGGGGATGAGCTGTGGGTAGGGGTGAAAGGCTAATCAAATCTGGAAATAGCTGGTTCTCTCCGAAAACTATTTAGGTAGTGCCTCACGTATCACCTTCGGGGGTAGAGCACTGTTATGGCTAGGGGGCCGTTTAGGCTTACCAACCCATGGCAAACTCCGAATACCGAAGAGTGCAAGCGTGGGAGACAGACATCGGGTGCTAACGTCCGGTGTCAAAAGGGAAACAACCCAGACCCTCAGCTAAGGTCCCAAAGTACAGTTAAGTGGTAAACGAAGTGGGAAGGCGAAAACAGTCAGGAAGTTGGCTTAGAAGCAGCCACCTTTTAAAGAAAGCGTAATAGCTCACTGATCGAGTCGTCCTGCGCGGAAAATGTAACGGGGCTCAAACTGTACACCGAAGCTAGGGATTTACACAAGGTCAGCCTTGTGTAAATGGTAGGAGAGCGTTCCGTAAGCCTGCGAAGGCAGCTTGTGAAGGCTGTTGGAGGTATCGGAAGTGCGAATGCTGACATGAGTAGCGATAAAGGGAGTGAAAGGCTCCCTCGCCGAAAACCCAAGGATTCCTGTGCAACGTTCATCGGCGCAGGGTGAGTCGGCCCCTAAGGTGAGGCAGAAATGCGTAGCTGATGGGAAACTGGTTAATATTCCAGTACCTTTATTCAATGCGATGTGGGGACGGAGAAGGTTAGCTCAGCCGGGTGTTGGATGTCCCGGTTCAAGCGTGTAGACGTGCTGCTTAGGCAAATCCGAGCAGCTTAGTTGAGACGCGATAACGCAACGCCCTTCGGGGCGCCAAGTGAGTGATACCATGCTTCCAGGAAAAGCCACTAAGCTTCAGTTGAATAAAGACCGTACCGCAAACCAACACAGGTGGGTGGGATGAGAATTCTAAGGCGCTTGAGAGAACTCTGGAGAAGGAACTCGGCAAATTAACTCCGTAACTTCGGGATAAGGAGTGCCCTCGGTACGTGTAGCGCTTTACGCGTGAAGCGGATGAGGGTTGCAAAGAAATGGTGGCTGCGACTGTTTAATAAAAACACAGCACTCTGCAAACACGCAAGTGGACGTATAGAGTGTGACGCCTGCCCGGTGCCGGAAGGTTAAATGATGGGGTGCAAGCTCTTGATTGAAGCCCCGGTAAACGGCGGCCGTAACTATAACGGTCCTAAGGTAGCGAAATTCCTTGTCGGGTAAGTTCCGACCTGCACGAATGGCGTAACGATGGCCACACTGTCTCCTCCAGGGACTCAGCGAAGTTGAAATGGTTGTGAAGATGCAATCTACCCGCGGCTAGACGGAAAGACCCCGTGCACCTTTACTGTAGCTTTACATTGGGTTTTGAGAATATTTGTGTAGGATAGGTGGGAGGCTTTGAAGTGAGCTCGCTAGAGTTCATGGAGCCATCGTTGAAATACCACCCTGATGTTCTTGAGATTCTAACCTAGATCCATTATCTGGATCGGGGACCGTGTATGGTAGGCAGTTTGACTGGGGCGGTCTCCTCCCAAAGTGTAACGGAGGAGTACGAAGGTACGCTAGGTACGGTCGGAAATCGTGCTGATAGTGCAATGGCATAAGCGTGCTTGACTGCGAGACTGACAAGTCGAGCAGATGCGAAAGCAGGTCATAGTGATCCGGTGGTTCTGTATGGAAGGGCCATCGCTCAACGGATAAAAGGTACGCCGGGGATAACAGGCTAATTCCTCCCAAGAGTTCATATCGACGGGGGAGTTTGGCACCTCGATGTCGGCTCATCACATCCTGGGGCTGTAGCCGGTCCCAAGGGTATGGCTGTTCGCCATTTAAAGTGGTACGTGAGCTGGGTTTAAAACGTCGTGAGACAGTTTGGTCCCTATCTGCCGTGGGCGCTGGAAGTTTGAGAGGACCTGCTCCTAGTACGAGAGGACCGGAGTGGACACACCTCTGGTGTACCGGTTATGACGCCAGTCGTATTGCCGGGTAGCTAAGTGTGGAAGAGATAACCGCTGAAAGCATCTAAGCGGGAAACTCACCTCAAGATAAGACTTCCCGGGGGTTAAACCCCCCTAAAGGATCGTTGAAGACCACGACGTTGATAGGTCGGGTGTGGAAGCACAGCAATGTGTTAAGCTAACCGATACTAATTGTCCGTGTGGCTTGATCCTATAACCTTGAGTTAACGTGTGAAAGATTATGATTAATTAGTTATTAAAATCATTCAATACGTTTGCAGGTTGTTTAATTAGATATGATTTAATTCAGTTAAATTTACTTCTTCCAAATTACAGTTATGCTTGGCGGCAATAGCGCTTTGGACCCACCCCTTCCCATCCCGAACAGGACCGTGAAACGAAGCTGCGCCGATGATAGTGTGCATTACGCATGTGAAAGTAGGTCACTGCCAGGCTTTTTAAATAAGAACGCCCCGACTCATAAAGAGATCGGGGCTTTTTTATGTTCCAAACTAATAGAATTTATAATAAGGTAGATATTTTATTCTTAACAATATTTCATGTTAGCATTTCATTGGATATGAAGAAGAGATAGGAATAAATTATGCGCGGTAAGGTTTTATAAATTTCAAATATTAAGATAGGTACGCTATGAAATCATTAGTTACTGGAGCAAACGGTTTTGTTGGGTCAGCGGTTGCTCGTTGTTTGCTAGAGGCCGGGCATGAGGTGCGGTGTTTAGTAAGGGCTGGAAGTGACCAAAGTAACCTAAAGGGATTGCCTGTAGAAATTTCGGAGGGCGACCTTCGCGATGTCGCTTCTTTAAAACGTGCAGTTACTAATTGTGAAAATTTATTTCATGTGGCTGCAGATTACCGTCTATGGGTGCCAGACCCTGAAACTATGTATGAAATTAACGTTAAAGGAACACAAGAGCTGATACTTGCAGCATCTGGAGCTGACGTTAGCCGCATAATTTATACAAGTAGTGTGGCTACTTTAGGAATAAATGTAGATGGTAATCCTGCGGATGAAAATACCCCATCAAGCCTTAATAATATGACTGGCCACTATAAACGTTCAAAGTTTCTTGCTGAGCAAGTAGTTCAGCATTTAACTGACAAGCATCAGTTACCTTTAGTTATTGTCAATCCTTCTACTCCAGTAGGCCCACGTGATGTAAAACCAACACCGACAGGGCAGATAGTACTCGATACGCTCTGTGGACGGATGCCAGCTTATATGAGCACAGGTCTTAATGTTGCACATGTTGATGATATTGCACAGGGTCATTTATTAGCATATACGCATGGAAAGACAGGAGAACGATATATATTGGGTGGCGAGAATCTACATTTGATTCAAATTTTGCAGGCAGTAGATGAAATCATTGGTAAAAAAATAAAAAGAATGAATATGCCAGCGGGGATGATGCTTCCTGTAGCTTGGATAATGGAAAAGGTTGCAATTGCTACGAATACGCAGCCACGTGCTTCAGTAGATAGTATTCGTATGGCAGAGAAGAAGATGTTTTTTTCAAGTGCAAAAGCAATTAGAGATTTGAATTATAAATATAGACCTTCATCAGAAGCAATACAGGATGCGGTAACTTGGTTCCAAAATAATGGATACTGTAAAGGGTAGGCGCATATCCCTAAAAGAGAATAATTTTATTCAATAACTTTATTCTTATTTCATCTGAATATGCTTGGATTTTATACTTAAATATTGATTTCAAATCCTGCTCCCACAATAGCTTCTTTAAGTTTATTTATATTGGTCCTTTCTGGGTCATACTGAATTTTAGCCTGTTTTTTTTTCAGTGAGATATCGGAATCACTTACCCCAGCAATTTTTTCTAATACTTTTTCTATACTAGTTACACATCCCATGCAGGTCATGCCATTTATATTAAGGATGGCTGTTTGCATTTTATACGCTCCATTTTTATCAAGGTTTAAATATCAAGAGGTAGGGCGCCATTTTTTTAATAACAAGGAGTTTGCTACTACCGAAACAGAACTCATTGCCATAGCGGCCGCGGCGATTACAGGGTTAAGCAATCCTACTGCTGCGAGTGGTATACCCAGAACATTGTATATGAAAGCAAAAAATAAATTTTGGCGAATCTTATCTAGTGTTTTTTTAGATAAAGAAATTGCATCAACAACACTCATTAGATCGTTACGTACTAAAGTAATGTCAGCAGTTTCAATTGCAATATCCGATCCGGAGCCTATAGCAAAGCTTACATCTGCAGCTGCTAGCGCTGGAGCATCATTTATCCCATCACCTACCATAGCGATAAATTTACCGCTATTCCTTATGCGTTCTATTTCAGCCGCTTTATCTTGTGGTAATACTTCAGCGCGATAATTAGTTATTCCTAACTGCCTAGCAATAGCGGTGGCAGTAGCATAGTTATCTCCTGTGAACATCATCACTTCAATGCCCATGGATTCCAGTTGTCTCACAGCTTGAATGGAAGTATTCCTCAATTGATCAGCAATTTTAATATACCCAATGACTTTATAGGTGTCGCTAACTTTTCTAGCAACGATAACGACAGTCTCCCCTTTTTCCTGAAGAGTTGCTATATATTTACCATCAATTCTAGTGCCAAAATCAATCAAAAATTTTACTGCGCCCAGTATGTAATCAGTCTCATCAATACGAGCAGTTACTCCCCTACCAGTAAAAGAAGTAAAGTCCTTAACTCTATGTGGCTTAATATTCATACTTTCTGCACATTCTAATACTGCCTTAGCAAGGGGGTGTTCTGATCCTTGTTCCAGTGTGGCAGAAATCTGTATTAAATCGTTCTTACTAATGTCTTCTAAAGGGATAATATCGGTTACGACAGGTTTTCCTTCTGTCAGGGTTCCAGTTTTATCTAAAACAAGTGTTTTAATTTTCTCTGCTTGCTCCAGTGCTGAAGCATTTTTGAATAGCACACCAATTTGTGCACCTCGACCGGTTCCAACCATTATTGCTGTTGGCGTTGCTAATCCGAGTGCGCAAGGGCAAGAAATTACCAACACAGTAACTGCGTTGATAAGCGCAAAAATAAAGTCGTCGAAAAACCACCAAGTTAGTAATAGAGTCAGGATGCTAATTAGCACTACTATAGGAACAAATATACTGGAAATTTTATCGGCCATTTTCTGAATTGGTGCCTTGGAACCTTGTGCTTCTTCCACTAATCTAATGATAGCTGCAAGTTGTGTTTGGCTACCAATATTGGTAGCTCGACATTTGAGTAATCCTTGTTGATTTATTGTTGCAGCATATACTTTTGTCCCAAAATTCTTTGGAACTGGTAGGCTCTCACCAGTTAGCATAGATTCATTAATACTAGATGATCCCTCAGTAACAATTCCATCTACCGGCAGACTTTCACCTGGGCGCACAATAAAAATGTCATTTAGCTTAATAGCATTCGCATTAATTTCAACGGTCTGACCATCACGCTCTACTCGTGCAGTTCTAGGCTGAAGTGCTATAAGCTCTTCAATAGCTGCCGAAGTTTTATTTTTGGCACGGGCTTCCATTAATTTTCCTAACAGAACAAGTGTGATGATGGCTGCACTTGACTCAAAATAAATATGTTGATTTAGCCCTAATAACGTAACAATTGCACTAAGAAAATATGCGACGCTTGTTCCAAGTGAAACTAAAACATCCATGTTTGCACTACCCCCACGAAGTGCAAACCATGCGCCTTTATAGAAACGCATACCGATCCAAAATTGTACGGGTGTGGCCAGTAGCCACTGCAGCCAGCGTGGCAGCAACTCTGTAGTTGTGTCTGAAAAAATTGTACCCATATGTAACATTAATGGAAGGGTAAGGGCCGCAGAGATCCAGAACATTAAAAGCTCTGCCCTGTAGGTAGCTATTTGTCGAGATTTTTCTTTTGCACGATTGGTTTCGTTGATTTCGGTCGCGTTATAGCCTTCTTTAACAATAACGGAAATCAAGTCGCTTACTGTTACAGAGCCAGGCCTGAAATTAATAAGGGATCTTTCAGTTACTAAATTAACGGTAGCAGTGACTCCTGGAAGTTTGTTTAATTTTTTCTTAATGCGTCCGCTACATTCAGAACAGGTCATCCCACTAATCTGTAGCTGTACTGATTGGGGGGAAACATGAAACCCTGTTTTCTCAATAGAATCAATTAATTTATCGAGTATAACTAGAGTGTCATCAAATTTAATTCGTGCTTTTTCATTGGCAAGGTTAACCGTTGCGTGCACGCCAGGGATCTTATTTAGAGCTTTCTCTATGCGAGTTGAACAGGCCGTGCAAGTCATCCCCTCTATAGGTATTTCTATTTTCCTGAAATTAGGAGGCGTCAAAGTGATTCCTAGTTATGTAGATATACTAAATAATAGAATTATTGGAACAGGTATGAGCGCAATAGTTTCAGTTATATATTAAAATTTAATCTTCACGACGCAAATGAGGAAATAAAATTACGTCCCGAATACTAGGACTATCAGTAAGTAACATAATTAAACGGTCTATACCTATACCTTCTCCGGCAGTAGGGGGTAGGCCATGCTCTAATGCTCGGATATAGTCACCATCATAGTGCATGGCTTCTTTATCACCAGATTCTTTAGCACGTACTTGCTCTTGGAAACGGGCCGCCTGATCTTCCGGATCATTTAACTCTGAAAATCCATTAGCCATTTCACGCCCGGTTATATAGAGTTCAAAGCGGTCAGTCACCCCTGGATTCTTATCATTTCGACGAGCTAACGGTGAAACTTCTGACGGATAATCAACAATAAAAGTCGGGTCCATTAATAAATGTTCGGTTGTTTCATCAAATAAAGAAAGCTGTAATTTACCTATTCCATCTTCAGGTTTATAGCTAATATTGAGAGCTTCTAGTTTTTTAATTAGGTATGCACGGTCGTTTAATTGCGCATCAGTATGTTCCGGGTGAAATTTCTGAATCGCTTGGGTGATAGATAATCGCAGAAATGGGTTTGAAAGATTAATTTTATATCCTTGATAAGAAATTTCGGTAGTACCTAGAACCTTTATTGCTAATTCTCGAATTAGCGTTTCAGTAAGATTCATAAGATATATATGATCCTGGTAAGCTTCGTAAAATTCCAGCATGGTGAACTCAGGATTGTGGCGTGTAGAAATGCCTTCATTTCTGAAACTGCGATTTATTTCAAAGACCTTCTCCATACCGCTTACTACTAGACGCTTTAAATATAGTTCCGGTGCTATTCGTAAATAGAAATCCATATTTAAAGCATTGTGATGTGTGATAAAAGGGCGAGCTGCCGCACCACCTGGAATAGGGTGCATCATTGGGGTTTCTACTTCTAGATAACCTCGTTCTTCAAAAAAAGTACGAATAGACTGAATAATTCTAGACCGAGTTAAAAATACTTTACGTGTATCTTCATTAGAGATCAGATCAAGATAACGCTGACGATATTTTTGTTCCTGGTCAGTCAGTCCATGAAACTTTTCTGGCAAGGGGCGTAATGACTTAGTCAGCAGGCGTAAGCTTTTTACACGTATTGTAAGTTCACCGGACTTAGTTATAAACAGTGTTCCATGGACACCTAAAATATCGCCTAAATCAAAATGCTTGAATGCGGCATGTGCAGACTCACCTGTAATATCATTACTAATGTATAGTTGAATATGGCCGCTCATATCTTGAATAGTGGCGAAGCTAGCTTTACCCATTACACGTTTTAGAATCATGCGCCCAGCTACCTCAACAGATATTGGGTCTTTCTCCAGAGTATCGTTTGATTGATCGCCATATTTCTTATGGAGGTCTGAGGCAAGATGATTACGGCGAAAATCATTTGGAAAAGCAGCCCCTGCCTCACGCAAAGTAGCTAATTTAGCGCGACGCTCCGCAATAATTTGATTTGTATTCTGTGGTGTCTTTTGTTCTTGTTCGCTCATTTTTTAACCTTAAAAAAACTTATTATTTTTTTCGAATATATGTTATCAATTATATCGTTGTGTAACATTATGCGCTATCATCTTGCGGAATCAGGTACATGGCAGGCTCTTTTTGGATCTTAGTATTTATATGCTCTTTGCTAATTATGAATGTTAGATTGTTAGAATATCGTATAGGAAAAATTAACAGAAATTTGTCCCCTCTATGGAAAATCTAGAAAAATTAAATCTAACTGAGTTGAAAAGTAAATTGTCAGCTGAACAGTTTAAAGTTACACAGAAAGGTGGTACGGAAGAGCCCTTCAGAAATTTATATTGGAATAATTCTGAACCTGGGCTTTATGTGGATGTGGTATCGGGCGAGTCACTTTTTAGTTCATTGGATAAATATGATTCAGGCACTGGTTGGCCAAGTTTTACACGACCAGTTCAGAATAGTGGAATCATTGAAAAGAAAGATAATGAATATGGTATGGTGCGAACTGAAGTGCGCTCAGGGTATGCTGATTCTCATCTTGGGCATGTTTTTACTGATGGACCAAGTCCAACAGGGAAGCGCTACTGTATCAACTCTGCATCTTTACGATTCATCCCAGTTGATAGTCTAAGTGAAGAAAGGTACAAGGACTATATAGATAGTGATAGCAAAGAAAACAAAATAGAATGAATTGATAGTGGTTTTTTCACTAGGAATTAAACTCCCTGTTTTAAGCTTGTTTTGATAAATTCATCTAATCCCCCGTCCAGTACCCCTTGAGTATTACCAATTTCTAGACCCGTTCTTAGATCCTTAATGCGTGATTGATCTAATACGTAAGAACGTATCTGATGCCCCCATCCTATGTCAGTCTTAGAATCTTCCATAGCTTGTTTCTCATCACTTTGTTTGCGTAATTCCACTTCATAAAGGCGTGATTTCAGCATTGCCATTGCCTCTGCACGGTTACGGTGCTGAGACCTGTCATTCTGACAGGAAACAACAATGCCCGAAGGATTATGAGTAATACGGATAGCTGAATCGGTTTTGTTAATGTGCTGACCACCTGCTCCGGAGGCGCGATATGTATCTACTCGCAAATCTGCGGGATTAATTTCAATCTCGATGGTATCATCCACTTCTGGGTAAATAAATACGCTTGCAAACGAGGTATGACGGCGACTACCAGAATCAAAGGGGGATTTCCTTACTAAGCGGTGGATGCCGCTTTCGGTACGTAAATAGCCATATGCATAGTCACCAGATATTTTTAGTGAAGCACTCTTAATTCCTGCCACTTCACCAGAGGACTCCTCAAGTACTTCAACCTTGTAATCACGTCGCTCACAATATCGTAGGTACATGCGCTCAAGCATTGCCGCCCAATCCTGTGCTTCTGTACCACCTGAGCCAGATTGGATTTCTAAGAAGCAGTTATTTGGATCCATTGGATTGGAGAACATGTTGCAGAACTCCATATTTGCAACATTTGTTTCTAACTTTGCTGCATCGGCACGGATACTTTCTAGCACTACAATATCATTTTCTTCTTTTGCCATTTGGAACAAATCAATAGAGTCTTGTAGTTGCAGCTTAATTGTTTCTAGAGTTAAAACAATTTTGTCTAATATTTTCTTTTCACGGCCTAATTCCTGAGCGCGCTTGCTATCTTTCCAAATTTCCGGGTCTTCTTCTAGAAATGAAATTTCATCACTACGTTCTTTCTTTGCGTCAAAGTCAAAGATGCCTCCGAAGCTCTGTTGACCTAGTATTGAGATCAGAAAGATGATTGGCAATGGCGTTGATTTGTTCCGCTTCCATATATGTTCTATCCAATAATCCTGAAAGTTGGCATTATACAGTAAGCTGAATGGGGAATTTATTGCCCTGTTTTTTTATTTTCTAAGGTGTAAAAAGAAGCCTCTTGATCTCATGCTAGGAAAAAAATTCATTTATTCGTTACAATTACATTATGTCTAAATTTTTTGCATTAATTCCGGCAGCAGGCTCAGGTTCTCGTATGGGAAATAGTCTGCCTAAACAATATTTAGCACTTGCAGGCAGGCCTATGATTTACCATGCTGTGCACACTTTGTGTGTTTCTCCTGAGATTGCTAATGTATTTGTTATCCTTAGCCCTGAAGATAGAGAGTGGTTAAAGTATGACTGGTCAGAGTTTTCCAGTAAATTAGTTGTGTTTAATTGTGGCGGAGAAACTCGTGCCACGAGTATCCTTAATGGGCTAAAAGCTGCATCGGAAAAATCGTTGATAGGCAATGGGGACTGGGTCATGGTTCATGATGCAGCACGGCCTTGCTTGAGTGAAGAATTGCTTAAAAAATTAATGGATGAGCTTTCTGACGATGAAATTGGTGGATTATTGGCTGTTCCTCTTTCAGATACTCTGAAACGAGGTGGTACTAATAATCGGGTACAGAAAACTGAGCCTAGGAAAGGTTTATGGCAAGCTCAGACGCCACAGATGTTTCGTTACAAGCTGCTATTAGATGCCTTATGTAAACCTGATAGCATAACTATGACCGATGATGCTAGTGCAGTTGAGGCGTTGGACCTGTGTCCTAAGTTGGTTCTTGGAGATGTGAGTAATATAAAAATAACTTATCCGAAGGACCTAGTCTTAGCAGAATTGATACTACGAGCGCAGAATGGAGAGAATTATGACAAGCAAGATTAGAATTGGACAAGGTTCTGATGTGCATCAGTTAGTCGAAGGAAGAGATCTAATTGTAGG
>Ga0315321_10002227_pt1 | contig 15058 bp, 18 predicted proteins | sample M180m21515metaG_FD_203464 | JGI IMG/M metagenome (GOLD analysis project Ga0315321, IMG submission 203464) | Ammonia-oxidizing marine archaeal communities from Monterey Bay, California, United States - M1 80m 21515 | ecosystem: Environmental > Aquatic > Marine > Intertidal zone | place: USA... | reverse complement strand
CTAACAACAAGATATGCATTTGCCATTTTTATCATCCTTGACTGAATGTCTGTCTAAGACAATCCAGTACTGCTTTTGATGTTGAATTCATTGTAGGAGTAGAACCTTTTGCTGTAGTCCATGCATCCTTAAGACCTGCTAATTCCAATAATCGTTTAATTTTACCACCGGCAACAAGACCTAATCCACGAGGTGCAGGTATAATTTCGATAGTTACACTTCCACCTTTTCCTTTTACTTTGAATGGAACAGAATGTTTTTGATCACATTTACATTCCCAACTACCACATCCCATTTTGATAGGATTAATGTTTAAGAAAGCTTGACTAGTTGCTTTTTCAATAGCAATTCTCATTTGTTTTGATTTACCTTGACCAATTCCCAAATAACCATTTTCATTACCGGCTGCAACAATTGCTTTGAATCTAGTTGATTGGCCATTAGAGGTCATTTTCTGAATGATACCAACATCAACAACTTCACTTTTCAAATCAGGTAATAATTTTTTAATAATTCCAGACTCTTGAATTCGTAATCCAGATTCTAAAATTTCTTCAACAGAAGTTATTTCTCCAGATGCAACTTTTTGTCCCAAAATAGTTTTTGGTACCCAAACTTCTTCTTCAGGTTCTCTACGAGGTCTTCTAGGTTTGCTGGCTTCAGATCCAGGTGGACCTCTTCCATATACTGGTGGACCTCTGCCTCTTCCACCTTGACCTCCTTGTCCTGGTTTAGATTGTCCTGGTTTAGATTGGGTTGTTTGACTCATTTCTATTTGACCTCACTATCGATTGTAGATTTAATTTTAGAAATTTCATTTTTAACGGTTAGATGCTCACCATTGATTCTTTCATCAGCTGGAAAAGTTTCGGAATCAGCTGGAACTTCAAGACCAGCATCAATAATGCCTTTCAAAGCTGCTGCCATTCTTTGTGTATATCGTTTAGTACCAGTATACAAAATTGCATCTTTTGCACCTTTACCTAATGCTTTCTTACCTGCCAAATAACCGGTTAGATATGCTGCAGAGATGCTTTTTCTAGAACCCTTCCATCCTTTTTCAAGCAAGTATCTAGAATGTGCGGATGCTACAACAGTATCACCAGTCATTCCAGGTTTAAGTACTTGAACCTGGGTATTCTCATTTGAAATATTTACTGTAATGAAATCACGTTTACCCATCAACATGGTACCACGTTTACGATAATTGGTCTTTTCCTCTCTCAATCTTCTTAATATTTTTGAATAGGCCATCTATAGGATCTGACTTTGAAACTGCTATTATATACGTTAAGCGTGAATTAGTGCTGAAAGTAAAGCTTTCTGAGAATGAAGTCTATTTTCGGCCTCATCCCAAACTACAGATTGAGATCCATCAATTACAGATGAAGTAACTTCTTGTTCACGTTTTGCAGGAAGACAATGTAAAAAGATCGCATTATTCTTAGCAAGATCCATAATTTTGTCATTTACTTGATATTTTGGAAGAAATTTTTTGATTCTTTTTGGATCATCATTATGAATTGAAGAATAAGTATCAGTTACAACGACATCGGCATTTTTAGCTGCTTTTAGAGGATCAGTAGTTAATTCAATTTCAGTTAAATTTTGAGAAACATTAACAGTGGATTTATCTGGCTCAAACCCTTTAGGAGTTGCAATAGACATTTTAGCACCGGATAAAGCAGCACCATAAATCATTGAATTACAAACATTATTTCCATCTCCAATCCAAGCAATTTTTAATCCTTTGAGAGTTTTTTTCTTTTCTTTAATTGTCATAAAATCTGCCAAAATCTGACAAGGATGAAATGAGTCAGACAATCCATTAATTACTGGAACACTTGCATGTTGAGATAATTTATCAAGTAAAGAATGATCATAAACACGTGCCATTATACAATCAGTATAACGTGAAAGAGTTTTTGCAGTATCTTCAACAGATTCACCACGAGATAGTTGTGTATCATTTGATGATAAATTAATTGCATGTCCTCCTAATTGATACATCCCAGTTTCAAAACTTACACGAGTTCGAGTCGAAGGTTTTTGAAAAATCATAGTTAATGTTTTATTTTTTAAAACAGGTTTGTTTCCACCTTTTTTCAATTCTTTTTTTAATTTAATAGAATGATCAATTAATCCTAAAAATTCTTTTGAGGTTAATTCGGATAAAGTAAGTAAATTTTTTGTTTTAATTTTCATTTTTTAAACCGTCCAAATAATCCTCGTTTCTTTTTAGGTTCTTCTTCTTTATCTTGTTTATGTATCTCTTCCTCATCAAATGAAGTTGTTTTAGATTCTCCAGGATTAGGTTTACCATCTTTAATCCATTGGCGAATTTTATTGCCTAGTTTAATGGCTTCAGAATCAGATTCTGGAGGAGGTATATCAAATAAATCAGAATATTTTGCAATTTCATTATCCTTAATTCCATCAAAAGGATCATCAGAGATAATTTCTGGTGTTGGTTCTGGTGTTGGTTCAGGTTCTGGTGTTGGTTCAGGTTCTGGTGTTGGTTCAGGTTCTGGTGTTGGTTCAGGTTCTGGTGTTGGTTCAGAGGATTCTATTAATTTAGATACATCAGTTTTTTCTATTGTTACATCATTTAATGAGCCAAATACAGTTTCCAAAAAAATATCCTTGTCAAAAGATTTCAAATCAGAATATTCTTGTCCAGTTCCCAAATACAAAACGGGAGTAGATGTAACTTTTGCAATAGATAATGCAGCACCACCTTTTGCATCAGCATCACTTTTTGTCAATATAGAACCATCAAACTTAACATATTCATGAAATTCACGTGCTTGATTTACAGTATCATTTCCAGCTAAAGAGTCACCTACAAAAATAGTCATATCAGGATTTACAACTTTAATGATTTTTTCAATTTGTTCCATCAAATTTTTACTTGTTTGCATTCTACCTGCAGTGTCAATTAATACACAATCTGTTTTATGAGATTTTGCATACAATACTGCATCTCGAGCAACAGCTGCAGGATCAGATTCATAATTTTGTGCAACAAGTTTTAGATTAAGACGATTAGTATGTTCTCGTAATTGCTCTATAGCACCAGCTCTAAAAGTATCAGCAGCTGCAATTACAACAGAATATTTTTTCTCTTGAAGTAAAGATGCAAATTTTGCTAAAGAAGTAGTTTTTCCAGTACCATTTATTCCAACAAACACAATCAGAAAAGGTTGATTCTGTTTCTTTTTTTCATCAATTTTTTCAAAGATATCAATATCGCCAACATCATCAAATAAACTAGAAATACTAGAAATTAAATTATTTTTAACAAATTTTTCAATTTCATTTTTATCAACTTTAGAACCAATTAATTTTTCTTTTAAATCAGATTTAATAGAATCAATAACTTCACCAGCTACATCAGATTCTAAAAGAGAAATTTCAAGTTCAAAAAGTATATCCTCAATATCTTTTTCATTAAGTTCTTTTTCTCCAAGACTTTGGGCAACATTGGAAAACGCCTTACGAAGACTATCAAACATATTCTATCCCAAATTTGGTGGTTGTTGGGATTGCATTAGTTGATTCATCTGTGCCTTTCCTTGTTCTAATCTATTTCCAGCATCCTGTTTTTTGGCAGCAGTATCTTGTAAAGCAATTTCAATTTCTTTTATTCTAGCTTCAAAATAATTAATTGCTGCAGGAAAATCTTTTTCAACTGCAACACCAGCACCAATATTTACAACAATTTTGTTATTGGACGAAATTTTTGTTGGGATATATGCTCCCATTCCAAGAGGAACCAAAGTATCAGAATCAGGCTGATTTCCAAGAGATTTAATTGATTCAATGGCAGCAGTAGCTTCCCTCAAAATACTTACAAAAGTTCCTTCCCTTTGAGATAAATCAGAGAAATAGGTCTCAAGCATTTGCATCTGTTGCATTAATTGTTCAGCCTGTTGTTCACTCATGTACAACAAATCATGCTCAGATGGTTATAAATTCATTCATGAAGAAAGATTAGAAATTAAAAAATAAATAAAAAATAAAGAACTAACTTTATTTTGCTTTAGAGAATCTATCCTCTACTTCATCCCAGTTCACTACATTCCACCATGCAGCAATGTAAACTGGTCTTTTGTTTTGATAGTTTAGATAGTATGCATGTTCCCAAACATCACAGCCCAATAATGGTACTAATCCCTCTGTTCTAGGACTAGTTTGATTTGGCATTGATTTGTATTCAACTTTAGATGTTGAAGGATTGTATACTAACCATCCCCAACCACTACCTTGAATTACTGCAGTAGTAGATGTGAATTTCTCTTTAAAGTCAGCAAAGCTTCCAAAAGAATCTTTGATTGCATCAGCAATTGATCCTCCAGGTTCTCCACCGCCATTTTGTTTCATGCTATTCCAAAATAACCTGTGGTTATCATAACCACCACCATTGAAATTAATTGCACCTCTCTTGTCCTCAGGTACTGAATTGATATCAGACAAGATGTCAAGGATATCTTTTTCTTGAATTTCAGTTGGACATGTTTCAAGTGCTGCATTTAATTTGTCAGTGTATGTTTGATGATGTTTTGTGTGATGAATCTCCATTGTTTTTGCATCAATGTGAGGTTCCAATGCATCATAAGCATATGGCATTTCAGGAAGTGTGTATTTTCCCATAAAATATTTTAAATTTTATTCCATTTATTGCTTTAGTAAACAATTCATTTTTACTTGTTAGAAAACTAAAAAATTCATGAAATCAGCAGTCATTTTTTTCATTACAGTAGTTATCATATCAAGTATTTTTGCATCACAATTTATTCAATCTGAAAATGGAATCAAAACATTCATTGAAAACAGTGTCCCATATGTTGGAACAGAGATTCCAAGAATAGATGGGTTTGATGGAACAGGAATTAAAATTGCAGTAATTGATACGGGAGTGGATTTTAATCATCCAGATTTATTGGGGTGGGGGAAAGATGGAAAGGTAATTGGAGGATACAATTTCGTACAAGAAAATCAATTGCCAATGGATTCTAATGGACACGGCACTAAGGTTGCAGGCATAATTGCAGCAGATGGAAATGTAGTAGGTGTTGCACCTAAAGCAAAAATTCTGGCTTACAAAGTATCTGAAGATGGGGAAGGAGTATCATCAGAATTAATTTCAGGAGCAATTGAAAAAGCAATTGAAGATGAAGCAGATATTATCAACATTAGCTTAGGTGTAAATAGAACAAATTCAAAAATAGATAACGCAGTAAATTATGCATTAGAGAAAGGAATTTTTGTTGTTACAGCTGCTGGAAATGATGGTCCAGAATTAAAAACAATTGGAAGTCCAGGAAGAAATTTTGAGTCACTAACAGTTGGTGCAACATACAATAATATGACTTCTAGTTTAATTGCCACATTAGAAATAGATGAAATACAATATACAGTAATTCCAATGGTAGGTTCTTCAAAAACAAATGAACCAATTACTGGAAAAATAATTTTTGGAGGCTATGGCAAAAATAGTGATTTAGAAAATTTAGATGTTAAAGATGCAATTCTAATTGTAGAAAGAGGAAGTAATGTTAAAGATGAATTGTTATTTTTTTCAATTAAAGAAATGAATGCAGCAAAAGCTGGAGCAAAAGCATTAATTGTGTACAATAATGAACCAGGAATTTTTTTGGGAGAACTGATTCATGAGTTTTCAGGGCCAGAATATATTCCACAAATTCCAGTAGTTTCAATAGACAGAGAAGAAGGATTAGAAATAATTGAAAAAATTGAAAATGAAAGTTCCGGAATTATGCAGTTATTTTACAATCCAGATTTTATAGCACATTTTAGCTCAAGAGGCCCAGTTTCACCATTTTACATAAAACCAGATATGGTAGCACCTGGGGCATACATCAATACAACACAAATCGGATCTACATACAACTTTACTAGTGGAACTAGTTTTGCAGCACCTCATGTTAGTGGTGCAGCAGCATTACTACTGCAAAAAAACCCCAATTTAGAAAATCATGAGTTAAAATCATTATTGGTGACTACAGTTAAACCAGTTTCTAACGCATATGGAAAAGAATTTTCAATACATGAATCAGGTTCAGGAAGATTAGATATAGCAAATGCACATAATGCAAAATTAATTATCAGTCCAACAAATTTTGTGATTAATCTATCATTAGATGAACAATCAATAGAAAAAGAACTACAATTAAAATTCATTGAAAATAAATCAGAGGAAATTGATGTAGAATTTGAAGGACCAAAATTCATTGAATTTAAACATGAAATAAAAAATGATAATTTACAAATTAAATTTACAATGGTTGAAGAAAAATTTGGAGAACATGAAGGGAAAATATTCATTAATCATGAAAAAATAAAATATACAATACCCATTCTTATTCATTATACAGAAGCTTCAATTTTTGTAAATCAAGAAAATGAAAAATTATTTTTTGAAATAAATCATCCAGATAAATGGAGTTTTGCAAAAATTTCAATTACTAATAGTAAAAATGGGAATTCAGATACAATTACTATGACACCAGATAAAAAAATATCAACAGAAATTTATCATAATGGTGAATATTGGATAGAAGCAAAAATTATGGTGAATGGAAATACAACAGATGCATTTAACACAATTGAAATTAATTCAATTTCAGAAAAAACAGATAGATTGGAATTAATTAATATTCCAGAAAAACAAATCATAATAATAATTTCAATTATAGTAATTGTTGGGATTATAGGATTACTGATTAGAAAATAGATTATGCAGTAAACTTGGGACCTGCTGCAATTATATCATCAGAGACGTTTTCAAATTTTGTAAAGTTTTCAACAAACATTTGAGCTAGTTTTTTTGCAGAAAGATCATAGGAATCTTTGTCAACCCAAGTATGTTTTGGATCTAAAATTTCAGATGGAACACCTTCTACTTCTGTTGGAATATCTAGATTAAGTAAATCATCATGACGATACTTTACAATATCAAGTCCACCAGAAATTGCTGCAGTAACCATTGCACGACTATATTTGATCTTAATTCTTTTACCAACACCATATGGTCCACCAGACCATCCAGTGTTAACAAGATAAACAACAGTATTGTGTTGATTAATTTTTTCACCAAGAAGTTTTGCATAAACTGAAGCAGGTCTAGGCATGAATGGTGCTCCAAAACACTGAGAAAAGACAGATTTTGGTTCTTTAATGCCTCTTTCAGTTCCTGCTAATTTGCTAGTGTAACCAGACATGAAATGATACATTGCTCCTTCTTTAGTCAATCTAGAAACAGGGGGTAAAACACCTAAAGCATCAGCAGTTAAAAATACAATAACACGAGGATTCCCACCTACACTAGGAATCACTGCACCAGGAATGAAATCCAAAGGATAGCCAACACGGGTATTTTCAGTTAATGAATTATCATCATAATCTGGAATATTATCATTTAAAACAACATTTTCTAAAAGAGCTCCAGGTTTAATTGCATTCCAAATTTCAGGTTCTGCTTCTTGACTAAGGTTAATACATTTTGCATAACAACCTCCTTCAAAATTAAATGTTCCATTATCAGACCAACCATGTTCGTCATCACCAATTAATTTTCTATTAGGATCAGCTGAAAGTGTTGTTTTACCAGTACCAGATAATCCAAAGAATAATGCAGTATCTCCTTTTTCACCAATGTTTGCAGAACAATGCATTGGGAAAATATTACGTTCTGGTAATAAGAAGTTCATAACACCAAACATAGATTTCTTCATTTCACCTGCATATTCGGTTCCACCAATCAAAACAATTTTTCGTGTTAAATCAATTAAAATAAAAACATCAGTTCTAGTTCCATCAATTTCAGGATCTGCCAAAAAATCATTAATACATAAAATAGTAAATTCAGGGTCATGTTTTTCTAATTCTTCATTTGTAGGTCGAATAAACAAATTACTTGAAAACATATTTTGCCAAACATGATCATTAATTACTCTAATAGGTAAACGAGTTTCAGGATCAGCTCCTACAAAACCATCAAAAACAAAAAGTTCTTTGTTTGCAACAAAATTTTTCATTTTTTCAAAAAGTTTTTCAAATTTACCACTTGGGAATTGATGATTAATTTTTCCCCAATCAATAGTCTCATGAGTTTTATCATCATATACAATAAATCTATCATCAGGGGATCTACCAGTATATTTTCCGGTATTGACTGAAAGAGAACCTGTAGAATTTACAACACCTTCCTGTCTATCAACAGAAATAGCCACCATTTCATCAGTTGGTAAATTTCTATGAACTTTAGATGGATTAATTCCAAATGCCGTTAATTGTGCCAAAAATTGGTCAGTAGTAGATCTACCTAATAATTCTGTCAATATTTCGATCTCCCATCAAATATTTGAGTATGTATAGGGGTCATAAGATATTTAGATCCGCCCTGATTTTCCTTATTATCTCTTTTCCATGATAATTTTTTTAGGTCGAGGAACGTATTTATTCCAAAATTCAAGACTTAGTTCCATGCCAATCAACAAGGAAAAGATCGAAAAAAGACAGGAAGTAAAAGGAAACAATCCTGATTTTGCTAGACCAGAAAGTTGGCGTTATGTTAGACTTCAAACTAATTGGAGAAAACCAAAAGGAATAGATCACCATCAAAGAAAACAAAAAAGTAGAGGACGTCCAGGCTTAGTAAAAGTTGGATATGGTGGACCTAGAGACGGAAAAGGATTACATCCTTCAGGATTTACAGATAATTTAGTTTTCAATATTTCAGATTTAGAAAAATTAGATCCAAAAAAAGATGGTGTCAGATTAGGACATGGTGTTGGTACTAAAAAGAGAAAAGAAATTGTTGTTAAAGCAGCTGAAAACAAATTTAAAATATTTAATGCAAGAGTGAGTGTAATTGCCAATAAATCTTAAAGCTAAAAAAAGACTTACAGCCAGAGTTACTGGTGTTGGAGTTCACAGAATTAAATTTGATACAGATCATTTAGATGACATTGCAGATGCAATTACTAGAGAAAATATCAGAAGTTTAATCACAGCAAATACAATCAAAATTAAATCATTTACAGGAACATCAAGAGGCAGAGCACAAACCAAATTGGATCAAAGAAAGAAAAGAGGTACAACTCAAGGTTCCAAACAAGGTAGAAAAGGTGCAAGAGTAGGTAAAAAAGAAGTTTATGTTGCCAAAGTACGTTCACTTAGAAGATTATTGAAAATTGCAAAAGATAGAAAAGATTTGACTAATCCAGAATTTTGGACATTGTACAAAAAAGTAGGTGGAAACACAGTGAGAAATAAAGCTCATTTGAGAACTTTGATGGATGAAATTAAAACTAAAAGAAAAGATTAGAATCTAAATAATTTTTTATCAAAACTTTCAATTTTACCATTAGTAATTTCAATACCCTCATCACTAAGCATTTTTGTTTTGACATGTTCACCATAAGCATATCCACCAACCTTACCAGTAGCCATTACAACGCGATGACAAGGTACTAAAACAGGGTAAGGGTTTTTGTTCATAATTTTTCCAACAAGTCTTTGACCATTTTTTAGACCAACAGCTTTTGCTAAATCACCATAAGTTGTAAGTTGACCTTTTGGAACATCTAATAATTTTTTGTAAACTTTTTGTTCAAGATTCATAATTTAATTATCTCAAGGGATGTAGATTTAAGTAAATCAAGAATTTTTTGTTTATTTGTTCCAAGACCACGCCAATCTAAAAGAGCAAATTTTGCCATCTTATTTTGTGACAGAATATGAGAAAATAATTCTTCATCAAGTTCATTTAATGCATGTTTTGGCATTACTGTACCAAGAGCATATTTTCCTTCCAGCAATTCATGAGTGAATTTTGTAGGATAATGAGTACCACCAAAACAAATTGCCACAGGGTTTTCAGATATAGTATTTACAAAAACTTGATGAATTAATTTGGCAACAGAAATACACAATGAATTATCAGTCCATTGTTTTTCAGTGGTACCGATTTCAATGAAAATTGAAGGTTTAGTTAATGCAGTTGGACCATGATGAGTTGCCTCAATAGTTATTTGAAATTCTAAAAAGTCAGATTGGTGTTTTTTTAATATTTGAAGATATTGTTTTTGAAGATTAGGGTGAGGTATAGCAACTTGTCTATCATTACCACCAAATTTTGCTTCAGAAAAGTTTCCAGTACTATGACAAGTTAATGCCAATACACCAGATTCTGCAGCATGTTTTGAAAGAAATACAAATCCATCATAATCATATTTTTCCTCAAGCCAATCGGCAGAAATGGCAGGGGTAGGAATTATAATTAAATCATAATATTTTCCACGAAAAATATCACCGTCAAGAGTCATTTCCTTTGAAAGATAATTTGCCATATTATGACCTGCAGGGTCATCTCGATAAGCAATTAAGAGTTCCATGAGATAAGGATTATAAGGACACCTTATTAATTTCCACCAATGAACCCGAAACAGACTTTGAAAAATATGTCTAATACTATGAAGATGGCAAAAAAGCCAGATAAGGATGAATATCAACAACATCTCAGATTAGTATTAACAGGAATTTTAGGAGTAGGTGCAATTGGATTTACAATTCAATTTGTGTTTTCGGTAGTAACATTTGGTCGATAAAATTGTCTGAGGAAATTAAATCACATTTATTTGCAATTAGAACCACAGGAGGACAAGAAAAAGTGGTAATGCGATTATTAGAAGCTAAAGCCAATGCCAATCAGATTAACATTCAATCAGTTTTACTAGTAGATAATCTCAAAGGATATGTCGTAATTGAAGCAATCAATCCAAGTGATGCATACATGGCAGTTGAGGGAGTAAGACATATTCGCGGTCAATTAAGAGGAGAATTAGAATTCAAAGATATTGAAGGTTATCTTGTCAAGAAATCAACAGTTTCAACATTAGCAGTAGATAATATTATTGAAATTACCGGCGGACCATTCAAAGGAATGAAAGCAACAATTACTAGAATAGATGCAGATAAAGAAGAAGCCACAGTTGTATTACTTGATGCATCATATCAATTACCAGTAACTGTAGATGCAAATTATCTTAAACTCTCGAGTGGAGCTTAGGAAGGATTAAATTTTCGGGATTAAGCTGATTAAACATGGGAGAACAAAAAGTATCATCACTTGTAACTGGAGGAGGAGCATCAGCAGGTCCACCATTAGGTCCAGCACTAGGCCCTCTAGGCGTTAACATTATGGAAGTTATCGCAGCAATTAATGAAAAAACTAAAGACTTCGAGGGAATGAAAGTTCCTGTAACTGTTATTGTAGATACAGATACAAAAAAATATGAAATTGAAATCGGCATTCCTTCTGCTGCAGCACTAATCATGAAAGAAGCAGGGATTCAAAAAGGTTCCAGCACTTCAGGTACTGAATGGGCAGGAGATGTAACAATGGATTCAATTGTCAAAGTAGCAAATACAAAACTCGAAAAATCTTATGCATCATCATTAAAATCAGTTGCAAAAACCATCATTGGTACATGTGTAGCATTAGGTGTTAAAGTAGAAGGAAAAACACCTAAAGAAATTACTGCAGAAATCAATGAAGGTAAATGGGATCAAAAATTCCAATAATTATTCGATAAGATAAACAGGATCTTTATCGGTTTTTTGTAATTCTACAAAGGTTTCAGTATTTTGAATACCTTCTATTTTACCAATTTTTTCAATCACTACAGAATGTAACGCTTCAAGATTTTTAGCATATACTTGAATCATAATATCAAATCTGCCAGTAACCTCAGAAATTGAAACAACTTCAGATGTTTCCAGAAATTTTTGATGAATTGCCTCTTTTAATTTTGGATCTCGATTAATTCCTACAGAGGCCTTTACTCCAATACCCAACAAAGTTTGATCGATCTCAATAGTAAATTTTTTGATTAATTTCTTTTTCATCAATCTCTTAATTCTACTATACAAAACAGATGCATTAATTCCAAGTTTTTTAGACAATACAGGAACAGAAATAGAGCCATCTAAGGTTAATTCATAAAGTAATTTCATATCTAGGTCATCAAAGCGATGCAATGTACTAGAAATCGATGTTTCTCATTTAATATATCTAAGTTTTAACAAAAATTTGCTTATAAATTACAATTATCAGGTGTAAAAAATAGAATTTTTTAAAATAAAATATATGCAAAAAACCTAATCTCTAAACGATTTTAAGTAGGTTTTCTGAAATTTGTTCGTAATGATTACAGAAGCACAATTGGCAGAAGTCATAACTAAAGCCAAAGAAAGCACTAAAAAAAGGAAATTCAAGCAATCACTAGAATTAATAATTAATTTCAAAGATATTGATGTGAAAAAAGGTTTTGCAATTAATGAAGTAGTTCAGCTTCCAAAAACCAGTTCTCCTGCAACAGTATGTGTAATTGCTACAGGGGATATGAGTCAAAAAGCAAAAGCAGCAAAAGCAGATTCAGTTATCGGAAATGATGAATTAACAAAATATGAAGCTAACAAAAGAGAATCACGAAAATTCATTAACAAATATGATTTCTTTTTAGCAGATACAAAAATTATGCCAACAGTTGGTAAAGCATTAGGTCAACTTTTAGGTCCTAGAGGAAAAATGCCAACACCAGTTCCATTTAATGCACCTATTGATGCATTTTTGTCAAGATTTAGAACATCAATTAAAGTTAGAACAAGAGCATCATTATCAATTGCATGTAAAATTGGAGATGAATCTATGGAGGATGCAGATTTAGCAACTAATGCATTTACTGTTATTAATGCAATAGAGAAAAAATTACCAAATGGTGAAAAAAATATTAAAAAAGTTTTGATTAAAACAACAATGGGTAAACCAGTAAAACAAGTACAGGAGATAAAGAAGAAGTATGCATGAAAATAGAACTACATATCCAAAAAGAAAAACGGAAATGTATCAACAATTATTAGAATTACCAAAAAAATACAAAACCATTTCAATAATTAAAATGACTAAAGTTCGCTCAACACAAATTTTGCCATTAAGAAAAACTTTGAAAGGTGAAGTAGAATTTGTATGTGTCAAAGATAGAGTTGCAAAAAAAGCACTTGAAACATTAGACATTCCAGGAATCAAAGAATTTTCTACAGAACTTAAAGGACAAATCATGTTTATATTTACAAACATGTCTCCATTCAAACTCAATGTACTATTAGGTAAAAATAAAGTCATGATGGGTGCACGTAGTGGAGATATTGCAAGTATCGATATTGTAGTACCTGAGAAAAACACAGGAATTGCACCAGGACCAATGCTTACAGAATTTAAAGACGCAAAAATTCCAACAAAAATTGATCAAGGTACAATATGGATTGCAAAGGAGACAACACCAGCAAAGAAAGGCGATGCAATCAATGAAAAATTAGCAGCAATTTTAGGTAAATTAGATATCAAACCAGTAGAAGCAGGAATTTCACTTTACTCAGCAGTTGAAGAAGGTCTGAAATATACTGAAGAAGAGATGGTAGTTGATGTTGAGAAAACAAGAAATGCATTCGCACAATTCCATCAAGAAGCAGTATCACTATCTATTGAAGCAGGTTACATTACTGCAGACAACGTCACACAAATCCTTACAAAAGCAGCACAATCTGCACGCTCAGTATCTATTGAATCAGGTTTCATGACAGATGAAACAAAAGAGCAAATTTTACAAAAAGCAGATGCACAAGCCAAAGGCGTAGCAAGTCAAGCAAAAGACTACACACCTGCATAGTAAAACGCATTTCAATTTTAAAAAGTCAATTATTTTCCATTACATTCTATCAATATGAAATAAAAAACACAGTGCAAGCAAATCGAAGGTATTGTTAGCACTGTATACATCATTATCAAATAATATAATGAAAAAAAAATCTTAATGACTCTAAGTAGAAACAAGCAAATTGGCTCTATGTTTTTTGTTATATTTGTTATTCTAGTTATTTTTAGTTTACCAAATGCAAGTGCTGAGATTACAGAAAAACAAAAAATTTTAGATGCAGAAAAAGAATGTAAACAACAAATTCGCTCCAATGACTCATTTACTTTTGCAGAAAAATTAGTTTTTGTAAAAAAATGTAATATTGAAGCAAGAAATGCAATTGAAGCAATTCAAGATACCACACCCACATCTGCAATACAAATTGTTCAACATCAAGTTAGAGATTGTGAAGCCAAACATGCAATATATGCAATGATTGGAGAACAACAATTCCTTAATTTAGAACGAAGTACACTTGCACGACATTGTATAATGTTGTATAACCTAGATGAATGGCAAATCCAGGGTGATACAAGAATGGATTCACTAGTAAATGGACTAGCCAATACATTACAAAAAGAACTGGATAAAGATATCAAGTTAAGAGAGACAATTATGCATAAAAATCTTGAAAGATATGTGACACTGAAATTAGTCTCACCAAATAGTGGCGTATAATTCAAAATAATTATTTTCAACTATTTTTTTAAATTTAGACATAAAGTATCAAGATTCACGAGCACGTGGAAGATTCCAATTATACTTTATTCCTATCAATCGAAGAGAAGTAGTCAGAATTATACCAATAATTGTTGCATAGTAAATTTCATCTGTAAAATATAGAATAATAGAAAAGATTACAATTCCAATAAAACTTGCAGAAAGATAAAATTCCTTGATGAATACTATTGGAGATTGATTGACAAAAACATCTCTCAAGATACCACCACCAACGGCAGTTAAAATACCTGCTAACAAAATTGCTAAAAAATTTAATCCAAAAATATTGTATGCAAAAGTTGCTCCAATAATGGTAAACACTCCAAGTCCAATAGCATCAAATTTCAAAAATAGATTCCAGTGTTTTTTTAAATGTGAATACAAAAAGAAAATTACAATTCCAGATGCAATTGTTACAACAACATATGTTGGATCAACAATAGAATTTGGAACTCGACCTAAAACAACATCTCTAATGGTGCCACCTGCAACACCTGTAATTGTTGCAAGTAGTAAAATTCCTACAACATCAAATTTTTTCTCAATTGCTTTAAAGG
>Ga0315321_10002224_pt1 | contig 15069 bp, 12 predicted proteins | sample M180m21515metaG_FD_203464 | JGI IMG/M metagenome (GOLD analysis project Ga0315321, IMG submission 203464) | Ammonia-oxidizing marine archaeal communities from Monterey Bay, California, United States - M1 80m 21515 | ecosystem: Environmental > Aquatic > Marine > Intertidal zone | place: USA... | reverse complement strand
CCACCACAGTCTGCAACCCCTCCGCATCGAGCTGATCAATGCGGCCGGCAATACGATCGAAAAAACTGGTGCGTTCAGTAGCCATGTTGTGTTGGTGCCATTTTGCCCCGCGGATAAACCGAGCCCATCGGAGCGCCAAAGTGTCTCACCACCCTGCCATAGGGTTGGCCTGGAGTTCAAGCCGAGAAACCTTGACCGTATTGGTGTTCCCTGATGAATTGGCGGACCCCAAATAGAGTCCTTGTTGAACCCATGAAAAAACAGAAACGATTCCTGTTAGCCGCCTTGGGCGGATTGATGCTCCTGAACGCCCCAGCCGAGGTGCAGTCCGCGCCGAAAAAGATTTTGGTGATCACCCAATCCGCTGGGTTTCGCCATCAACCCGTGAACCGCGCCGGCAAGGACACTTGCCAGGTGGAACGCGTGCTGGCGGAGATCGGCAAGCAGAGCGGCGTGTTCACCACGGTGAATTCGCAAAACGCCATTCAGAGCATCACTCGCGAAAATCTGAAGCAGTTTGACGGCATCTTTTTTTACACCACCGGCATGCTGTTGCCCGCCGGCGATCCGCGGGATGCGCTGATGAAGTTCATCAAATCTGGCAAAGGCTTCGTTGGCGCACACAGCGCGGCCGACACTTTCAAGAAGTACGATGGCTACGTGAGGATGATCAACGGCACCTTCGCCGGTCACCCCTGGAACGCGGGCGGAACCAACGGCTTCCTCAACCATGAATCCTCCCACCCCACCGTGGCTATGCTCGGCAAGGAGTTCATGTGGAAGGACGAGATCTACCAATACAACAACTTCGATCCCAACGCCGTGCGCGTGCTCTTCAGCCTGAACATGGCCAAGAGCAAACCTCAGATGCCCTACCATGTGCCGGTCTGCTGGGTTCGCAGCTTCGGCAAAGGCCGCGTGTTCTTCACCAATCTCGGACACAACGGGTCCACCTGGGAAAATGAAACCTTCCACAAGCACCTGATCGAAGGCTTCAAATGGAGCCTCAAGCTCACCGATGGCCCGTCCGCCCCCAACCCGGACCTGCAAGCCAAGGAAAGCATCAAGGCCTTCGCCCTGTTTGCCTCGCAGAAACTGAATCTCAACCACGACATGCTCCTCAAGGATATGATGGGCAAGGCCGGCGATGAAAAATTCATCAAGCTCCTCCGCGAGAATAGCTGGAACAGCCGCGGCAAAAACATGGATCTGATCAAAGAGGTCCTCGCGGAAGTGAAGTAATTTCCCGCACGGACCGACGGCACCGTGCTGCCGGTCCGCGCTTGCTTTTGCCCTCGAAACCCGCACACTATGTTGCCCCTTACCCATGAGTGAGAATAAACAGGATTTCAACCGGCGCGATTTTATTTCCTCCGCCGGCGGTTCGTTGGCCGCGATGGCCGCGATGATGCAGGCCCTCGAAACGCGCGCGCAGGAAAGTGAAGGCAAAGACGCCTCGCGCCGCACCGATGAGTCCACGCCGCCAATCAAGATGGGCCTCATTGGCTACGGCCCGCACGGCCGTGAGATCGCCCGCAACCTAGCGCAACTGCCCAGCGCGCCGCTAGTCGCCGTGGCCGATCACTACGGCGCCATGCAACGCCGCGCCAAGCGCGAGCATCCCAAGGCAGCCAGCTATGATAATTTTCAGGACCTGCTCAAGGACGAGAATGTGGAAGGGGTAGTGATTGCCACCGCGCCACACGATCACAAGGAGATCGCTCTGGCCGCGCTCAAGGCCGGCAAGCATGTCTACTGCGAGGCGCCGCTCGGCGGCACCGTGGAGGATGCCCGAGCCATTGCCAAAGCGGCCGCGGCCAATCCGAAGGTCAATTTCCAGCCGGGCCTGCAGTACCGCAGTGAACCGCAGCGACAATTCATGTTCCCTTTCATGCGCGCCGGCGCGATCGGCAAGGCCGTGCACGCACGAACGCAGTGGCACAAGAAAACCAGCTGGCGTTTTGTCTCGCCCAATGCCGAACGGGAGAAACTGATCAACTGGCGCCTGAACCCCGAACTCTCCCCCGGCCTTGCCGGCGAGGTCGGCATGCACCAGGCCGATATTGTGAATCATTTCCTCAAACTGCAACCAGTCGCAGTAAGCGGCTTTGGGAACACTGTTCAATGGCGCGACGGCCGCAAGGTGCCCGACACGGTGAACATCGTGTACGAGTATGCAAATGACTTTTCCCTCACGCAGGAACTTACCCTCGCAAACTCATTCGATGGCGAGTACGAGGTGATGCACGGCACCAACAGCGCCGTGATGCTGCGTGGCGCGCAGGCGTGGATGTACAAGGAGGCCGACGCCCCGCTGATCGGCTGGGAAGTGTACGCCCGTAAGATGCCCCACTACGGCTCCCCCGGCGTGGTGCTGGCAGCCGGCGCCACCACGCTCGGCAAAGGCGGAAAGAAGTTGTACCAGGAATCCACCTTCACCCAGTCACCGCTATTCTACAGCCTGGAGGCCTTTGCCTATAACAGCCATCAGGTGAAAAGCGCCGTGGAGGATTTCCTCAATACGTTTGGCGAAGCCGATGCCGAGACACTGGCCGATTATCTCGCCGACCAGCTTGGCTCCACCAAAAGCCTGCTGCCCGCCGCTGATGCCGTAGAAGGCTATCAAGCCAACGTGATTGCCCTCAAGGCCAACGAGGCGGTCATGACCGGCAAGCGCGTGGAAATCAAACCCGAAGATCTAACTGTTTAACCCCACACCCATCCCATGAAAAAAATCCTCATCCTTACCGCCCTCATCCTCGCCCTACCTGCGCAAGCTGAGCTCTATAAGGCCAAGTTTGGCCTCAGCAAGCTGACCATTAACGGCAACTCCAGTGTGCACAAGTGGAAGGTCGAAACCAAGGTCATCGGCGGGTTTCTGAATGTGGACAGCGCCGCCCTCGGCAAGACCGGCACAACCAAGGCAAACGGCACGGTGATCGTACCCGTGCGCCAGCTCAAGAGCGGCAAGAAGCGCATGGACGAGGTGATGCACGCCGCCATGAACGAGCCAAAACACAAGCTCATCAAGTTTACCATTACCAGCCTTGAGGTGAAAACCGTGAAGGTCGGTGTGTCCACCTGCGCGGGCTCCGGCGCCATCGAGATCAATGGCATTAAGAAGCCGCTGGCCTTTGACGTAACCATTGCCAACAAGGACGGACAAATGACAGTGTCCGGGCTGGTGCCGATCAAGATGACCGATTTCGGCATCACTCCCCCCTCCCCCAAGCTGCCCACCGGTAGCATCCAGACCGATTCCGAGGTGGAGATCTCGTTTGATTGGGTGGTGGCCAAGTAACCTCCCATGGCCGGCGGCACAAGCAGGTATCCTTGGTATACTCGTATTGGGCGCAAGATGCGTCTGGATTACCTACGAATTCTCCGAACCAAAGGCGCGCCCTCACAGGTGGCCCGCGGCGTGGGCTACGGCATCTTTGTGGAGTTGATTTTCTTCCCCACATTGGGCCTTGCCTTTTTCCTGATGTATCCGCTGAACAAGTTCGGCAAGGGCCACATGGGCGCTGCGGTCGCTGGCTTTGTGTTTGCCAAGCTGTTCGCCTTTCTCACCATCCCGCCCAGCTTCATTCTCGGCAGCAAAATGCTCGGGTTGCCGAACTACAAAGACAAATTCATGGACGGCGAGACAATGAAGCCGCTGGGCGAAACATGGGATGTGGTCAAGGATCTCGCCTCTTCCGGTGAATTGCTCAAGGCACTCGCCGGCTGGACTGCTGGAGCCGCAGTGTTCGGGGCGGTCATCGGGTTGATCGGCTTTTTCATCGCGCGCGCCGGTCTGCGAAAATATCAGTCCCGGCGTCAGTCCCGGCGCGAGCAGTTGCTGGCCGAAAAAGAACAGGCCACCACGTAAGGCTTGGAACGTTAGGCCAACACGCCCTTCACCGGCTTGCCGTGCACATCCGTAAGGCGATAATCGCGCCCCTGAAATTTGTACGTGAGCTTCTCGTGATCAATCCCAAGCTGATCCAAAATGGTTGCGTTGAGATCATGCACCTCCACTGGATCGCGGACGATGTTGTAGCAGTAATCATCCGTCTCACCGTAGGTCACCCCGCCGCGAATGCCGGCCCCGGCCATAAGCATGGTGAAACAACGGGGATGATGATCGCGCCCATAATTGGTCGCGGATAATTTGCCCTGCGAATACACCGTGCGCCCGAACTCACCGCCCCACACCACCAGCGTATCCTTCAACAACCCGCGTTGCTCCAAATCATTCAGCAGTGCGGCCGTCGGTTGATCGGTGTCCTTGCATTGACCGGCCACCGCCTTGGGCAAGCCGCCGTGGTGATCCCAACCCATGTGAAAGAGCTGCACAAACCGCACATCCCGCTCGGCCATGCGGCGCGCCAGTAGGCAGTTGGCCGCGTACGACCCGGGCCGGTGTACATCCGGGCCGTAGGATTCCAGCACGTGCTTAGGTTCCTTGGAGACATCCAACAACTCCGGCACACTGCTCTGCATGCGAAACGCCAGTTCATACTGCGCAATGCGCGTGGCGATTTCCGGATCACCCACCTGCGACAGGCGTTCGCGGTTCAGCGTGTTTAGGCGATCCAGTGTGCGCCGACGGGTAGCGGTGCCCACTCCCGGCGGGTTGGAAAGATACAGGACGGCATCGCCAGTGTTTCGGAATTTCACGCCCTGATGGCGCGTGGGCAGAAACCCCGAACTCCACAGGCGATCGTACAACGGTTGATCATTCGGCCGACCAGACCCAAAGGAGGTGAGCACAACATACGCGGGCAGATCGCGGTTCTCGCTGCCTAACCCGTAGCTCAGCCAAGAGCCGATGCTCGGCCGACCGGCCAGTTGATGGCCGGTCTGGCAGAAGGTAATCGCCGGATCGTGATTGATCGCCTCGGTATGCACCGTGCGAATCATCGCCAGCTTGTCGGCTTGTTTGGACAGGTGCGGCAGCAATTCGCTGAACTCCATGCCACTCTGGCCGTGCCGCCCGAATTTAAAAATGGTGGGCGCCACCGGAAACTTCTTCTGGCCGGAAGTCATTGTGGTGAGCCGTTGGCCTTTCCGGATGGAGTCCGGCAAATCCTCGCCACGCCGATCGGCAATCGCTGGTTTAGGATCGAACAAATCCATCTGCGACGGCGCGCCGGATTGGAACAGATAAATGATCCGCTTCGCCTTGGCCGCGTGCGAGGGAAACCCGGGCAAGCCGCTGGACGAAGTCTTCGTCTCCGCCAAGCCTGCCAGTGCCGACAGCCCGAGAAACGAGGTGGTGTTGCGCAGAAAGACCCGCCGGTTGAGGGCGTCCTGCATCTGGAGATTGAAATCGAGGTTCATTATTCGCGCGTCACAAACTCATCGAGGTTCATTAACACATTCGCCGCCAGCGTAAACGCCGCGCGCTCCGCCAATCGATCGTCCACCGGCGCCGATTCGCCCACGGCCAGTAATTTCTTGGCCGTCTCGGGGTTCGCCGTGAAATAAGCCAGATCCTCCTTTAACCCGTCGCGCAACACCGCCAATTCGGTTGGAGTGGGCTTGCGGGAAATGGCCCAAAGAAATCCGTGCGTCAACCGCGCTTCCATCGAGACGTCGGCGTCTTTCAACATCCGACCGCCCAGTCGACGGGCCGCTTCCACGAAGGTCACTTCGTTCAAGAGCGACAACGCCTGCAGCGGAGTGTTGGTGCGCGAGCGCTGGATCGTGCACACTTCACGGTTGGGCGCATCAAAGAGCAGCATCGAAGGCGGAGCGGCTGTCCGTTTCCAGATCGTGTACATCGTGCGCCGATACAGGCCGTCATCGGTGGCATGTTTGTAATTGCGCAAATCCCCGTAGCGCGTGGTCTCGTTCCAGACTCCAACCGGCATGTACGGCCGCACGCTGGGACCGCCAAGTTGTTCCACCAGCAGGCCGCTGGCAAACAATGCCCGGTCGCGCAACTGCTCGCCACCCAACCGGAATCGTGGCCCACGCGACAGCAGTCGGTTGTCTGGATCAGCCGCATAGGTATCGGTCCGCGGCTTGGCGTCCTGACGATAGGCCGCGCTCATCACCAGCAGTTTGTGAAACGCTTTCATGTCCCACGCCTGAGCTGTTTGACCGTTCACCTGCACGCCCTGTGATGGCTTCACAAACTCGCGCGCCAACCAGTCCAGCAATGCCGGATGACTCGGAAACGCCGCCTGCACACCGAAATTTTCGGTCGTCTTCACCAGGCCCACGCCGAAGAAATGTTCCCAGGCTCGGTTCACCCACACGCGGGCGGTGAGCGGATTATCCGGGCTGGCAATCCAGCGCGCGAGCCCCAGCCGGTTCATTGCCGCGCCTTGAGGCAGTGTGGGCAGGAACGCCGGTAACCCGGCCTGCACTTCCTCCGCCGGTTGATCGTACTGGCCGCGATTGAGAATGAACGCCTTGCGCGGCGCCGGCATTTCCTCCATCACCATCACCGTCGGCAGCTTCTTGCGAAGATCAGCCAGTTGCTTGCGTTTGGCGGCCACGCGATCATCCGCCGCCTTGGCGGGGTTTGCCACTTGCGCGCGATAATATTTTTCCAACGCCGCCCATTGCGTGGGATTCGGCGTCTCGGCATCCAGCGCCGCCCGTACCGCGGCGGGAATACTATCGCCTTTGAGGCTCACGGCCGCCGGCGTGGCGCCGGTGAGAGACAAGCGAAACCGCCCGAGGTTGTGCTGGTTCAGGGTCGCGCACACAAACCGCAACACCACCGTGGCTTCGTTCGGCACGGCCACCGGTTGGCCTGCGAGGAAGAGTGCCTTGATCGGTTTCCGTCGCGAGGGTCCGTCCACCGCCCAGCCTTTGCCGGACTGGCCGCTGTTAACGTTCTTGATGTCCCATCCTTTCTGCGAGTAATCCGATTCGATCCGCGTGAACTTCAACGGCACGGACTTGCCGTTGGCCGGCACGATCTCGCCTTCGACGCGGGTGAGCACAAAGTTGCCGTTACTGTACCGGCCCAAACTCTTGTTCGGTAGACGCGCGTCCGGCAGGCATTCCAACAGCACGCCGGTGAAGTGTTCGCCGGTCATCGTGGTGCGAATCTCGTACGTGTCATGCGTGGCATTCGAACCACTCGGCAGCCACGATCCGTCCTCCAGCCGTTCAAACTTAGCGCCGCCCTTGGAGGTCACTGTCGCTTCGCCCACGCCCTGCCAGATCACTTTTTTCCCGCTCAATCCCTCGCGAAATTTCGGAGCCCAAGCCTTCACCAATTTCGGCAACTCGGCCGCCGCCTGTTTCGCGGTCGCCTCGGCCTGTTTGATCTCCGTCTCCAATTTGGCTACAGCCGCGCGGTGCTCGGCGGTTTCCACGTTCACCAACGGCTTGGTATTGCTGCTTTGACCCGCCAACCGACCGGTCTCAGGGACATTGTTGAAGAAGGAAAAGAATTGGTAAAACTCGCGCTGCGACAGGGGATCGTACTTGTGATCGTGACAACGCGCGCATCCGAGCGTGAGCCCCAGCCACGTGGCGCCGGTGGTTTCCACGCGATCAATCACCGTCTCCACGCGCCACTCCTCAGCGATGATGCCGCCTTCGCCGTTGATGCGGTGATTGCGATTGAATCCGGTGGCGACCTTCTGATCCAGCGTCGCCTCCGGCAACATATCACCGGCCAATTGCTCAATGGTAAACTGATTAAACGGCTTATTGGCGTTCAGCGCTTGTATCAACCAATCGCGCCACGGCCATTGATGACGACTACCATCAGTCTGGTAACCGTTGCTGTCGGCATAGCGCGAGTAGTCCAACCACGGCACGGCCATGTGTTCACCGTACCGCGGCGAAGCAAGCAGACGGTCGACCACCTTTTCGTAGGCGTTCTTAGATTGATCCTTGAGAAACGCCTCCACCTCCGCCGGGGTCGGCGGCAGGCCGGTGAGATCCAGCGACAACCGGCAGAGCAACCGCTCGCGATTCGCCTCCGCAGCCGGCTGCAACCCTTCCTGTTCCAGCCGTTCCAGAATAAAACGGTCGATCGGCGTGCGCGCCCAGTCGTCCTGGTTCACCTTGGGCGGTTCCGGTCGCTGCGGTTGAGCAAAGGCCCAGTGTCCGGCATACGGTGCGCCGGCCGCTATCCAGCGTTTCAACACAGCCTTCTGCGCTTCGCTCAACGGCTTTTTCAACGAAGGCGGCGGCATCATCTCATCCGGATCCTCAGACAGAATCCGATGCATCAACTCGCTGTCCGCCAGCTTACCCGGCGCCAAGATTTCCAGAGCCGCCTCGCGTTCGTCCAGCCGCAGCTTGGCCTTGCGCGTATTGGCGTCCGGGCCGTGGCAGGTGAAACAATGTGTCGCCAAGATCGGCCGCACCTCACGATTAAAGTCCGGCGCTTCCTCGGCCATACTCCCGATTGCTAGAAGCAGCATAGCGCCCACCCCAACAAACGGCCTCATGCGATAATCTCCTTCACCACGTCGCCGCCCACATCGGTCAGGCGGAAGTCACGGCCGTTGTGGCGATAGGTGAGTTTCTCGTGATCCATGCCCAGCAAGTGGAGCATGGTGGCGTGAAGGTCGTTAACGTGGCATTTGTCGACGGCGGCTTTGTGGCCGATCTCGTCGGTCTCCCCGTAGCTCACGCCGCCTTTCACGCCGCCACCGGCCATCCAGTAGGTAAGCGCATGCGGGTTGTGATCGCGACCGGGTTTCTTAGATTTCTGTGCCACCGGCAGGCGACCGAATTCCCCGCCCCAAACGACAAGTGTTTCATCCAGTAACCCGCGCTGCGACAGATCCTGCAGGAGCCCGGCGATCGGCTTGTCGGTCTCGCCGGCGAACTGCGAATGGTTGCCGGCGATGTCGTTGTGGCCGTCCCAGCTCCGCTGGTTTTCCATGCCGCCGCTGTAAATCTGAATGAACCGCACGCCGCGTTCCACCATACGGCGGGCCGTAAGGCATTGGGCGGCGACGTGTTTGCATTTGTCATCGTCCAACCCGTACATCGCGCGGATGTGCTCCGGTTCCTTATCCACCGCCAACGCTTCGGGCGCGGCGCTCTGCATTCGGTAGGCCAGCTCAAAGCTCTCAATACGCGCGGCCAACGATTCCTCAAACGGATTAACCTCGAAGTGCTGTTGGTTCAGCGTCTTCAACAGATCGAGCTGTCGCCGTTGCTGCTCGGGGTTCATGCTGGCAGGGCGTTTGAGATTATCGATCGCATCGCCCGTGGGCCGGAAATGGGTGCCCTGATAGACGCTCGGCAAAAAACCCGCGCCCCAGTTGGCTGCGTGCCCCTTGGGCAGGCCGCGTCCCTTTGGGTCGCTCATCACCACAAACGCCGGCAAGCTGTCGCTCTCGCTTCCGAGCCCGTATGTGACCCATGAGCCGACACACGGATACCCCATACGCGGCAGGCCGCAGTTCATCGCGAAGAGCGCCGGTGAATGGTTGTTGCTCTCCGTGTGTACCGAGTGAATGAACGCCATTTTGTCTACGTGCTTGGAGAGGTTTGGAAAAATGGACGAGACATGCTTGCCGCTTTGCCCGTGCGGTTTGAATTCAAACGGGCTTTTCATCAGCCCGCCCACCGCGTCGGCAAAGAATCCGGTAAACCGGTCGAACCCTTCCAGTGCCTGCCCGTCGCGCTTGGCGAGCTCTGGCTTGTAATCCCATGTATCCACATGGCTCGGCCCGCCATTGATGAAAAGCCAAATGACCGATTTGGCCTTCGTCTTAAAATGTGGATTCTTTGCCGCCAAAGGATTTTGCGCGGCCAAGCCTTCCTGCTGGAGCAGACTCGCCAAACCCAGCGAGCCGATTCCCATGCCGGCTCGTTGAAGCATCTGGCGGCGGTTTAGTTGATTCAGAGTGTTCATTGCACGTAGATAAATTCGTTAAGCCCAAACAGCACCTGCACGAAGTCGGCAAGGGCAAGTTCGCGGCCGGTGTTGGGGTAGGATTTTTCCTGCACGTCGATGAAGCTGGCGATCAACTTCTGCTCCTTCAGCGTGGGGTCGCGGCCAAGAACAGTTTGGTAACCCAAAGCCACGGCCGTACCGGTATTGGGCTGAGCCTTGAGTTGCTTGGCCAGTTCCACGGCCGAAGCGCGCACCTGTCCGTTATTCATGAAGTGCAGCGCCTGCGGAGCGATGATGGTGGCCGGGCGGCTGCCCTGGCTCACCAGCGGCTCAGGCGAATCGAAGAGTTGCATGCTGGGGATGAGCTTACTGCGCTTGATCATGAAATAAATGCTACGGCGCTTCATGCGCTCGTCGAGCGTGCCGGCGCCGAACATCCGTTCATCGAGCAGACCGCTCATCTTCAAAATGCTGTCTCGAATCACCTCGGCCTCCAGCCGCGCGGGCGTGCGACGCCAGTGCAGCTTGTTCTCCGGATCGGCCTTTAGCTTGGCGGCATCATGTGCTGCGCTTTGACGGTAGGTGGCGCTCATCACGATCTGCTTATGCAGGGACTTGAGTCGCCAACCGTTTTCGATCAGCTCCAGCGCCAGCCAGTCGAGTAGTTGCGGATGCGTGGGCAGCTCGCCCTGCAGACCGAAATCGTTAGGCGTATTCACAATGCCGCGCCCGAGATGATGCTGCCACAGGCGGTTGGCCATCACCCGCGCGAGCAAGTGCCCCGCGCCATGCTCGGTGTCGGCAAGCCAATTGGCCAACGAACGCCGCCGGTAACTGGTGCGCCAGTCATCGGGCGGTGCCTCCTGCCAAGACTGCTCGCTCTTGCCGTCGCGCATCAGCACCTGCAAAAAGCCTTGCGAGGCCTCGCCGTCTTTCTGGTTCGCATCACCACGTTTCAGGAAATAGGTCTGCTTATAAAAATGCGGGAACCCGCGGCCGTCGGCGTGGTGCTTGGTGGGCTTAAAGCCTTCGCTGGTCACCTGCACCTTTTCCATCTTCGGCACAGGCTTTGTGGCAAGGTGTTGTTGCACCTGATTGTTCAGCTTGGTCCACTCAATGTCCTGCGCGCGGTAAATGTTCAGCAACGCCGCACGTTGTTTGGTATCCAGCTTCTCCACACTCCCGGCCTGCTTCACGACAGCCAGAAGGGTTGCCATCGAGGCGGCGCTAGAATCGCCCTTGATCGCCACCGGCCGGGGCGCCGCGGTCACCGCCAAACGCGGTCGGCCGATGGTGTGGCTGGTGTTCACGAAGAAATCCATCTCCACCGTCAGGATCGTTCCGCCTTCGAAACCGACCGGCGCAGCGAATTCAAATACCGCCGCCTGTTCCTTGCCGATGCCTCCCAAATCTACCGCCCAACCGCTCTTGCGCTTGTCGCCGTCAATCGAGCTGGCCACCGACAAGCCGGCGGTGTTTTGCTGATGCGTGGCCTTGGGATTAACCAGCTTCACCGGCAACCGTTGGCCGCCTTTTTTGTTAGCGACAAATACGCGGATATCGCTGAGCGCAAAATTGCCGTTGCCCGCGCGGCCAGGGCCGTTGCGAGGCATCGACTTGTCTGTGAGCGCCTCAATCCGAATAGCGTTCAGGCCCATCGTCTGCAGCTCAGCCTTGAGCACCCAGCGATCATTGGCGGGATTCTTGCCACTCACGAGAAAGGAACCGTCGGCCTGTTTGGTAAAGGTCGCGCCATCGAGGGACTTGGGCTGCAGATGATCGAGGATCATCCAGTCCTGCTTTTGCAGTGCGCGCTTCGGCGGATTCTTCGCCCACACCGAAAAGCGCCTGGGCAACTCGTCTTTTTCAAACTTGGCTAAGGCAGCCGTGAGCGGCGAATACGCCTTTTCCCATTTGGCAGCGGCCTCCGTAAGATATCCGTTCACCGGTAGATCAATCTCGCTGCGGATGGTCGTGGCGAAAGTGTTGATGAAACGGTAATAATCACGCACGGGAATGGGATCGAACTTGTGATCGTGACAACGCGCGCAACCAATCGTCAGACCCAGCATCGCCGTACCCGTGGTATTGGCCATATCATCGAGCTCATCGTAACGGGCGGATTCGAATTCCTTCTCGGTCAACTGCGTGGGAAACACGCCCGCGCCGAGGAAGCCCGTAGCCTTCATGGCCAACGGATTGTCCGGCGCAAACTCGTCCCCAGCGATCTGCCATTTCACAAACTGATCATACGGCATATCGGCATTGAGCGCCTGAATGACGAAGTCACGGTAATGAAATGCAAAGTTGCGGTTGTAATCCTGCTCAAACCCATGGCTCTCCGCAAAACGCGCCACATCCAGCCAATGCCGTCCCCATCGCTCGCCGTAATGCTTGGAGGCGAGCAGACGGTCGACAACCTTTGCGTAAGCCTGCTCCGAAGGATCGGCCACAAACGCCGCGACTTCAGCCGGCGACGGCGGCAGGCCGATCAAATCAAAATACAACCGACGAATCTGGGTGCGCGGATCCGCCGGTCCATTGGGCTGCAGCTTGGCCGACTCCAGTTTACGCAACACAAATCGATCAATGTCGTTGGCCGGCCAGTTCTTCTGTTGCACCGTCGGCGCCTTGACGGCCTGCAGCGGGGCGTAGGCCCAAAAATTCCGGTCATCATCAGTCACCTGCATGCCCTTGCCGGCAATAGATTGCTTTACCAGTGGCTGATCGTAAGGCGCGCCTAGATTTATCCAATCGGCAATCTTCTTGAGGGCATCGGGTGAAAGCTTGTCGGCCTTGGCCGGCATGAAGGGTTCTTCCTCGTGCCGCAGCACCGTCATTAGAAAACTTTCATCCGCCTTGCCCGGAATGATGGAAGGCCCTTCCTCGCCGCCTTTGAGCAATCCGGCGCGCGTGGTGAGATCCAGATCTCCGCGAATTTTGTCGCCACCATGACATTTCACGCAGTGCTGCTTGAGCAGCACGCGCACATCACTTTTAAACAACGCCAGCCCCTTGGCCATCTGCGCCGCGTGCTTTTCGGATACCTTGGGCGCAGCCAATAACGAAGCGGACCATCCCAATAAAACGAAGAGCACAAATCGCATCACGAAATTATGTCGGATTTTATCGTGGGCGCAAGCAATGGGCAAAAAAAAGGTGCCTAAAAAAGGCACCGTGTGAAAATAACCTTTGCTGGAGCCTACTTGTGCACGTTATGGCAGGCTTTGCAATTAGCCGCCTTATTAAGCCCGGCCTGATCACCCGCCTTGATGGCGGCCACAATGGCTCCGGTCTTAGCTTTCCAGCTTGCCGCATCGCCCTTCTCAGGCTTGTAAACAGCAAGCCATTGGGCGTACTTCGCAAGTACTTCCTTATTGGCGGCCAGATCGTTGTGCAGTTTGGCCTTAAATCCTTTTTTCATCACCTCCTCGATTTGCTCGTGGGTGATTTTTTCTGCCGCACCCGCGGTGTGCACCATCGCCAAACCAAAGCAGGCGACCATCAGGCTAAAGATAGTATTTTTCATAAACTTGCGATAAACCGGGGACATTCGACCGTGCTGTAGTGCTTTGAGCAAGGATTAATTACTGTTTTTTGGGGCGAAATGAAAAAACAGAAAAACTTGCCATAACACTCATAAACATTAGATTGCTTGTGTTTGAGGTTTAACGCCCTCGGGCAAATGCGTTAACAAATAGAAAGAACATAGCTATGAAAAAATTAACTACATTAGCATTGGCTTTCGCATTCACTGCTTTCATTGCATTGGCCGGCGAAAAGCCAGTTGAGGCAAAAATTGTTTGCGGTAAATGCACTGCCAAGATTGCGGGTGCTGGATGCAGCGCTGCGGTTACCATGAAAGGTAAAGATGGCAAGGAAGTATCCTACCTGCTCTCGGGCAAGCTGGTGAAAGGCAAGGGTTGCGAAGGAATCGGTCACGGTACCATCTGCAAGCCCGGCTCCAGCGTAGCTGCCACTGTTACTGGCAAGGTTGAGGACGGCAAATTCAATGCCACAAAGATTGTTGCCAAGAAGAAGTAATTTCCACTGGGAATAATTAAAACAAACCCCGCCTTCATGAGGCGGGGTTTTTTATTATCATTCTTTTGATTTTCGAATTCTCGCAAGTAATCCTAAATCCAGTTTATAGCTTGATTCGCCTGGGAAGAGAACATTTAGATCCTGCTTCTCCCCCATAATACGATTTATAAACAGCACGCTGAATCGACCGACAGGAGATGCTTTTAACTGATAAGTCTTCACATTGGCAGGTAGTTCAAATTTCCATTCAGCCTGAAGGACTACCGGTGACTCCTCTTTTTTAACAATGGGTTTATTGCCAAGTGTAGTGTAATGAAAAGTGAAATTGGGTTTAGCCGAGTAAGGTGGATCAAAATGAAATCCAATGTATTTTCTGATAAGCTCGACAGATTCCTTCTCCATCTTGGAAAAATCCCCTTTTTCGAGGTGCTTATATACCCCATAAACCAAATAAGGTTCATTTTCCGCATCTTTCACAAAACACCGAGGGTCCACTTCAACCCGAATGACAACCTCGCCTTTGAAATTGAAATCCGCCCGGACCGGCAAATCAGGCACGGGATGAGCCATGGCTAAAAGGCCTAAAAACAAAAATAATAGCAGGAAAGAGCCTCGTTTCATGGGAGGAAATGCTGTTGTGCCGGACAAATTAAGTCGAGTTTTTTCGATTATAAAACTTGCGTAATGATAGGTGAATACAGAGAATCTCCTCTGTTCGAAACAGGAACCTCATCAGTTTAATTATGAAAAAAGTCCTAACACTACTCGCTGTTGCTGCCATTGCAGCACCCGCATATGCCGGTTGTGGCAAAAAGGTGGCAAGCGTTGGAACGCTTTCGGCCTATGATGCCGCCACCAAGACCCTCACAATGAAAGTGATGCGCACCAACGATCCCAAGGCTAAAAAGAGCGCCACTAAGATCACCTTAACTCCGTCCAGCAAAGTGATGGGTGATGCTGCACTGGACAAGTTGGTTGGCCAACAGCTCTCCGTGATAAGCGAACACGGCAAAGCTGACTACGTTGTGCCGTTGATTGCTGCACAAAAGAAGAAATAAGCTTCTTGATTTAATCACACCAACCCGCTGGACATATTCCAGCGGGTTTTTTCGTGCCCTCATAAGGACACTGCCCTAGTCTCCCCGCCATGGCCAAGGCTTCCCGCGAATACGTATATGGCACCAATCCTGCCTTCGAAATCTTACGCGCCA
>Ga0315321_10002221_pt1 | contig 15086 bp, 8 predicted proteins | sample M180m21515metaG_FD_203464 | JGI IMG/M metagenome (GOLD analysis project Ga0315321, IMG submission 203464) | Ammonia-oxidizing marine archaeal communities from Monterey Bay, California, United States - M1 80m 21515 | ecosystem: Environmental > Aquatic > Marine > Intertidal zone | place: USA... | reverse complement strand
ACGGAACGTTGCTGGCCGGAAAGTTCCCCCAAAAGCCTCTGATTTGCGGGGTCGATGTCATCGCTATTTGGAGCGGCGCCGACGATTGCTAGCTTGCCTGTGAGAGCTGAGTTGAGCGAGTTGCCGATCGAGCCTTCGTCGGCTGAAGATTTCTTGAGACGATTTACAAAAGTGGAAGCTTCAAAATTCTCGTTAGCTTGATTGGCTTTTTCGATGGTTTCTTGCATCTTTTCGAGCGCCTCTTTTTGTTTTTCAATCGCTTCTTTAAGATCTTTCTCGGTCTTTTCAGGAGTGGACTTTTGGTCCTGGGCCTCTCCCAGTTTTTTCTCAACCTCTGGCATGTCTTTCTCACCCAGTTCCTTCATGTTTTGAAGGGCGTCGGCCATCTCCTTCATGGTCTTTTGATCGAGCTCGCCGTTACGAGCGGCATCCTTGAAAATCTCTTCCATTTTCTTGGCGATTTCCTTCATTTTCTCAGCGTTCTCAGCCTCCTTCTGCTCGCTTTCAGAAAGCTGTTCTTTGGCTTCTTCGCTTTGAAGTTCTTCGGCAGTATTGTTTTTATCGAGGCGTTCGTTCTCGTCGAGGTTGTTTAGCTCTTTTCGGGCTGCGTCTTCTAATTCGCTAATGACTCGGTCAAAACGTTTCTTGATGACCTGAGCGTGCTCGTCACGTGTGAGGATATAGATCGTGAGGGGCTCGGAAAAAATTCGGCCGCGCCCGGGCTTATAGTCCTCAGTGTAGGCAGAAAGAATGAGGGTCTGTGGTGCAATTCCGTAGGTTTGTGGCGAGAAAATGGCACGTTCGCTGAGGCGATTTGAGGATGGAGAGCCTTTTTTTAGGGTGAGTGATCCGGTGGCGGGTTCATCGTCAGATGGTTTGTTGAATGATCCAACCCATGACAGCCCAATTTCCCTGAGGCCAAAGTCATCTTCGCTAATAATATCGAATTCGAGAGTTTCCTCGGCAAGGATCACGATATTGCGCTCGATCCCTTGGATATAGGAGGTGGGAATTTGGTCTTCCGAAGTCTTGATTTCGACTTTGAAGGATCCTGCTCCGTCTAGGCCCTTTACATCGGTCCAAGTAAAGGGAACTGAGGCGTGGAAGCGCCCCAAATCGATGGGTTCGGTGGAAACGGTAGCACCGTCCATGGAAAGTTTAAGATCGCGCGGCTCTGGTAATTTCACGACACTTTCAATTACCGCTTTTTTGCCTTCCTCTTCAGCCTTGGTCCGTGATGATTCAAGGTCGGTTGGATTTTCCGCTTCGATTGGGGCGCGGCTCTTGCTGGTGGCAGTTTCTTCGAGAGGCTGGGGATCGAGGTGAGCGCTGGCCTTCGAGATTTCGCGGGAGAACGATCCTTTCAGGACGATCTTGCTTCCTTCGAGAGCGGTCAAAACTCCAGTGCGAATGTCGACATCGCGCGGATCGAGTTGGAGGTAATCTGGGAGAGTTACCAAAGCTTCAAATCCAGAAACCTCAGGGCGGACCTCTGGTTTCACCCAAACGCGGTGGTCGGCGTCCCCAGCTTCGATGGTAATGCGATCTTGGGTTTCTTGGCCGGTGAACTCAAATTGGTAGGAGCCATTTTCGCCAAGGTCCGCTTGGACCCACTCTTGTTGGCCGTAGCGGGCTCGGGCATTCGCTGGTCTATTATCACTGTCTTTTTTGAGAGGGGCACTGAAGCTAAATGCCTCACCGAGAGGAACAACTAGCGGGTCAGGCATTTTGTCAGTGTCAAATTGCGTAAAAGTGTAGTGATCGGTATCTGAAAGCGGCATCAACCAGCGTTTCAGGGCGTTTCCTCCAGCTTTTGGTGCGATTGAAAAACCAAAGGTAATCGCTGCGGCTCCCATGAGAACTCCTAGCGCTAGCTTTTTATGCCGCGAGTAGGGGAGGGCCTCGTTCATATTCCGCTTCGCGGCTTGATTTGCCACGTGAATCATGGCGGCAGCCCGGAGTTCAGGGGACATGGCCTCCTTCGATTCTTGTTGGTCTTGGAGTTCGACAATTCCGAGCAGGCGATCACCCAATTTCGGGAACTTCCGCGAAATGAGGCGGGCAAGTTGCTCCTCGCGTCGGTGCCCATAAACCCAGCGACGGACCCAGTAGGGCGCAAAAACTGCCGCAAGCGAAGTTCCCGCGATCAAAATAGCGAGGCGCGCAAGTGCAGGGATCGGAAAAAGTCGCTCAAGCGCGAAGACGATCAGGAATGAAATGATCAGTCCGAAGAGACCAGCGAGGACCGCTTCCGTAACCTTGATGCGCCACAGAGAACGTTGGAAATCAGCGAGTTGCTTGCTGAGCTCCGCCGGGATGGGAGTGGGTTCGTTGGATGACGGGCGAGAGGATGATTCAGGCATCTAGGATTGAGCGATAAACACTCTGACTAAAGGTTTCGTAAGACTCGCAGACAAATGGTGGTCCTGCCAGCTGGAAATTCCGGTTTTCTTTTCTCTAAAACGACGCACAAACCCGTATTTTTGTTGGGTTTTTAGCTGGTGACCGATTCTCGATATTGGTAAACGTCTCTTTAGTATCTAGGACCGATGATTGATTACCCCCGAAACAGCCAGCAAACCATTCCTGAAAGTTCTGTAAAAATCGTTGGCCTGGGTGGAGCGGGCTCAAATATGCTCGATCGAGTGGCGCTGGATGGCATTGAGGGCGCTGAACTTCTTTCTTTAAATACCGACGTTAGGACCCTGAATGGCACCGTAGCTGGTGAGAAAATCCAACTGGGGCGCAATCTCACCAAGGGCTTGGGGACTGGAGGCGATCCAGAGCTCGGCGAAAAGGCGATTCTGGAGGCGGAAAATGAAATTCGTGATTCACTGAGAGATCGTCAAATTGTTTTTGTTTGTGTGGGTTTGGGAGGAGGATCTGGTTCAGGGGCGGCCCCTGTTCTAGTAAGGTTAGCTCGTGAAGCGGGGGCTTTTGTGGTGGTTTTCGCAACGATGCCATTTGCGTTTGAGGGGCGTCGTCGTCGAACGCAGGCCGAAGAATCTTTAAACCAGCTTGCGGTTCTTGCGAACGCGCTCGTGACCTTTGATAACGGGCGGATGGGTGAGCTAGTGTTACCCAAGCAGGGGGTGCACGAGGCGTTTTCAGCTGCTGACCGAATGATTTCAGATAGCATTACGGCTGTTGGTCGTCTCGTTCTTCGTCCGGGTTTGATCAATGTCGGTCTTGACGAGTTGATATCGGCTCTGAAAACCACACGCTCGCGCTGTCTCTTTGGCTCCGGGCTTGGACGGGGCGAAAACCGCGCTCAATCCGCTCTAAAGGCAGCCCTTAGCAGTCCATTGCTTGATCGTGGTTCTTTATTGGAAGATGCCACAACAGTTCTAGTTCATATTTGTGGTGGAGACGATATGACTCTTTATGAAGTAGAGCTCTTGATGCAGGGGTTGACGAAATATATCCCGGAAAATGCCCATCTTCTTTTCGGTGCCGCAACAGACAAGCAAATGAAAGATGCTTTGAGCGTCACCATTATTAGTGCTCTTCCTGAGGATCGACTTCAAGCGGTTCCGTTTGTGGGAGAGATTGAGGCCGACGATGAGCCTGTCGCGGAAGAGGAGGCTCTGGTCATTGAACCAGAACCAGAACCAGAACCAGAACCAGAACCAGAACCAGAACCAGAACCAGAACCAGAACTGGCAGATGAAGCTATCGGTTTTATTGAAGAGGAGCCTGAGGGGTTAGAGGATGAAGAATCCGAGGAATCTGATGATGAAAAAATCGACGAGGAGGTGGAAGAAGAGTCGTTGGAAGAAGAGGATATCGACCTTGAAGCCGATAGTTTAGATGATTTTGCGGATCCCAAATTAAAAGAGAAATCGGATAAGGGAGAACCCGAACCTCCCAAAGAGGCCGAGCTTGAAATCGAAGAGTTGGGAGCTTCCAAGGCGTCCGGTAATCAGGGTGAACTCCTTCTCGAAGGTGCGCCGAAGGGCCGTTTCGACGGAGAGTCGCCAAACGTTGACAAGGATGGCGAGGATCTTGACGTTCCTCCTTACCTTCGTAAGCGAGGCCGCCGCCGCTAGTGGGTTGACACAAGCAGCCACGCTTCGTTCATTGCGATGTGCAGGTTTTACACGGACTCAAAGAGCTTTCTGATTTTGATCGATCTTTTGGTCTAGCGTTGGGGGTTTTCGATGGAGTCCATCTGGGCCATCAGGCCGTTATTGCGGCAGCTCGTGGGGTAGGGGATCTCGGGGTGTTAACCTTTGATCCTCATCCAGTGCAGGTCTTGGCTCCAAACCATGCGCCGCGTCGCATCCTATCAAGTCTCGATCAAAAGAAGCGCCTCCTTTCCGGACTCGGGGTCGATTTTTTGGTGATCATCGAATTCTCACCGGAGTTCGCGGCTAGGGAAGCTCGCAAATTCGCTGATGATCTTTTTGCCACTGGAGTTAAGAAGCTTTCAGCTGGGGATGATTGGAGTTTTGGCCGCGGGCGCGAGGGTAACATGCAGCGTCTCCGTGAGTGGGGAAGTGAATCGGGAGTCGATGTTCTTGAGATCTCTGCCATTTTACAGGATGGGCTCAGAATAAGCAGCACCCGAATTCGTAAGTGCTTACAAGAAGAGGATCTCGATTCAGTCGCGACAATGCTGGGAAGGCATTATTCGGTTCTTGGAACGGTCGTTCGCGGGCGGCAGTTGGGGCGGACAATCGGGTTCCCCACGGCAAATGTCGTTGTGGCCGACGAGGTTTTACCTCCCAATGGCGTATATGTGGTTGAGGGAAATGGAGTTCCTGGTGTCGCAAATATTGGGACTCGGCCGACCGTCGATGACAGTCGGAGGCGGAGTTTGGAGGTTCATCTTTTCACTGATGATCTTCCGATGGATTATGGCTGGGAACTTGAAGTCGGATTCTTGCGGAAAATCCGCGATGAACAGAAATTCCAATCACTTGAAGAGTTACGAAACCAGATCCAGTGTGATGTTCAGAACGCGCAAAGAGGCTAGGGTTGTCGCACAGATTGCATTTGCCTTTTTGGCTGCCCATCGCTAAGGGCTGAGGATCCGCGGGATGCGCGGAATAACGCCATGGAAAAGAAAAGTGATTTCGGACTGATTGGTTTGGCCGTTATGGGTCAAAACCTTGTGCTTAATGTGGAAAGCCGCGGCTTCCAGGTTTCGGTGTATAATCGGACTAGCTCCAAGATGACTGAGTTCATCGCAGAAAACCCTGACCGAGCTCTCGTTGGCTGTGAAAGTCTCGAGGAATTTGTAGAATCTCTCGCAACCCCACGCAAAATTCAAATCATGGTGCAGGCTGGAGGCCCGGTGGACGCTGTCATCAAATCTCTCATGCCTCTTCTCGATCCTGATGACATCATTATCGACGGCGGTAATTCTCTTTATACCGATACCGAGCGTCGTGATAAATACGTTGGTGAAGCCGGGTTCCGGTTTATTGGCGCTGGCGTTTCAGGTGGCGAAGAAGGGGCGCTCAAAGGTCCTTCGATTATGCCTGGCGGTCCCGCTTCGACTTGGGAAGTGATGAAACCAATTTTCGAAAGCATCTCCGCAAAAGTCGACGGCGAACCTTGCGTGGTTCACATCGGGGAGGGTGGTGCTGGTCACTTCGTGAAGATGGTTCACAATGGTATCGAGTACGGCGATATGCAGCTCATCTGTGAAGCCTATAACATTTTCAAGGCTGCTGGATTTACCAACGAAGAACTCGCCGATATTTTTTCCGATTGGAATGCCGGCGATCTTGAATCCTTCCTCATTGAAATTACTGCAAATATTTTTAAGCAAACTGATCCGGAGACCGGTAAACACATTGTAGATCTCGTCGTCGATAAAGCTGGTCAAAAAGGAACTGGTCGTTGGACCATGATGGAAGCTGTTGAGCACGCTGTTCCACTCTCGACGATCGGGGCTTCGGTCGAAGCGCGGATCCTCTCAGCAATGCGCGATCAAAGGATTAACGCTTCCAAGGTTCTCCAGGGGCCTTTGAATACCGACTTCAGTCTTGGTGATATGAGTAAGGAGGATCTTGTCGCGAAAGTACGAGATGCTCTCTATGCCTCTAAAATTGTTTCGTATGCTCAGGGACTTGACTTGATCTCGAAGGTTGGCGCTGAAAAAGGTTGGGATCTAAATCTAGGTGAAATTGCTAAGATTTGGCGTGGCGGCTGCATTATCCGGGCCCGCTTTCTTAACCGGATTACCGAGGCTTACCAGAGCGATGCTCCGACCAATTTGATGTTGGCTCCATTCTTCACGGATATTCTAACCGATGCCCAACAGAACTGGCGTGAAGTGGTCAGCCTTGCGGCGCTCAACGGGATTCCGGCACCAAGCTTCGGAGGCTCACTTGCCTATTACGACAGCTACCGGTCCGAACGCCTCCCTGCAAACCTCCTGCAGGCACAGCGTGACTTTTTTGGAGCTCATACTTATGAGCGTCTTGATAAGCCAGCCGGCGAGTTCTTCCATACTGAAGATTGGCCTGAACTGATCAGCTAGATCGGATTTGGTGTTATTTTAAAACGGCCTTCCCTAAATCGGGGAGCGCCGTTTTTATTTTCTCGTCTCAGCAAATCGCTGGGAACCAATCCTAGTTCTTCTTTCTCTGACAGTCCGCCTTATAAAAAAAATCGGTGGTGAAAGATTGGATCTCAATGGGTTGCAGTGGTAATAAGGAAGCTTTATTGACGTGATTTTAAAATCACGTCATTTTAATTCTTATTGCTGTTAAGCTTAAATGCCAAATTATGAAAAATATCCTCGATTATTTAGGAAGCCCAAAGACCGGTCCAAAGGCCGGGACGTCGTTCAGCCTAGGCCCGCTTTTTTCGCTTAGCTTTCTGGTTACAATTGGAATAGGGAATGTGTCCGGGCAAGCGGACCATGGAGCGGGAGGGGACATTACAAAGTGCCCGGTTATGGGGCCGCAGGCGGCGCCTGCAGCACGTCATACAGCGGCTTCAGCGTATGGTAACCGTGACTGGTGGCCCAACCAACTTAACCTCGGGATTCTTCATCAAAACTCAGCCAAGGGAAATCCGGTTGGTGGTAATTTTGACTATGCCGAGGAATTCAAGAAGCTCGATTTGGCGGCTTTGAAAAGAGATCTTACTAGCCTGATGACAGATTCTCAGGACTGGTGGCCAGCAGACTACGGTCACTATGGTCCTTTGTTTATTCGATTAGCCTGGCACAGCGCAGGAACCTATCGGACTTATGACGGGCGTGGGGGTGCTTCTGATGGAACGCAACGTTTTGCCCCTCTTAACAGCTGGCCGGACAATGGGAATCTCGATAAAGCGCGGCGACTTCTTTGGCCAATCAAACAGAAGTATGGTCAAAAAATTTCATGGGCCGACCTCATGATTCTGAGTGGTAACGTGGCTCTTGAGTCCATGGGCTTCAAAACCTTTGGCTTCGGAGGAGGCCGCGCCGATGTGTGGGAGGCGCAGGAAGATATTTATTGGGGCCCAGAAAGTGAGTGGTTGGCAAAGAAGCGCTACGATGATGGAAAGCTTGCTAACCCTCTCGCGGCGGTTCAGATGGGTTTGATTTATGTGAACCCCCAGGGTCCTGACGGCAACCCCGATCCTCTCGCCTCGGCTAAACAGATTCGTGAGACCTTTGGTCGCATGGGAATGAATGACGAGGAAACGATCGCCCTCATTGCTGGGGGACACACCTTTGGTAAAGCTCACGGAGCGCATAGCCCTGAAGGGAATGTTGGGCCTGAGCCAGAGGCTGCTCCTTTAGAAGAACAGGGATTAGGTTGGAAGAATAGCAAAGGGAAAGGTAACGGCGTTGATACTATTACAAGTGGGCTTGAGGGAGCTTGGACTAGCACCCCAGCCCAGTGGTCACATAGCTACTTTGCCAACATGTTTGCTTACGATTGGGAGCTCACTAAAAGCCCGGCAGGTGCCAAACTTTGGGTTCCAAAAGGAGGTGCGGCTGCCGGAACAGTGCCTGATGCTCATGATCCCAAGAAACGTCACGCTCCGGTGATGTTCACTTCGGATCTCGCGTTGAAGCTTGACCCGATCTACGGACCAATATCGAAGCGCTTTCTTGAGAAGCCCGATGAGTTCGCAAAAGCTTTTGCTAAGGCTTGGTATAAGCTTACTCACCGTGACATGGGGCCAATTACGACTCATCTCGGTGATGAGGTCCCTGTAGCTCAGGTTTGGCAGGATCCCGTTCCCAAGGTTGATCACCCAGTGATTGGTGAGGCTGAAATTAAATCGCTCAAAGCCAAGTTGCTTGATTCGGGGCTAACTCATTCACAACTGATCTCGACAGCCTGGGCTTCGGCCTCGACCTTCCGAGGAAGCGATAATCGTGGCGGTGCTAATGGGGCGCGAATTCGGCTTGCTCCCCAAAAGGGATGGGCCGTAAATCAGCCTGAGCTACTAGTCAAAATCCTTCCAGTCCTCGAAAAGTTGCAGAGCGAATTCAATGCTTCGGCAAGCGGTGGCAAGAAAGTCTCGCTCGCAGATCTGATTGTCCTAGGCGGTTCAGTTGCAGTCGAAGCTGCAGCCAAGAAGGCAGGTCACGAGATTGCCATTCAGTTTGTTCCGGGAAGGACAGACGCGAGTCAGGAGATGACTGATATTGAGTCCTTTGCCGTCCTTGAGCCTAAGCAGGACCCTTTCCGTAACTTTCTCGGAAGAACTTTGGATCGTCCCGCTCCCGAGATGCTTATTGATCGTGCCCAGCTTCTTACTTTAACAGCCCCTGAGATGACGGCTTTGGTTGGGGGCCTTCGTGTTCTCGATACTAATGTGGGCTTTCCTGGTCTGGGTGTTTTCACTGATGAGCCCGGGTCTTTATCGAATGACTTCTTCGTCAATCTTCTCGACATGGGAACCGAGTGGAAGGTCTCGCCGATGTGTAAGCACTTCTATGAAGGTCGTGACCGCGGAACGGGTAAGGTGAAATGGACCGCTTCATCAGTTGATCTTGTCTTCGGCTCAAACTCGCAGCTGCGCGCTATTGCAGAGGTTTACGGGAGTATGGATGGTGAAAAGAAGTTTGTAGCGGATTTCGCTGCGGCGTGGACAAAGGTCATGAATCTGGATCGATTTGATCTTGAGGAGTAGGCGAAGCTTACGATCAAGGCTTCCAAAGCTCGGGGTTTTTCTCCGAGCTTTTTTCGTCTTGAAGTGATTATAAAGACCCGAGTGATTGTCTGCTGAATTCTATTGTAAGTGCCTATGGCGCTTGACCAATTCTTCAAATATGATGAGGGATAATCAGAGATTTTTTTAGTTTTCATCGACTTCTATCAATAGAGTTACTTATTTCACATAGATGCATGAAGATATCGAAAAAGTGCTGATCGCTGAAGAAGTGATCGAGAAGAGACTCGACGTGATCGCGCGAAAAGTTCATGCGGATTTTTCTGGTGAAGATTCACTGCAGGTCGTGGCCCTTTTGAAGGGAGCTTTCGTTTTTATGGCAGATCTGTTGCGGAGGGTTCCCTTGAGACTTGAGGTCGAATGTCTGAATGTTGCGAGTTATCATGGCGGAACTGAGAGTTCTGGGCAGGTTGATTTCCTTGATCGCAAACTACCCGACGTAAATGGTCGCTGTGTTCTTTTGATTGATGATATTCTTGATACTGGTCGGACTTTGGCAGCGGTGACAGAGAAGCTCCGCGAAATGGGTGCAAGGGAAGTGAAGACTTGTGTCTTACTTACAAAAGATAAGAAACGCGCCCAAGAGGTAGAGGCGGATTATTCAGGCTTTGAAATTGGGGATGAATTCGTGGTTGGATACGGCCTCGATTTCAACGGGAAGTACCGTAATTTACCCTACGTCGGTGTCCTTCATCCTTCAGTGATTTCCTCATGAAATGTTCTGTTATTCGAGAAATTGATTCCCTTGATCGAATTGCCCGATCAGAGGGGCAGCTGAGCTGTGCTGTCGTTCAGGGCTTGGATTTGCGCGAGGCGAATCTTCCGTGGACAGAGTTGGACTGTGATGGGGCGGTTTTTCTTGGCTGTCGTTTCCCTGCTGAGGTTTCAGTTTGTGATTTAATGTATAAGGGGGCTCTGGTTTTCCCTGAGTTTTCCGATTTACCCTTTAATCCCTATCGTCCCGAACTTTATACCCGCGAAGAGCTCATGGAAGGCTGGACACAGGAAGATGATAAGAGCATCGACAAGGAGATCTATGATCACTTCGTGAAACACGGGAAAAAGAATCCGGATATTATCGAGGCATTAGCGGAACGACTTCACGACCATGCGATTGATGATGGCTTAACTGATCTTCTTGAAGGTCGTGTTGAGAAAGATGGGGTGAAGAAAGTGGTCGCGATCATGGGGGGGCACAGCACCGGGCGTAACGATTTAGCTTTTAGAAAAGTCGCTCATCTGGCCCGAGAGTTAACCGCTGCTGGCTACTTTATTGCGAGCGGTGGTGGTCCGGGAATCATGGAGGCTGCTAACCTAGGGGCATACCTTGCTAGTATTAATGAAGCTGAGTTGGATGCTATTCTTGATGACCTCTCGATTGCTCCCAATTATACCGATGGCGGATATATCGACGCAGCTAATCGCGTTATTGAAAGGTATCCGACCGGGCATTCTAGCCTCGCGATCCCGACTTGGTTTTACGGTCATGAGCCGACCAATATGTTCGCAAACCACATCGCGAAGTATTTCTCAAATAGCATTCGTGAAGACGGACTTCTCGCGATCGCGCGATATGGAATCATCTTCGCTCCCGGCCGCGCTGGAACAACACAGGAAATTTTTCAGGATGCCTGTCAAAACCATTACGCCAGCTACCAAGAAGTGAGCCCAATGGTCTTTCTGGGGACTGAACGATACACTCAGGAGACGCCATTGTGGGAGGCTATTCAGAGTCTCTCGGAAGGACGTCATTACCATGAGATGCTTCTCCTGAGCGATGATGTCGAAGAAGTGGTGTCCTTTATCAAAGACCATCCTCCGGAGCCCAGCGATGGGGTTACTTCGACGAAGGTTTCTTCTTAGGCTTTGTCGGTTGAGTCTGTAAAATAGACCTTTCCTGATCGCGTAATTTGCTCAGTGCGGTATTTAGTCCTTCTATGAGTTACACACGTCGTCATTTGCTGCAGGGGAGTCTGGCCGGAGGAGCTGCGGGTGTGCTGACAGGTCTTGTTCAGGGGCAGGAAAGTTCTGGGGCGAAAACGATCCGTAAAAAGCCGCGAGGTGTGATTTTTTGCGTTTCTGATGGAATGAGTCAGGGAGTTCTCTCGATGACTGAGGCATTTTCAAATCAGCTGCGAGGTAAAGGAACCTCTTGGTGGGAATTACTAGCCGGAGGTGAAGCGGTTCTCGGCTTAATGGATACGGCCTCCTCGAGCTCTATGGTCACAGACTCGGCTGCTGCTTCTTCAGCTTGGAGTTCTGGGCAACGAGTGCCAAATGGACAGATTAATTTTGATGAAAATGGAAAACGGCTAGAGTCGATCGGTGAGACTCTCGAGAAGGAGCGAGTCAGGCTCGGCTTAGTTTCTACGGCAAGTATTACCCATGCTACGCCGGCGGGTTTTGCGTCCTCAGTCCTCAAGAGGGGACAAGAAGATGCGATCGCTACTCAGTATCTAAATCGGGTCGACGTGATCTTAGGAGGAGGCTCCAGGTTTTTTGACCCTAAAACACGGCGAGACAAGAAAGATCTTTTTGGGAGCTTTGCGCGTGAAAAATATGATGTTGTGCAATCACGGGCGGATCTTTTGAAATCAAAATCGCGCAAGATGTTGGGAACCTTTGCCCCAGGATATATTCCTTACACAATCGATCGTGATCAGAACAAGGAGATGCAGAAGGTGGTTCCGACTCTTGCCGAAATGAGTCAAGCAGCGTTATCTCGTTTCCTTGATGATGATGCCTCTTTCTTGCTTCAGATCGAAGGGGCCAGAATTGATCATGCGGCCCACAAGAATGATATCGGTGCAATTTTGCACGAGCAGATGGCATTTGACGATGCGGTTGCCAAAGTTCTGGCCATGACGGGTGGCCGCGATGACATCCTTGTCGTTTTGACAAGCGATCACGGTAATGCTAATCCCGGGTTGAATGGAACCGGGGCAGGCTATCGTCAGACCGATGAATCGTTTTCCAAAATCGCCAAAATTAAAGGTTCCGCTGAATTTTTCCTTCAGCGTTGGCAACAGACTCAAACGAAATCGGCAGGGGGGCTGGGAAAGCTGATGGAGGCGATTTATGGGTTTAAGCCTTCATCTCAGGAGTTGGAAGCTCTTATGGACCGTTGTGCCGGGAAGAAGGTGACTGAATGGAGCAATCAACTCTCTAATCCGGTCGGCTTACTGGGGCAAATTGTCGGTAACGTGACCGGGGTGGGTTGGACCGGAATCTGCCACACCTCTGACCCTACCCAGCTCACCTCTATTGGGCCGGGTGCCGGGGAGTTTTCTGGTCTCGTTAGAAATGATTCAGTCCGAGATCGCCTTCTCGGGCTTCTCTTGTGATCGCGGATTTGGTTTCCCTTCTTGCTCTTTGAGGGTGTCTTCTCCATCTTCGTAGGAACTCGTTTTAAAACCATGATCAACAAACGTCGTCACTTCCTCAAATCTACTCTCGCCGCTGGTGTTGCGCCTTTTATTTCCGGTGGAATCGCTGGTGCACAAATCATCGGAGCGAACAACCGCCTCCGCCTTGCCGTCGCCGGACTGAATGGCCGCGGGAAAAGCCATATTGATGGGTTTCTTGGACAAAAGGGGGTCGAGATCGCTTATTTGATTGATCCCGACAAGAAGGTTCTGGCCCAGCGGATGGCTGATCTACGTAAAAAAGTAGAAGGCAAAGGTCGACCCTTTACCACCAAAGGAGTTTCCGATGTGCGTGAAGCTTTAGCTGACAAGAACCTTGATGCCCTTTCGGTGGCCACCCCCAATCACTGGCACTCGCTCATGACGATTTGGGCGGCCCAGGCAGGGAAGCATGTTTACGTTGAGAAGCCGATGAGCCATGACGTTGCGGAAGGAAGAATTTGTGTCGAAGCGCAGCAAAAATACGGGGTTGTCATTCAGCACGGAACGCAGCGTCGCTCCGATGCTGGGATCGCAGGATTAAGTGAAGCGATTCGCGCCGGCAAGTTTGGCCGTCTCAAGATTTCCTACGGCTATTGTTGCAAACCGCGTGGTGGCATCGGCTTTGATAAAGCTTCAGCCCCGCCTAAAAACCTCGACTGGAATCTTTGGCGTGGTCCCGCCCAGATTGATGACTATCACGCGAACTATGCTCACTACGATTGGCATTGGTTTTGGAAGACCGGTAATGGTGACATGAATAACCAAGGAACTCATCAGCTCGACGTCGCGGCTTGGGCTCTCGATGAAGATCAAACGAATCCGACTCGCGTCATGTCGTTGGGTGGCCGTTTTCAATGGAATGACCAAGGCGAAACACCCAATACCATGATGGGGATGGCGGAATATCCAAATGGGCAATGGGCCTTCTTCAATGTCCGTAACGTGAACTACAAAGGTTACGAACGTCAGGTTGAAAATGAATACTACTTCGAAGATGGAGGTCGTATCATTCGCAATAGATACTATGCGCCTGGTTCCAACAAAGGCGAGTCCGTCAAAGTTCCTCAGGGAGATGTCACCCCAGGAGGAAACTGGGGAAGTTTCATCACCGCCTGCCGCGAAGGGAAACCTGAAATGGCGAACGGAAACGTTCTCGAGGCCCATTACGGCTGCGTCCTGGGTCACCTCATGAATAACTCGTATCGTCTTGGTGAGAAGGTTCCTTTTAATGCCAAGGCTGGTCGCTTTGGAGATAATGCCCCCGCCGCTGAACACTTTGGAAAACTACACAGCATAATGGCTGATGGAGTAGGGGTTCCTAAAGATGGGGCTGGTTATGTCGTTGGTCCTTGGTTGAAATTTGACCCTAAGGCTGAGAAGCACGTCGGAGATCATGCCGCAGCGGCCAACGCCCTTCTCAAAGATTCGAATCGTAAAGGCTTCGAGGTTCCCGGCCCTGGAAAGGTGTAAGGAGACTCGAGATGAGCTTCTTCTATTTCGGATTCTAGTTAAAAAACAAGGGCGGCCATGAAACTGTCCGCCCTGAAAGTTGAGTGAGGAGAATTCTTTCTCTCGTTTTGTAGAATGGCTACCTCATGGGGTGCGCTTTAAGCAATTCATCAGGGCTGTAGAGTCCCTCCTTGCTCTTGGTTTCATCGCGCACTTTTTTCACATCATCTGGCCGGATAGGGGAGGCTTTATTTCCGAAAGAGTTGCGGACGTAGGTCAGGACTGAAGCAACCTCATCATCATTGAGAAGGGACTCGAAGGGAGTCATGGGAACCTGGCCCGGGTATTTCTTACCCGCCACTTCGATAGGGCCCATGAGACCTTTCAGGGTGAGTTTGATAAGGCGATTTGAATCTCCTTGTGCCCACTTCGTTCCATTCAGCGGTGGGAACCCGGAGCCGGGTAATCCTTTGCCATCGGGTTGGTGACAGGTGGTGCAGTGAGCCTCTCGACCGTAGACTTCTGCTCCCTTAACGAAGCGAACGGAATCTTCCTTTGAGAGGTGCTTGGGAGCGGTCACCTTTTTTGCGACCTCCCCTTTGACGGCGCTTCCTGAGAAGACGTTTTCCGCAAATTCGAAGCTTTGTTTCATAGTGGAATCAATGCCCTTCGCCTCCGCAATCGCGAGGACAGCGAGCCCCTGGTTTGCAGGAAGGTATGAGGCGGCAGCAATAGATTCGAGACGGACGCGACCGTGATCATCGTTTGCCGCTCTGGAGAGGATCTCGGTCAGGTTGGCAAGCTTGTGCTCATTGAAACGAGCGACGCGGACCGCGGCCGCGCGGATGCGATGGTCATTGGATTGAGAGAGCTCGTTGAGGAGATCAGCATCGACTTGGTCGGCGCCCCAAGTCACCCAGAGTGCTTCAAGTTTAAGCCGGTGGTTATTTTGTTTGGCGGCCCAAGTGCTCGCCGCTTTGGCAACTTTTACGCTATCGCGTTCGCGAAGTTCGCGACGAGTGCGATAGCGCGTGCGATACTCAGGAAGAGTGAGGTTGGCGAAAAGTTGATCGATTGAGGCACCATCAATTTTGGCCG
>Ga0315321_10002220_pt1 | contig 15088 bp, 8 predicted proteins | sample M180m21515metaG_FD_203464 | JGI IMG/M metagenome (GOLD analysis project Ga0315321, IMG submission 203464) | Ammonia-oxidizing marine archaeal communities from Monterey Bay, California, United States - M1 80m 21515 | ecosystem: Environmental > Aquatic > Marine > Intertidal zone | place: USA... | reverse complement strand
AGTCCAAGGGCAGAGCAACCCGCTTCAAGCTGGCCCCGGACATGACCGGAGCTTGGGCAAGCAGTCGCATCCGTACGCTTTCTGTACGGATCAGAAATCAAGACCGGATACTCGTCTATAAAGTCACTCATCGACGTCTTCCTCACTTGCTTCGAAAAGTTTTTTCTTAACTTGAGCAACCCCTTCGGCATCAGGTTTCAAAAGATAAGTCTTGTCGACGTATCTCTCTGGCATGGCAACATCATGGTAACTGATATAAAGGACTTGAAAGCCCAGATCCCTGACCGCCTCCTGAACGACCTCGAGCAAGCGGAGGGATCAATTCCGGGTGCAATCAACAGTCCTGCACATCGAGCACGAGAAAGGTAGGAACTTCTTCATTCGTTCAAGTTGCGGGTTCGTTTTTCTTGTGCTTGAGCGGCGTGGTGGAACCGGGCTCGATAACGGTTGTCGGCGAACTTGCGCTTGCTTTCGTCGAAACGTTGATGAACGGGCAGACAGTCCTTCATCTTTCAAAGTTTTTGCCTGAGTAAGAAGTCAAGCTTGTTGAACAAGTCGAGGAATTCCTTGTGCAGCTCACCCATTTAAAAATCAGGCAAGTTCGTGGTAAGCGAAGTCTCCATTCAGTTGATTTTGGGCTCGGGCCTTGAACAAATCACGAAGGTGATTGTCCATGGTGAAGTAGAAGACTTGCCAACCTCGCTCCCGAACCAAACTCAGGGTATGATCGACCAGGAGTTTCCGCCGATCCCAGTCAGTGTGCTGAAAAGCGTCGTCGAGCAAAAGGAAGCCGGGCACCTCTCCAAGGTAGCGACGGGCAAACATCATGCGCAGAGCGATCATGACCTGTTCCTGGGCCCCAGTTGAGAGAAAATCAAGGGCGTCGGAACGGCTCTGATTATCGATCAGGTTGAGCTTTCCGTCCTTCCAACCGAATCCCGAAAATCTGTTTCCGCTGAGCTGCCTCAGGTCCTCCGTCACCTCGCTTAATTGAAGGTTTTCGGAAATAAGCTGATCCTCCTCCTTCTGCAAGTTACGGACGGCGGCGGTCACGCAGATTTTCCCCAGCACTTCGGCCGTCACCTCCTTGTACTCACTCGATTCATCAGCGATCTTTTGTTCAAGTCCACCGATCAAGACCTCCCAGTCGTCGGACATCTTCCCTATGCCAGTGGCAATCTTACTCTTGAGTTCACCCTGTTGACCTTGGGCTGTACGGAAGGCTTCCCGCTTTTCCTCGAGGCGAGAGGAAACGGTGGACGCAGACGCAGCATCCCACGCAGTACCAGGATCCTCAGTCAGAATTTCTTCCTCAGGCACTCCGAAGCGATGAATTTCATTTTGCTTTCCAGTTATGGAAAGCGCCAATTCCTCTTTTAGCCTTACCATCTCGGCAACCTGACCGGGCCAGTCCTCCTTGGAACTCCCGGGTGCAAGAAGTTGCATCCTCTCATCCGTCCTCGCATGAAGTCTGGTGATGACGATCCTCAAGCCAGCGAGATCCTCATTAACTTGATTGCGTTGGCCAAGCCTTTGGTTGAGCTGGTTCATTTTTGCTTGAAAAGCGGGTTCCCCACTCAACGGTTGGCCAAAGATCTGATGAAAATCGGAACTAATGCTCCCCAACTCGGGATCCTCAATTTTTTCCGGGAGCGGATCGGGCTTTCCGGGCAGAAAACACCAAAGAGCAAAAAAAACGATTCCCGCCAGACCCGCCAGCCCGGCTACCCATGGGTTGGACAGAAAAGCAAGGCCCCCCGCTCCAAGCAGGCAGACTATTGAGAGTATGAGAAAGACTGGATTAAGTTTGCGTTCGGGAACCACGGGAGCTTGGACCGCGGCGTTCAGTTCCCTGTAGCGGGCATGGGCATTTTCCGCCCATTCCCGGTGTTCAAGCTCCTTGTCGAGCTCGGCCAACTGAGCTTGCTTGGTCTTGCCCGCCTCCTCCTTTTCAACAAGGGAACGAAGATCATCCTGCAATTCGTCGAGGTCTTGCGGAAAGGAGTCGGCCCGCTTCTTCAAGTCATCCATTTCGCAGGAAAGCCTGTAAGCGCGAAACCTCTTGGCTTTTGCGAGTCCCTCGCCTTCCTTCTCCAATCCGGCCAATTCGCGTTGCAAGCCATCAAGTTGAAGTCCGGTATCGCGGATATACTCTTCGCGCAGAGTCCTGAGGTTGGTCAAGCTAACGGCCAATCTTCGGTGCTCCTTGATTTCGCCCGTATTATTACCGTCGATCGAACCATTGGAGACAACGGCGGCCTTCAGGGTCCTGCTTATGTTCTTGTCCGCCAGCACGTCCTCCAGCATCCCGCTTCCCGAAAGGTTGTCCTTGATCAAGCTTTCCGGTGAATCAATGAGGGTTTCGCCCGCCCGCACCAAAAGAAGTTTGGAAAAGACTGGCGGGAGACCGAGATCCTCGGAAAACCGCAGGGAAAGGCTCGACTTGGAATCGGGCCCAAGGATTTCGACCGCATCGGGATCATCCGGATCAAGACCGGAAAGCTCAATCGAACCGGAAGGAGGGGGATCCCAAACCCGGCTGACGCCCTTGAGCGGGGCACCCTTCCCCTTTCCGAAGAGCCAGCTCGAGATGGCCTCGAGGAGGTAGGTCTTTCCCGTCTCGTTTGGCCCGAAGATCAGGTTGAGGCCCTTGGCATCAAGAGCGAAGTTTTCCTTCAGCGGACCTTGCTGGTGTACTTGGGCGATTTTAATTCTCATAACGAAAGTGGCCCGTCCCTATGCTTGATAGATGGCTCTAAGAGCAGCCATCTTCACTTGTTCGACTGTTGGTTCGTTCCCCGCGAATTCCCAGTGGCTCGAGTCCTCGACATCCTCTGAAAAAAGTTCGCCCGTTCCGGCAGCCAACTGGTCAAGGTTACGAAGAGCGTCTAGGGCAAGAATTTTTTTCTGGGGATCGGATGCGGTAAGAACCCCATCGAAATTTGGATTGAAATCTTCGTAAAGCCTCACCCCGCTATCGGTCAAGGTTTGGGAGAAGGATTCGACAAGCGCGTCCTTGTCGAGAGCGAAACCCTTGACCCGAAGACGCAAACGCGTCTTTTCCCTCAGTTCGCCTTCCGTCAAGTTTGCCTTGTCCAATCGGGACTTGAACTCTTGGGAGAGAGCTTCCTTTTCCTTGGGAGACGGAACCACCAGAATGGTCTCGTTGAGGTAGACTAGGGAAGAGTTCACCTTGTGAGAGAAAACCTCGCCGCTCTCCGTGTCGTAAACCAGAAAGCGTCGCGAGCCGGACTCGGTAACATCGAGCCCTTGCGGGGAACCCGGGTAGATGACTCTCGGTGGAGTCGATGATTGGAGCGGTGTCGGCTTGTGAATGTGACCGAGAAAAACTTGCCGCAAATCGGGATCGCTCAGGTCCCCTTGTTTGAGCGGCATGTATACTCCTTTTTCCCGGGGATTGGGTTCGCGCTGTCCCTCGATGAAGTCGCCATGGCCAACGAACCCCCAAGGCCCTTCTCCCACTTGACTTTTCTCAGCAAGGAGCGAATCTCCCATGGAAACTCCGTTCCGGTAGGGTAGAAACAGCATGGAAAAGCCATCAAAATCGAAGGTGGCAGGTTCCAGGTATTTGACGAGGTTTTCGAGGGAAACGTCACGCAGACTCTTCTCTGGGTCGTGGTTACCGGGAATAACGTGCAAACGGATGGACGGATGAGCCCGGCAAGGATCGAGGAGATGCGGGTAAGCCGAATCGTCCCCATCCTTGTCAAAAAGATCGCCCGCGATGATCAAGTCGGGAATTCCCTCCGCTTCGAGTTGTTCCAGTATGTCCTTCAAGGCATGGGAACGCGCGGGATAATTGGTGTCCAAGTGCAAATCGGCGGTAACGGCTATTTTCATGAGTGTTATACGATTCTTTGAAATTTATGTAACAAGAGCAAGCCAAGGAATATCGGTATGCCCCAAAGAGAAGCTTCCCGATTTCGCTCGGCAGGATCCTCCTTGACCCGACCATCCACCCGTACTCCCCAAAGTTCGAGAATGGGCGTCGCTGACTCGAGTTGTATGGGAGAATCGTGATTCCACCCCGATCACCACCAGTCGGCAACCGCCAATTTGCTTAAGCTTTTGAACGAACTCGAACCATTGCCTCAAGGCCTTCTGGGGGGGCAGTCCGCTATCGAAAACGGCACCTGCAATAATGACTGCATCCACTTCCAGTTCAGTCAGACCGTTGAGATTAAGATCTCCCTTGTGCTTCGACAGGCCCCCCGCCGCCGAGTCCTCAAGGAACTGTTCGGCAATTTTCTGGGTCAGTATTTTTTCTTCGCTCATGTTGTTGGTTTTTGGGGTTCGAGGGGTTGGAACCTGGGTTCAGTAATTTGGACCGCCTACCCATCCATGGCTTAGGAGCGATTTCCTTAAGCCAATCCGCGGCCGATGGAATCCAACCGAGATCCTCTTGCACGTGTTGCTCCCCAATAAAACGAACGGGAACCTCTTTACCATCCGAATTAGTTATGGTAATTCCAAACATCTGTTCGCTAAGATAAATACCCTCGGCATGATGGCGCAGTGCCCGATGGCGGTTGTCGGCGAAACTGCGCTTGCTTTCGTCAAACCATTGATGAATCGGCAAATAATCTTCAATCTTGCCTCCATGCTTGTGAGCGGATGATTGGGCGTGATGATATGGGTGGGCCATGACTCGAGTTCAGCGGTACTGATCTACTTTTTCCGCCAAGCTACATTGCATCAACGGCCCTCCATATTCGTTACCCCCCTCGTGCTTCGACAAACTTTCTGCTGCTGCGTCGCTTAGTTCGGTCAGGTTGCTAAGATTAAGGTCCCCCTTGTGCTTCGACAAACTTTCTGCTGCAGCGTCGCTTAGTTCGGTCAGGCCGTGGAGACTAAGACACCCACCCTCGTGCTTCGACAGGCTATCCGCCGCCGCGTCGCTCAATTCAGTCAGGCCAAGCGAAAGTTGTCCCTTACTCTTTGACAAACTTTCAATCGCAGCATCGCTTAGTTCGGTAAGACTAAAATCAAGTCCACCCTCGTGGTTTGAAAAAAATTCTGCTGCTGCGTCGCCCAGTTCGGTCAGGTGCCAGAAACCAAGTGTTGCCTTAAACTTGCTTAGATTCTCCGCTTCCGAGTTGCTCAGTTCCGAGAGGGAAAAATCATAGTAAGGATCAGTCTCTTCGAGCCTATTGATTATTTTTTGATCAAGTACCTGACTCTGGCTTTCATCATCCGGATCGAGTTGCCCCATATCATCAACGACATACTTTTCTCCATCGTATTCAAATTGGACTTTGCCCAAATTTGTTTCGAAAAGAATCGTCAATGGCTTTGCCGAAACGGCAGATTTGACTTTTTCAAGTTTTGGGCCAAAAAGTTTTGTTACTAGGCGATCAAGATCACCCCACTCAGTGTAAAATTCGTCATCAAACCTCCACCTCCAAAAAAGACTGGATAATTTCTCCTTATAAATCTTTCTCTTACGTTTCGACCATTTGCCATTTCTGAAAAAACTTGCTGATTTGAGTCGAAATTCAAAGTCTTCGCAAAATTTGGTCCGCAAATCTCTTTGGGGATCATTCGGCGATGAATTTCCGTTTGGACAAGGAATCAACTCATATCGTGCTTTTTCAATGTTATTCTTCCTAAAAGTCTCTAAAAGTTCAATCAGGCACTCGTTTTCCCTGTACCTGAATTGCCAGGTTATTCGACCAATGGGAACCTCAACCGTTAGAAACCCGAGAGAACCCGAATCAAGCTCACAACCCCTAGAAAGGGAAATTAGAGTGTAAGCCACCCCCAGGGCCTTTCCTATTTGCCTTTTTTCTGGGCATCCCCAGTTGATAATAAAGTTTGGGCTTTCGGTTTCATAATCAAAACTTTGCCCCGATCTAAGAAAAACCCGGTATGAGAAATAACCATCATCCCCTGCTCCATCCCACTTAATCTCCAACTTTTCAACCATGTTTAAATGCAGAGGTTCGATTAGGAAATCATAAAGCAGAGGGCTGCCCCAAAGGCTCAACCCTTCCGCAATGGCCTCTCGAACGAGCCCAATGGCGCCTGGTTCAATCCTAGTAAAACCTGACAAATCAGGTCCGCAACCCCGCTCCTGATCTTCCGTAAGCGATTCCGGTTCTCCGGACTCGTAATCCTCAGAAAACCGATCTGGATCCATTAATATTTCCAATTCTTCGGGGGGTAGAGGAGTTGGATTAGGTTCTTCAGGATCGGGAGGCGGAGGTAGAGATTGTTTTTTCGCCAGAAACGGAGAGAGTATCTCCTTGGCAATTTTTTTGGTTAAGGTTTTATCTTCTTTCATAGTGAAGAGTGGTCCAGCATGTCTAGCACGCCCGAGCGGGATTCCTCACTTCGCTCGATTGCAGTCTCGAGGGCAACTTCGTCTCCCAACAAGATGATTCCCCGCTTAGCCCGACTGACCGCCACGTAGAGAAGTTCCCTCGTGAGCAGCCTCGCATCCGCGGGAGGCAGGACAATCATAACCTCCTCGAATTCGGAACCTTGGCTACGATGGATGGTGGAAGCATAGCCGAGTTGATGATTGGGAAGCCTGGAACGAGCTACTTCGCGGGTTCCGTCTTCCGCCCCGAAATGACACCGGTTGCCCAGTACCACTCCGTCATCCCCGTTGAACAGTCCCACCGTATAGTCGTTCACCCCGACCACCACCGGGCGGGGCCGCAATTCGTCGGATGGAAGCAAACCGTCCGCACGCAAGTTCCAATTCGCAACCCCGTACCGACCATGATTGTGGGCGCAAAGAATGCGAAAGTCTCTCAGAGCCAAAAGAGCATCTGCGGGGGATTGGGCCTGAGCAAGGCGCTCGAAGCCGGCCTGAATGGACGGGTCGATCGAAGGGTCGTCCAATTTCTCGACGAAACGAATGCTCTCCCCTCCCGCCTTTGCCGATGCCAAGGCATCGTCCGTCCTTCCGTCCCTGATAGCATCGCACAGTTCGCCCAAAACCGCCGCGGAAGGACTCCCTTCCCTGCGGTGTACCCGACTGAGACAAACCAGACTTCCGGCCAGAGGGTCCTCACCCTCCGATTTCGTTCCCGAATTTGAGAAAGCAGTCATCATGGGCAGGTCGGTGGGGGAAAAGACGTTGCGTTTCGATGGCTTCACCAAGCCGTTGAAAACCGCTCCGCCTTGGACCGGAGCCAATTGATCGGCATCGCCGACGAGAATCATTTTGGCTTCATCCCGGAGAGCGTCGCATAGCTTTGCCATCAAAGGGAGGTCGACCATGGAAGCTTCGTCCACCACCACGAGATCATGGGGAAGCGGATTCCCTTTGTTTCTACGGAAATCCACGGATCCGATCTTGGAACCAAGCAAACGATGAAGGGTGGTGGAACGGGCGGAATCGAGGAGAGCCGAGCGAATAGAGTCGGGCAAGTCGAGCGAGCCCATTGTCTCGAGGACCGACTCTCTCATCCGGAAGGCAGCCTTGCCCGTTGGCGCGGCCAAGGCGATGCGCACGCCCGGGTTTGCCTCCAAATGGGCGGCGAGCATAGTCACGATGGTTCGGGTCTTGCCCGTGCCCGGACCACCCGTGAGGAGTAGGAGGTCCTTCTGAACGGCAACCCCCACGGCAAGGGCCTGTTGATCGTCAACTTGGGCTTCAAGAGAACTCTTGAAGAAATCAATCGTCCCCTGCGCCGCGGGAACCGGAGGACGGGCGAGGCGCTTGCCGAGCGCTTCCGCCACCTGCTTCTCGTACTCGTAAAACCGCCGGAAATACAGTTTGCCATCCCCGGTTCGAACGAGTGGTAAGGTTTCGTCCTCGCTCCCTACCGCGGGAAGGGAAGCCCAGTTCTCAAAGATTTCCTCCGCCTGTCGGGACTCGAGGTGACTGGCCCCGGTTCCGGCCTTTGCGGCCAATTCCCCGGCCAATCTGGCCAATGCCTTGCCCTCTTCCCCTTTTACCCTGCGTTCAAAAAAAGATGAGATTGCCGAAGCCAATGCATCCAGTTCCCAGCCTCTTTCCTCTTTTGTTTCTGCTCTCATTTTCCAGGAACTAGAAAGTTCTCCAAAATGCGTACCGTTTCGAGATCGGGCAAATCGAAATAAATCCCGTTCTCCGATCCGACGTTCATTCCGCGCACAAACAGGTAATACACCCCGCCGAAGTTTCTTTCGTATGAGTAATCCTTCATTCGGCTAAGCAGGAAGCGGTGGACGGCAACCACATAGAGATGATACTGGAGGACGTAGTGATGGGTTAGCATCTCCTTTTCGAGTTCCTTCTCTCCGAACCCTTCAGAACGCCCACCTAGCTTATTCGATTTCCAGTCGAGGACGTAGTATTCTCCATTTGCCCTGAAAATCAGGTCGACCAAGCCCTTGAGATATCCATTTTCCTCAATTCTGCGACAATCTTCACGGTTCAAGCGATCAAGATATTTCTTGAGAATCGAACCCGCGGGAAGGGAACCGGAAAGTTCAGGAAGAAAGCCCGGGGCCATCGGGAAGTGAAACTCCATCTCCTCCATGCGGTCGGCCTTTTCCAGTTTGTTCAGTGACAACCCGGGTTCCAGTTCGGTGACCATGACTTGTTCGACCATATCCAGTATAGTAGGCACCCATTTTTTCGAATCGTATTGATGCTGCTTGAGCTTGTCCTCAATGAAATCTTCCCAGTTCGAGGAATCGGAAAAGTCCAGATGTTCGAACACGTCGTGCATGAAGTTTCCTGGAGTGGCCCCTGCCGGGAACTTGAATATCGGGGTCTTTTCCTCCCCTAGAAAATCCTCCTGCTGATCCTGCCCGTCGCTTATGCCGTCAAGATCGCGCCCATCAAAACCCACTTGCTTGGACAAACCGCTGAAGGACTCGACGATCTTGGCTCTGGGGATTTTGCGTTCCGGATTCCAATTCTCCGCCTGCAGCGAATCCTCCTCTAAATTTCCCGATTCCACATTTCCTTCTCCAACGAAATCCGCTTGCTCGTCAGTAAACGTGGCGTAATCAGCTTGTCCGCTTAACCCGGCCACCCACTGCCCAACAGCCTCGCTCATCGCATTGCCATCCTGCGGACCGGAATCCTCGGATTCGTCCGATTGCACCTGCGAACCCCATGAACGCATCATCCTGACTTGGGCGGGGACCCTCGCTTTCTCGGAAATCTTGACCGGAGCATGGTAGACGTAACAACGGGCGGCCGAGCGAGTCAGGGCAACGTAGAGAACACGGGCATCTTCCTGTTCCTCCTCCAGCTTCCCGAGTGCCTTCGCATCTTCTCCGGCAGTCTTTTTCAGATCGACCACCAATTTGCCGTCTTCCCGATGATATTTGAAATCATCCCCTTTCCCACCAGAGAGAAAAGACAGCCCGGGAAGAAAGACGATCGGGTATTCCAAACCCTTGGATTTATGAACGGTTAGGATACGGATCGATTCGGACTGCGATTCCAGACGGAGTTGATACTCGTCGTTGGAGACGTCGCTTTGTTCCATTCTCGTTCTCAGCCAAACGACGAGGGAAGACGGGGAAAGGGGGTTGGTCGAGGTAGCCTGATGGAGCACCTCGGCCAGGTGGAGGAAATTCGTAACCCTTCTCTCTCCGTCGGGTCGCCTGAGATTCTGAGGGATGGCCCGGGTCTTTCTGAAGAGTTCACGCAGGGCGACGTATATCCCCTTCTTTCGCCAAGTCTCATGGTACTCACTGAACGTTCCCACCCACTCGTCCCATTTCGCCGACTCATCCTGCCACAATTGAAAATCCTTGCTTGTCATCCCCAGCAACCCGGTGGCCAGGGCCCGCTTGATGGCACGCTCATTTCTGGCGTTTACCAAACCTTCGAGTACCCAGAGAAGTTCCGTTGCCTCGGGAGACTCGAAGAGGCTGACGTCGGTGAAGACCACCGCGGCCAACCCCCGTTTACGGAAGTATTTCCAAACCTTGCGGGCATCCGGGTTGCTCCTGACCAAAACCGCGACGTCTTTTGCCCGAACTTTTTCACCGCCTATCGTTCCCGTTGACAACAAGCGATGAATCTCATTGGCCATATCCTTACGGATGGCTCGCCTCGCCTCATCCGCCTTTGGCTCCTTTTTCTTCCTCCAGTCCAATGCACGAATGACGAAAGCCGGTTTTCTCTCCCCCTCTTCCAAGTAGATCTTCTCCTTGTCCACCTCTCCTTCTCGATTCGGCTTAACCGGTGAAAAGAGAAGTTCGGAATGAAGGAATGGTTCGTCCGACTTGGAAAAGAAATCGTTGACCGCCTCTACCAAGGGAGTGACGGTCCGGTAATTGGTATCAAGCGAGTACTTGACCGCCTTGGTCTTTTTGGCGAAATCGAAATAGGCTTCCAGATCGGCCCCGCGGAAACGGTAGATCGACTGTTTGGGATCGCCAATCAGGTAAAGCCAATGCTTCCCCGTTTCTCCGAACAGTTCACGGAAAATTTCGAACTGCACCGGATCGGTATCCTGAAACTCATCGATCAGGGCGGCCTCAAACGATTCTCGCAAACCATCCCTCAAGGCCTCTCCGTCCAGACCTTGACTGGCGACCGCCTGCGCAGTCAAGCTCAGCAAATCGTCGAAAAAGAGAAGTCCTCTCCTCGCCTTCCATTCCTTGATCTTCTCCTCAAGGTATCGGATACAGTCCACTCGAACGGCCCTGCCAAAACTCTCCAAAGTCGAGCAGAAAACTTCGGCTTGATGTGCGAATTCCGGCTTTTTCTTGTGCTTTGAATCAGTGGTCCGACTTAGCTTTGATGCCCGCATGAATTCGAGAATCTCCAAGCTTGCCGGTGAAACGCCACCGTTATTCAAAAGTACGTTATCGAGCAGCTCTCTATACTTCTCCCTATGTTTGTAGGCTGAGTATTTCTTTATGCAGTTCTCGACGAAGTCGGCGTACTCCAAGCGCCCCGTCGCCCAAGATTTCTTCAATTGCTCGAAACCAGAAACCAAAGTTTCCCCCGACACCCCCGAATCAGTGTCTTTCTCAAAGCCTAGTTCGTATTCCTGAGTTCTCGGCAACCCGTTGAAAAAATCGGCCAGATTCTGGGGCTTTACGCTCTTGGTCGAGGCAGCAGCGGAGACCACGGGATGAGCGGACGCGAACTTCTCCCGCCAATACTCCTGCACCCCTTCCATCGCCATTTCCTTGGAAGCCTTGTCCAATTCCGCCTCGAAGAGGGATTGGGTCTCGAATGAATTTTCCGTCAGCACCCGGTTGCAAAACCCATGAATCGTGCTGATGATCGCCTCGTCGAAGCAAGTGATCGACAGCTTGATCCTGCGAATGCACTCCTCCTTGCTCACGCCTTCCAACGCCCGAAGCCTTGAAAAAGTCGGATCCTCTCCCGGTGTTGGTTCTTCGAGAAGGGTATCGTGAGACTCGACAAGCAGGGAACGAATACGGTCGCGCAACTCCTCGGTTGCGGCGCTAGTAAAGGTGACGGTCAGGATCTTGCCCACTTCCACGCCCTCCTCCGCAATCAGGCGCAAAAAGATTCGAGCCAAGGCATAAGTCTTTCCCGTACCCGCACTCGCTTCGAGCAGGGTGACGCCTTTTTCCAATTTCGTATTGGAAGAATCGAATGCCGTCAACTCACTCATTCCTCGCCCTCCTCTTCACTTCCGCTCGACTTGATAAAAGGGCCGTAAATTTCCGTGGCCAAGTTAGCGAAAGCAGGATCCTCGAAAGGCTCTTCGCGAAAACAAAGTTGATTGGCGGAATATTCTCCCTCCCCTGTGTGGTTATGGCCGGAATTCCATTTGTTCCTCGCTTCGACCAAAGCCTTCGCCGCGGGACTGGTTGTCTCCTCGCCCTTTTTCTCCGAGGACGGATTGAGCCGCTCGCTTTCAAAGGCAAAGGAAGCCTCGGGAAAGAAAGGCAAGGGCTCGCGCATTCCTCTTTCAAACAGTTCGATCAAATTCTTGACCCGTCCGCGGGCTGAATCCCCGGCAATTGGCTTGAGGCTTAGGTATTTCTTGTCCGAAGAGTAAAACCTCGTCTCCACTCCCCCGCCCTCTCCGAATGCGGACGCGAACAAATGCCTGATCCAAGTCCTCAAGCGGTCCTTGCCCTTGATCTCCTTCACACACCGGTAAAGTACCTGTCGACGGTTGACGAACGGGCCCAGTTCTCCTCGCAACCTTATTCCGTTGAATTCGACGTCGATGATCACAGGATCCTCTTTTTCACCCTTCAAATCCTCTCCCCATTGCTCTAGGAACTGCTCGACCTCGCGCTTCGATTCATTGAACCAGACCTCTCCCAGACTTCCCGGAGGAAGACCTCCTTCGGCCCGTTCCAAAGCCAGAAGATCAGCCTCTTCCTCCAGTTCCAAGGCAATGCCCAACAGACGGTCCTTGATTACATACTTTTCGAGGTGCCCCAAATCGAGCGGTTCGCACTCATCCGGGGGAGAATCCTCGTCCCACAGGCTCATGCCCAGTCTCTCCTTAAGAAACACCTCTGCCGGGCTTTCGAAAAACCGGATCAAATCCTCCATCGTCAAATCGGCGAGCTTCTCTTCGGGTTCGGACATTTTTTCGGATACGAAAGGCGGAGTCTCCTCGTCCGGGTGCAACAACGCCTTGGCCGCCTCCAAGTTGTCCACCGAGTACGAGCGCATTAGTTTATCCCGCGTGTAATTTTCCTTGGCGAACGGATGGAGCGTCTGGACGCATACCAATTCGTCTCGCGCCTTATTGGGTTTGCCTGCCTTGATCCCGAAATCAGCGAGTTTGTCCAAACCGTCAAGTAATTCGTTGACCACCACGGAAGGTGGAATTTTCTGGCTTTGCCTGATCGATTGCCCGACGTAACTAACGTACAGGTGTTCACGGGCGCACCAGATCGTCTCAAGAAACAGGTAACGATCATCCTCCCGGGCCGAACGGTCTCCGGGTTTCCGATCTCCCGAAAGATCGAAGCTCGGTTTGCGAGTCTGTCGGGGAAAGGCGCCGTCGTCCATTCCGATCAGGCAGATCACCCGCGCCTTCACGCTTCTCATTGGCCGCAGCCCGCAGAAAGTGACTCCGGAGGTCAGGAATTGACCCTGAGGTGACCCGACGTCCAGAACGTTGTTCAAGTGATAACGGACCACCCGGAGTGGAACCACTGATTTTTCCGCAAGTTTGGAATACTCGTCCGACAATGCCCTGATCGCCTTTTGGACGCGCCTGCGATCCATCAAAGTCTCGTTGTTCGAGGGAAAGAACTCATCGGTGAGTTTCTCGAGAAACTCTACCCAACTTACCAAGGTTTGTTCTTTACCGGCTTTTACTTCGAGCTCGGTCAGTGCATTGATCACCTTGAATAACTTACCGAATCGCAAGGCGTTTTCTCCCTCGATCTCATCATAGGGCAAAGAACCCTCCCAGATCCGATCGCCGTTTGAACGCATGCAAAAGCCCAAGGCCATCCGATCAAGAGCCCTGCGCCAGGTATGCTCGTCGGTCTTGACCGAACCGAAGCGCTCACGATGCTCCCCGTTCAGCCCCCAATGGGCATGGCAATCGCGAATCCAGTCCCGAAAAGCCTCGATGTCCTCGTCCTCCAACTCGAACTTCGCACGGAAAACAGTTGAATCGAGCAAATCCAGCACCTCCCTGTTCGTTGCCCGCCCGTCGAAAAACTCCAACAGATCGAAGAAGCAGTCCACCAATTGGCTCTCCTGCCTCGGCTCACGATCCACAATTGAATAAGGAAAATGCTCGGGCATCCCCTTCTCCATCCCGCCGAAAGTCGCCCGCAGGTAGGGGGCATATCCCTCCGGGTTAGGCATCATCACAACAATGTCTCGCGGACGAAGGGTTGAATCCTCCGCAAAGCGGCGCAGAAGGTAATCGCGCACCACCTCCGCCTCCCGCATCGGCCAGTGGCAACTGTTGATGGTTATGGATTCATCCCCCTCGGCAAGGGGTTTCCTCTCCTCCGGTTGCTCGGAAAAAACCTCAAAAGTCCAGCGCTGCAAGCGGGCTAGCAGGGAATCGCCCGACGGGTCTCGAAAGTCCAGTGGCTCGTCATGAGCATCCCGATCGACCAGCAAGTTAAAGAACTCGCGGCCCGTCCGCCCGAGGGAAGCGATGAGGGGGTTGCCCCTCTCCTCGTTCAATTCGTCCTCCGCCACTGTTATTCCGAACTGAGTTTGAGCGCGTTCGAGGGCCCTCGCCTTCCATCTCTTCTGCAAGGTCTTTTCGGACTCCACCTCGCCCCACATCACAGGGGCCGGTTGCAAGGCGTAGATCCGCAACGGACGAAACCGCCCATAGGCTTGCAGAACATCGAGAAAGATCGGGGGCATGGTCGAAATTCCGAAAACCGACAACCTTTCCGGCAACCAGTCCTCCTCGGCCGGTTTGCCCACCGCCTGAAGCCTTCGTACCAGTTCGGGTAACGATTCCATCTCGAATGCCTGCCGCAAGACTTGCCAAAGCACACCCTGCCAACGGTTCACACCTTCGGGCATCCTGCCCGCCTGCCAATCCATGATCATTTCCGGCCGATACGCTTGATAGGAATCGTACAAGGTCGCGACCTGCCTGCACAGGCGAAACGCCCGATCCGCATTTCTCTCTCCGCTTGGCCCGACATATCGAGCAACCGGAGCAAAAACTTCCTCCCTTTCCTTCATCAGGGTAGGGAGCAAGTCGAAGATCTTCCACGCCATCCCCTCCTTGGTGTATGGGTTCTTGCTCGGGCCTTCCCCAAGAAATCCCCGCAGGATCATCCATATCGTTTCCTCCGGAAAGCGGAACTCGACATTTGCGAACACCCCCAGCCTGTCCGCCAGTTGCAACTTTATCCATGAATTCATTCCCCTGCTCTGGACGAGGAACTCTTCCTTTTTAAAAGGGTTGGAAAGCGGTTCACTCAAATCCGAAGCGCAGCGCTCAATCAGTTCCTCCGGATCATTCGATCCGTACAAGGTGATGCCCTGCCCGCCCGGAGCCTGCCCGAGCGACGATGCGATCGGTTCCTCCGGGTCGAAGTTAAGTTCCTGCTGGCTCAAAGTTGTGAGAAATGGTTAAACGCTTTCGGCTTTTCTAACCAATCATTGTCCGGCTTGGAGAAGTTTTTCGTATTGGGTGCCGAGCAGGGCCGTGTTGAAGGCGGCGTA
>Ga0315321_10002219_pt1 | contig 15090 bp, 9 predicted proteins | sample M180m21515metaG_FD_203464 | JGI IMG/M metagenome (GOLD analysis project Ga0315321, IMG submission 203464) | Ammonia-oxidizing marine archaeal communities from Monterey Bay, California, United States - M1 80m 21515 | ecosystem: Environmental > Aquatic > Marine > Intertidal zone | place: USA... | reverse complement strand
GGTGTTATAAGGCGGTGTTTTAAACCACCGATATCACGAAGGAACGGAGAGTGGGTAGATGAGGGTTTGGGAAATGGTTTTCGAGTTGGCGGATGGGGCCGTTGTGGTTGCGTTGACTTCTTTGGGGGCAGTGATGGCCGCTCGGATATCGGCCGCTACCTTTTGGTGCTAGGGTGTTTATTGTTTTTTGCTGAGGTCGGTGCGTTTGACCCACTGGGTGTGTTGCTTCTCTAAGGCTCTGGCTTTTTCGGGCATTTTTTGGGCGAGGTCGGAGAGTTCGGTGGGGTCGTCGTTTAGATTGTACAATTCCCATTGTCGTTTATTTTCGGATACAAGTTTCCAGTCGCCGACGCGGATGGCTTTGCCTTTGCTGTGGGCCCAGAATAGAGCGTCGTGGGGCGAGTAGGTTCCTTTGTCTCCGTTAAGAATGGAAGAGAACGATTGGCCTTCGGTAGGGAGAGGTTTTTGAGTAACTGGTTGACCTCCCGCGATTTCGACGAGGGTAGGCATAAGATCGATTACATGGCAGACTTCATTGGCAAGGCTTCCTTTGAGCTCTGATTTGATACCGTCGGGCCAAGTCATGATAAGTGGTGAGCGGGTTCCTCCCTCATGATCGTGTTGTTTGAAAAGGCGAAACGGTGTATTGGATGCATTTGCCCATCCGTATCCATAGGACTGCCAACTGCTTTGCGGACCTGGCATGACGCTCGGCAGGTTTCCTGGGATGATTGGCGTTCGTTTGCCATCGGTGGTAAAAGGTCTAGTCCAAGAGCCTGTTCGATCTGGATTGTATTCGACGTGGCAACCGCCGTTGTCCTGTTGGTAAATGAAAAGAGTGTTTTCGTATTCGCCGTTCGCTTTCAAGTGGTCGATGATACGGCTTATATTCCGGTCCATGCAGGTGATCTGAGCGGCGTAGACTTCCATGCGGCGCTCTTGCCACTCTTTATGGGCTTCCTCTTTCCAAGCCGGTACATCGGGATGGCGAGGGGAGAGTTGCCAGGCGGGATCTATGATGCCAAGATCTACCATGCGGTCGTATCGTTGTTCCCTCAATACGTCCCAACCCATGGAGTAGCGCCCTTTGTAGGGTTCGATGTCTTCGGGTTTAGCATGCAAAGGCCAATGGGCCGCATTGTAGGCGACATAGAGAAAGAAAGGATCGTCCTTAGCCTGGGCATTGTGGTCTTTGAGAAAAGTCAGGGCATAGTCGGTTATTGAATCTGTGTAGTAGAAGTCTGGATTGTTCTTCCATTCGTGATCCCTGTTCTCTCCGTTGAGATAGAGATCGACGGGGGCAAAGAAATCGGACGTTCCCCAATAGGTGCTGTAGGCTCGATCAAATCCGCGCTTGTGCGGAGCGCTGGGACCGTTCGGTTTTGTGGGATCGGAGAGGTGCCATTTTCCGGACATGAAGGTCGAGTATCCGGCGGTTTTCAGTGCTTCGGGTAGAGTTGTCAGATCCGGGTGGAATCCTCTTGAGGCAGAGCCATCGGCAAGGGCGGATTTTGGGTAGAGTCCCGTTAGGAGGCTAGCTCTTGTAGGCCAGCACATATTATTGACGTAGAAATTGGTAAAACGGAGTCCGTTTTCTGCGAGGGCGTCGAGTTGAGGAGTTTCTATTTCACCTCCGTAGCTGCCTAGATCCGAGTAACCCATGTCGTCTGCGATGACGAGTACGATATTGGGGCTGTCGCTGGCGGCGTTGGCTAGCATGCATAGGCTCAGAGCGAGCAGGATTAGCGAGAGATGAGTGGGGCTAGGTGATGAGGTCATGATTGCAGTGAATGATGTCGATCGAATCCTGATGAGGTCAACCAACTTAGGTTCAAAGTGTTTTGAGAAGATTCAAGGAAGCGGGATGTTTTGAGATAGTTACATCAATGAACTCACGCGAAGCCGCAAAGCCGCTAAGGTTTTGAGTAGGATGGTGATTTGGTTTATAAGCGTGAATCGAATGAATTCAACTATCTCGCAAAGAGCATGCACGTCAAATTAGGTCAAAACAGTTGGGCGAATTGTTGGAGCCGCACGAGTCCCTCGCGTAGCTACTTCGCAGTGCGGCGTGGCTTTGGTTGTTCTTACTTTACCGCTTAGCGGCTTTGCGTGAGCCTTTTTCTCTGTGGATTTAGCTGTTTGAGCCGCACCAATAGGCGGGTTGCGGGGTATTGAGGTTGCTTTGGAGGACGTCTTGACGATTCTCCTTGCTGCGGGCGCTAATCCTCTTCCTACTTCGCGCCTTTTTTTACGGATATCTATAGAGAAATCCGAACCTATTGAGGTTATAAGAAATGAGCGAGAATACAGATAATCCACAGGGCTTCAGTGATTTAGGCCTATCCGATTCAGTAATGAAAGTACTGGAGAAAATTGGCTATGAAACACCGTCACCAATCCAAGCGGCTATTATTCCGCATGTATTGGAGGGGAAGGATGTGATTGGGCAGGCTCAAACGGGTACTGGAAAGACCGCTGCATTCGCGCTTCCGCTACTTTCGACTATCGACGTAAAGCAGATTAAACAGCCCCAAGTTTTGGTTTTGACGCCTACTCGGGAATTGGCGATTCAAGTTGCTGAAGCTTTTCAGAAGTATGCGGGCAAGATGAGCGGTTTTCATGTTGTGCCGATCTACGGCGGACAGGATTTCGGGTCACAGCTCAGGCAATTGAAGCGTGGGGTTCATGTTATAGTCGGCACTCCTGGTCGCGTGATGGACCACATGCGTCGCGAGACTTTGGACCTTCGGGCATTGAAGTGCATCGTCTTGGACGAAGCGGATGAAATGTTGCGGATGGGATTCATCGACGATGTCGATTGGATCATGGAAAAGACGCCTGATGATCGTCAGGTCGCATTGTTTTCCGCTACAGTGCCGGAACCGATCAAGCGTATTGCCCGCCGGCATTTGACTAATCCGGTCGAAATTTCGATCAAGAACAAGACGACGACTGCGGATACGATTCGCCAGCGTTACTGGATGGTGAGTGGCTTGCATAAGCTCGATGCGTTGACCCGTGTTCTGGAAGGCGAAGAGTTCGATGCGATGATTATTTTCGTTCGGACGAAGATTGCCACGGCTGATCTTGCGGAACGATTGAAAGCGCGCGGATTCGCAGCGGCTCCCCTAAGTGGAGACATTGCTCAAATTAAGCGCGAGCGGACGGTTAATGATCTCAAAAAAGGCAAGTTGGATATTCTTGTGGCGACTGATGTCGCGGCTCGTGGATTGGACGTGGATCGCGTGAGTCATGTTGTCAACTATGATATACCTTACGACAATGAATCTTACGTTCATCGTATTGGCCGTACGGGAAGAGCTGGCCGAAAGGGTGATGCTATTCTGTTTGTCGCGCCGCGCGAGAAACGTCTCTTGAAGTCAATCGAACGTGCGACTAATAATCGTATCGAATTGATGGATATGCCGACGACTCAGGATATCAATAATAAGCGTATCGATAAGTTTAAGACGAAGATTACGGAAGTGATGGCCGAAGAGGGCTTGGAATTCTTCACGGAAATGATCGAACAGTACCGGCAGGAGAAAGATGTTTCGTCGCTCGAAATCGCTGCAGCCTTGGCGAAAATCGCTCAGGGAGATGAACCTTTGTTGCTAGAAGAACAGAAGCGAAAGGCGATTCAAGAGGATCGCGATCGTAGATCTTCCAGAGATCAGGACCGTGGAGATCGCGGTGGCCGTGGAGATCGCGGACGCGGACGACGTGATGACCGTGGAGACCGTCGTGAAAGAAGCGACCGTCCGACGCGCGACCGGAGCGATTTTAAGAAAATGGCCCCAGCCGCTGGAACAGATAGATTTCGCATCGAGGTCGGTCGCACGCATGGCGTTGCGCCTGGCCATATCGTTGGAGCAATAGCCAATGAAGCAGGTCTTGATAGCAAGTATATCGGACGTATCGAATTGTACGATGATCACAGTACGGTTGACCTGCCTTCCGGCATGCCACGCGAAGTACTACAAGTGCTGAAGAAGACCTGGGTTTCCGGTCAGCAAATGCGTATTTCTCGGATGGATCTGATTCAGAAAAAGAGCAGGGGCAAAGGCTTCGAGAAGGAAATGGATTCTGGGGAATAGAGGACTCCTCGCAGATCGGCCGCTACCCTTTGAGTTTTTCGGAGCTGTCGAATTGGTGAGGTCCGAAGAGCGAAGACGGTTGCCCTTGGATGATTTCTACCGGCCTTTGAGCTGGTTTAGCTGACGGGAGAGCTTTTCGATGGTGGGCTTGTACTCGGGGATATTGGCTAGGTTTCGGTTTTCTTCCGGATCCTTGTCGTGGTCGTAGAGCATGCGCGATACGATACGGCCGTCGCCTCGGTCTTCTTTGGTCGTGTATTCAGTATAGCGCCACCGATTCGAGCGAATCGTATCGCCGTTGCTGAAGCGGCCGATAGCGTAGCCTTTCCCGGTCGAGTCCGGGTCTTTCAGGACCGGAGCGAGGCTTTGCCCGTCAAGGTGCTTGGGAGCATCGATTCCGGCGAGCTCGCAGAGAGTGGGATAGATGTCTATGAATTCGGTTAGCGTGTTGGTCGTCTGTCCTTGTGGTGCTGATTCGCTTTGCGGCGTCCGTATTATGAGGGGCACCCGCATGGAGTTTTCGAAAGTGCAGTGTTTGGCCCAGAGAGAGTGCTCGCCGAGGTTCCACCCGTGATCTCCCCAGAGGATGACGATTGTGTTTTCGCTGAGACCTGATTGTTCGAGTTCCTCGAGCACACGTCCTACTTGGGCATCGGTAAAGGAAACAGAGGCATAGTATCCGCGAATCAAGGTTTTGGCCATTTGATCGCTGACGGGACCTTTATTGGGAACGCCGGCGTAGTTTCTCAGTTCGCCGAAATTATGGATCGCTGCTTTGGGAGCGTCTTCGGGAATGGAGTAATTGTCGGGCACGTCGATGGGCGTGTCGTCATAGATATCCCAATACGTTTTCGGAGCGTTGAACGGGAGATGCGGTTTGAAGAATCCCACTGCTAGAAAAAACGGGGCTTCTTGTTGGGATAGGGTTTTGAGCTGTTTTATGGCTTCGGCGGCAACTTGTCCGTCGCCGAGGGTATCATCAGGAACATCGTAGGAAGCGAATGGGAGGCGGTGGTTTCTGGATTGTTCGGTCAGGGCGTCGAGGTCTGTGGGAGGAGACCATCCGACGATTGGTTCTGAGCTTCCTTTGAAATCCCGTTTTGGCCTCCAAGGGGACTGGGTCCAGCCGTGCTCCATGTCGGCGGGATAGTGGAGGATCTTTCCTAGGCTCGCGGTGTTGTAGCCATTGTTCTTGAGGTGCAGGTGGAGGGGGGTGATTTCAGGCGCGTCTTCATCGATGCGAGCCGTGTAGCCTACGAAACGGCTGGCGCTTGGGCGAACGCCGCTCATTAGGCTGGCCCGTGAGGCGCCGCAGGTAGGGACCATGCAATAGGCACGGTTGAACCGGGTTCCGCTAGCGGCGAGTTTGTCGATGTTGGGCGATTGTATCTGCGACTGGCCATAGGAACTGAGTTGCGGTCGGAGGTCGTCGACGGCGATCATCAGAATGTTCGGCCGCTCTCCGTGGACGAACGTTGAGATTGAAAGAAAGAGAGAAAGGAGATAAAGCGGAAGTTTCATGAGTTGGGTTTGAGCCTTTTCTTGGCTGCTCAATTCTATTTGTAGCATTTGATTTCCCTGCTTCGTTAGACATCGCATCTCGGCGGATCCCTACGGTTTGCTCAGTTGAGGGAAGCCATGAATGAATCAATGGTTGGTTTCCCTTTTAGGTAGCCGAGAGATTTTAGGAATGCATCCATTTCGGTTACCGTTGCACGAAAAATGGAGTTGTCTCCTTTTCCGTAGTTGAAGAATCCGTGCCCTTGATTTTCGTAGCCGACCATGCCTCGGGAGGCGAGATACTTGCAGTGGTTTTTGAATTGAGCGGGAGTGCCGCCTCTCCAGCCGCCGCCGAAGAAAAAGATGATCGCTGGGCGAGGTCTGGCGGAAGCCTTTCCATCGGGCGTGTAGATGTGGATGGGGCGGGAAACATCGTCGATGGTCTTATAGATTTCAGTCGTCGCCCCAGGAAGTGTAGTGGGAGCGGGGCCTGTATTTTGTGCCTGTAGACTCGCCGAGGCGATTCCCAAAACGAATGCGAGGGCCAGAGTGAAGCTGTGGAGTGTTCTTGTATAGATTCTCATGGATAGAAAAGAGGTTTAGGGGATGAGAGTACTTTAGCGGTTTTGGCAAAGGCGGCAAGGAGAGATGTTTCGAGACGATTGCGTATTGTCGCTTACTTGGCAATCGAACCTTCGCATTCTCAGGCTGTTTGGGCATGCACTGGTTTATCGTGGCGTTTCTTTCTTGTTGAGGCGTGGCGGGCTTGGCCATATTGATTCGATTTATTTCTATGAGCGATAAATTGAGAATCGGAGTGTTGGGACTGACTCATGATCATGTGTGGAGCGAATCGGATGCGATTGTGGCATGCGAAGAGACGGAGTTGGTTGGCGCGGCGGATCCGAATGAGCCGCTTACCGCACGATTCGCAGAGCAGTACGGATGCCCGGTTTATGGTTCGAGTGACGAGTTGTTTGAGAATGAAGCACTCGATGCGGTCTATGTGTACGGCAATAATTTAGAAGGAGCGGCCTTATCGATTCAGGCGATGAATCGTGGGCTTCATGTGCTTATCGAGAAACCGTTGGCAGCGGGTCTTGAGGATGCTAATCGCATGGTGGCGGCAGCTAGGAAGAATGGCGTACAACTGTTGGTCAATTGGCCTTTTACGTGGTGGCCTCAGCTGCAAAAGGCTTTGGAGATGGCCAAGGGCGGAGAGCTGGGAGAAATCATTGGAGTGAATTACCGAGCGGCTCACTGCGGTCCGGAGGAGCTTGGTTGTTCGGAGTATTTTTGCAATTGGCTATTCGACGAGAAACTTAATGGAGCCGGAGCGATGATGGACTATTGTTGTTATGGATCTGTCCTCGCGGCTGTCTTAATGGGAATGCCGGATTCGGTGACTGGGATCGAAGGCGGCAAGGCGAAGGGCTTTTTGTCGGTTGAGGATAGTGGAGTCATTGCGATGAAGTATCCGCGCGGACTATCGGTGGCATCGGCCTCTTGGACGCAGATTGGAAATCTGACGAGTTATACTACGGTGATTTATGGCGAGAAGGGAACGTTGGTTGTAGATCCCATGGGAGACGGCAAACTGTATTTGGCAACTAAGGACAGCCCGGATGGAGTGGAGATTGAAATTCCTGAACACGATATCTCGCTTAAGGATTCCGCTCACCATTTGGCCGCAGTAGTGAAAGGCCGTCAGGAACCCTGTTTATTGTGTCGGGACGAGTATTCACGCGATGCTCAAGAGATTCTAGAAGCGGGTATTCAATCTGCAAAGACAGGACAGCAAGTTGCCCTACCACTTGGGTAAGGAACATGAGTTGGGCGAAAAAATCTTACTCGAAGCCGCGATCGAGTATTCTTTTGAGGGATTTATTGAAGATACCACGCGAGTCCCTCGCGTAGCTACCGAGCAGGGCGATGGGGTTTCTAGACGATCTCGGTTGAGTTGATGAGTATACGCTCTAGAACGGTATTATTTACGACTGGCTATCAATCCAATCGTGAAGGATGCGATGATTCCTAGAGGAGCATATAGGAGGCCGCTCATGGTGGTAAAATAGCGGGCCCAGAGTAGTATGGCGACTCCGCAAATTGCGCCTATCACTGCTCCGCGGGCATTGGCGCTTTTGGTGAACATGCCGAGAACGAATATGCCGCAGAGCGGGCCCATGGCGAATCCGATGATCGTTAGAAATGTTTTTAGGGCAGACTCGATATCGCTCCATGCTAGCACGAGGGCAAAGGTCGTTCCCAGTCCGCCTAGAGCGACTGTGAGGATTCGCGCGAGGCGGAGGTACGAGCTTTCGGGGGCTTGCCAGCCTAGGCGGTGAACGAAGTCGGTTACGATCGCTGTCGCAGTGCTGTTCATACTTGTCGATATCGTCGATTGAGCGGCGGCGAAAACAGCGGCGATTAGGATGCCGGCAATTCCGATGGGCAGCTCTCGAGAGATGAAGAGAGGAAAAATCGAGTCAGTTTTGAATGTCGGATCGAGCGACTCGGGGTGGGTTTTGTAGAACGCGTACAGCGCTGTACCGAGGGCGAAGAATAGTAGGGATGCCACGGCGGACATTCCCGCATTCAACCACACTGCACCTTGGGCTGCTTTTTCAGTCGGAGTGGATACGTAGCGCTGTACGACGGCCTGATCGGAACTGTAGGGAATGAGCGAGCTGCCGAGGCCTCCTAGAACGACCACCCAAAACGCAGTAGTCATGTAAGATGCCGAACTGAAGTTCATGTCCGCCCAGTTCAGTTTGCGGTCGGCTGCGGCGATGCTTTTCAGTTCGCCGAAACCGCCATCCAGTCCGCTAATAATCAGAGCAAAGCAAAGGAATGCTCCTCCGAGGAGCACGATTGCTTGTAGGGCATCTGTCCATACGACCGCTTCTAGTCCGCCAATCGCGCAATAGAGGATGCTCAATCCGCCCATAATGATAATGCACGCTTCCAGCGAGAGGGGCGTGATTGCGGCTAGGGCAAGCCCGGGCAGGTACATCACAATCGCCATGCGGCCAATCTGGAAGAGGACGAACGAGCCACTTGCGAATAGGCGTATGGCGAGGTTGAAACGCTGCTCTAAGTATTCATAAGCTGAAGTGGCGTTGATCTTTCGGAAGTGGGGTATGATTCCGTAGACGACCAATGGAGCGCAAATGAGAATGCCGACGTTTAGAATGATAAAAGACCAATCGGTCGCAAATGCTCGGGCCGGGACTGCGATGAAGGTGATCGAGCTCAGCATCGTAGCGAAGATGCTGAGTCCGGCGACCCACCCTGGTACGCGCTGACCGCCGCGAAAGAAATCGTCGGTGCCTTTGTTTCGACGAGCGAAGTAGAAGGCGATGCCCATGACGGCGCCTAAATAGAGGACTATGGCGACCCAGTTTCCGAGCGGGAAATCGGATTCCGACTTTAGTAGTGAGACTTTCCATACGTCTCGAGTACGTACTCGGGGGCGAACTTCTCCACTAGCTAGGAGGATGTCATCGCCCCATGGGACTGCATGGGTTGTGACCTGGTTTTGAGGCATCAGGCCGTCTTCTATCCAAGTGTCGGTGATGGTGTGATATGCGAGAATCGTTTTCGTGAATCCAGGATGGGCGTCTCTCAGTTCGTCGGCCTTCGTGAATAGGGAACCGTCATCGCCGGCAAGGAGAGAGATGTGGTTCTGGCCGATTGCGACCGCCGTGCCAGCCATTCGCGGGTAGCGCAGGTTTGCGCGTTTACGCCATGGCGATTCTGGTTTGGCGGGATTGAATTCATAGACGTCATTTAGGAATTCTATTTGGCCATCGTTTCCGATGCGACGTCCTCCGATCACGTAGATGCAATCGTTTTCTCCATTGTTTTGAGTGACAGTGCTATTGAGGGCTCGGGATGGGCCAGGCCAGGCTTCAAGTTGTTCCCATGCGAAGTTCTCGACGTCACTGCGTTTCGACCAATCGAGTTTCCAGAAATTCTTTTGGGCCGTTTCCAATCCAAGTCCCGTGGAGCCGCCAGCCAAGTATATGCTGGAATCGATCACGGTAGCCGATCCGTAGCAAAGGGTATTGGGAATTTTTGGTAGTTCTTCTATAGATACACTTCCGTTTTCCCATTTTAGGAGAAAGACATCCGCGTAGGATTGATCGGCATCGTTGCCTCCGATGCAGACGATTCCTTCTGTTAGGCTGATGCAGGATCCGTATCCAATGGGTCGTGGAAGTTTTCCTACAACTTTCCAAGACGCGTCCTTTTCATCGAGAGGCAGGGCGTAGATCGTGTCGCGCCAGGCTTTCTCGTTCTCCCATACCGGCTCGGGAAAATTGGCCCCACCGGCTACGATTAGATGGTTTTCGTGGATGCCAGTGAATGGACCGGCGACTCCGAGTTCGGAGGGAAGGGGGGAGAGTTCGTCCCATTGAAGAGTGTCGGCGGCGTGGAGGGAAATCGCGGAGAGTAGGGAGAGAAAGAGGGCAAAGGTTCCACCTAGGAGTCTTGGGGAGGGTTTCATCTGCTAGACGTTTTCTCCGTTTTTGCGAGTGGCCCATTCGTCGAACCCTAGGGCTTCGAGGTGGTCGTCGATTGCTTTCATCTCTCCGGAGGTCAGTTGCTTCATGGGCAGACGGCTCTGACCGCAATCAAGGCCGAGTCGCTGCATGGGATACTTGAGGGCGGCGGGACCTCCGACGTTGATCAGGGCATGGATGGTTCGGACGGCAATCCGCTGCCATTTTCTCGCTTCTTCTATGTCTCCTGCTTTGAAAGCTCGGATCACCTTCATGTAAAGTTTGGGGGCGTAGTTGTAGGTCGTCCCTACGGCGCCGTTCGTGCCGGCGGCGAGACCTGAAAGTAGCATTTCGTCTCGCCCGAAAAGAATGTCGAATCGGCCTTCGTGCACGTCTTGGCAGGCATTGAATAGACTGAGATCCTTGTCGGTGAATTTTATGCCGCGCAGATTGGGAATGGCTTTTTCCGCTTGTTGAAGAAAAACGGCTGGATCGACGACGAGTCCGGTGAGAGCTGGGATGTGGTAGTAGTAGAAGGGGAGCGTTGGGGCACTGGCGGCCACTTCTTTGAAGTAAGCGATGAGCGTTTCGACAGTGTCCGGTTTGAAGTAATAGGGAGCGATGGCTGATATTGCGTCCGCTCCGATGGACGTTGCGTGTTCGGCGAGTTTTTGGGAATCCGCGAGGCATGTGTGACCTACGTGAACGATCGTGCGCAGTCGCCCTCGGTTTGCTTTTACATAGGCTTCGCCGACGGCGGTACGTTCTTCCATGGTGAGAGACGGGCCTTCGCCTGTGCTTCCGCAGATATACATTCCCGCGACCTCGTTTCGAGCGAGATGGTCAACCAGTCGAGGAATCATTTCGAAATTCACTTCGCCATTCGGAAGATAGGGCGTGTAGGTTGCGGCGACGAGACCGGTGAGAGGAGGCGAATGAGCCGGCTCGGAAGAAGAATAGGGTGTACTCATAGGGGAAGGGCTTGAAAAGGGGGATATTAGGGGATTGGAGACGATTTGGCTTTCAAGTCCAACCAATGGTAAATATTTACCAAGATGATGGAAGGCCGAATTGAAACAAAAGTCGTTTCGACGCGTCGGAGTGGTCCGGAGCCGCATCGAGTATTGGGTCTGTCGCTCTTGTACCTTTCTAAGGGGCACGCTCGCTGGTCGGTGGATGGGCGGTTGTTTGAAATAAAGGAAGGTCAGGTATTGGTCGTGTTACCCGGTCAGATTTTCAGCGGAATCGAATCTTCGGACTTGGTTTCCATTCGGGTCGAGCAAGTGTTGCTGAATCTGCCTGGAAAGCCGAAGCGATTAACTCCGGGGGCTCTTAAGCGGTGTCTTTCGCTTGATCGCTCTCAGGCGGAATTATTGGTTGAAACGTTACTCGAAACGGATTTGCCGGTTGTCCGATTGAGTTCGGGGGTTGAGAGATTGTTTGCCGATATCGTTCGGTTAGTGGGGAATGCATCGCCTCTTGAAGACGTATTGGTTCAGTCGTGTATGTTTCAGCTTGTTACGCGTATTTGTCTGGCTCTGGGCGAGCAGGATCAGGCTGGCGAAGAGGGGCTCTCGGAAGCGGAAAGGCGAGTGGCGCAGTTTCTTCAGGATTTGGAAGAGCAGTGTGCTGAAGAATGGACGCTCGAATCGATGGCGGAAAGCGTAGGCTTGAAGCGTTCTCGCTATGGAACGTTGTGTCGTCAGTTAAAAGGAGAGAGTCCGAGCGCCTATCTCAACCGATTGAGGATTCGTCACGGGCGGCGATTGTTGCGGAGCACGGATTTGTCGGTTACGACGATCGCGTTTGATTGTGGATTCGCTTCGAGTCAGTATTTCGCCAAGATTTTTCGCCGTTTTCAAGGGCATGAGCCAACACATTATCGTCGCATGCTCCGCGGCTCGCAGAGTCTTTTTCTAAAGGGAGACGCCACTCGGAACGTTGCTTATGCGGAATGCGATGTTGGACGAGGAGATTGTCGGATCGAAGGAGAGATTACTCTGGATCGGTTGGGCGAAACCGCCGCGTCTCTAGAGTTTGGGCGAGACCGGTTTGGGTTCGATAGTCGAGCGGGTCGGTTCTTCCTAGAAGGAGAAACTTTTGGGGATGCTCAGTTCTTCGCTCGGAATACGGAATTCATTCGCGAGGGTGCCCCATTCCGATTCAAGTTGGCGCGGAAGGGCAAGCATTTGGAGCTTAGTATAGATGGACAGACAATCGTGCGTCGGGCTGATGATCCGCGTCGTGAGATTGGGCAGGTTGGATTGAGGCCGATGCGAAATGGGATTGAGGTGGTCTCGTTTGAGGTGAATGAGAGAGCGGTCGCGTTGAAGAGTTCGGAAGATCTCTAGATTGGTAATTATTTACCAATGGCAACTGATTATCGCCGTCCGTGCAAGTTGTGGTATGATGGTGGCAATGCGTATCCCCTCATTGCCGCTAACCCTATTGATTGCTTTGTCGTCTAGTCTTCTATTCGCCGCCGAAAAGCCAAAGATGAACGTCGTACTTTTTCTGATCGATGATCTTGGTTGGATGGATCTCAGTTGTCAGGGTAGCGACTACTATCAAACGCCGAATATCGATCGGTTGGCTGCTGAAGGCACCCGTTTTACCGATGCGTATGCGGCATGCGCACTTTGTTCGCCGACGCGAGCGAGCGTTATGACCGGGAAGTATCCCGCTCGGTTGATGTTAACGCAGTGGCTGCCATCGGGACGATGGAGTCCTGAGAAACATCAGAAAAAAGAAGGGCGTTTTCTGCGCGAATTGCCTCTTGAGGAATTTACATTGGCTGAGACGCTGCGCGAGGAAGGTTACGCTACGTTTCATGTCGGGAAGTGGCATCTTGGCGGTCCTCCGTTTTCATTGCCGGCTCAGCATGGTTTTGATGTAAACGTAGCTGGAAGCGAACATGGAGCGCCGGGCGGCTATTTTTATCCCTATACGGGAAAGTGGACCGTGCCGACGACTGGCACACCTGTAGTTAAAATCACCTTACCCGATGGGCAAGAGGGGGAATACTTGACGGATCGATTGACCGATGAAGCGATTGAGCTAATTCGAGAGAATCGAGAGGATTCGTTCTTTCTTTATTTCCCGCACTATGCAGTTCACTCGCCGCTTCAAGCGAAAGAGTCGATGATCGCTCGCTACGAAGCGGTTCCTAAAAAGGAGCGACAAGGTCAACCGGCGTATGCGGCGATGGTAGAGAGCGTTGATCAAAGCGTTGGACGGATTATGGAAACTCTAAGCGAGCTTGGACTGGAGGACAATACAATGGTTATCGTCACTTCGGACAACGGTGGACTGTGGAAGGCAACCGACCATACGCCGTTGCGTGCGAATAAGGGATCGCACTATGAAGGAGGTATTCGCGTCCCCATGATAATAAAGGCGCCCGGAATATCGAAACGAGGGAGTGTGAATTCCGAGCCAGTTATCACGAACGATTTGTATCCGACGATTCTGGACGTCGCTGGATTGCCGTTGCGTTCACATCAGCACGTTGATGGCGTTAGCCTGTCAAGTCTGCTCGGCGGAAAGCGGTCGCTGGATCGCGAGGCGCTTTTTTGGCATTATCCCCACTACAATCAGCATCCCTCCAGTGCACCGGCGTCGATTATTCGTCGCGGTTCATGGAAGTTGATTGAGTTTCTAGAATCGGGAAAAATCGAATTGTACGATCTGTCGAATGACATTGGGGAATCGACTGACCTTGCGGAAGCTCAGCCTGAACGGGCAAAGCGATTATTGGTGGAACTGCGGGATTGGCAGATTGAAGTCGGAGCAGAGCCAATGCGAGCGAATCCTTACTATGAAGGAAAGTAGGGGCGAGTGGGGTGACTGTGAGACCACGCGAGTCCCTCGCGTAGCTACGTCGCAGGGCGGCGTGGGGTCAGCGATGAAGCACTCCCTTCGATTTCTATCCATTATTCAATTCGCATTTTGCCTTTTTCAATTAGGCGCGGCGTCGCCACCAGACGTCCTCTTCATTGTAGTTGATGACATGAACGATTGGATTTCTCTTCTTGATCCGGATTCGCCGATTAAGACGCCTAACCTTGAGCGTCTTGCGGATCGAGGTATGTTGTTTACGAAAGCCTATTGCACATCTCCCGCTTGCAATCCCTCGCGAGCGGCAACCTTGACCGGTCTTAGGCCAACGACCTCGGGTGTTTATGGAAATAAAAGTGATTGGCGCGGGGCAATGCCAAATCGCAAAACGATTATGCAACGGTATCACATATCTGGATACGAAGTTAAAGGGGCTGGGAAGATTTTTCATCATCACTTGAACGGCGCTTTTCACGATCCGATTTCCTTCGATTCCTTTCAGCCGATGGCGTCGCAGAACATGCCTCCTGAAAAGCTGAATAGGGCTCCCGAATACGGTTCGCGAAATACCGATTGGGGCGAGTGGCCTGCGGATGAAAAGGACACCATCGATTTTGGAACGGCTGACTATTGCATTGAATCGCTGAAGAATCCGCCGGAAGGGAAACCGTTGTTTCTCGCTTGCGGGATTTTCAAGCCGCACTCGCCGTTTTTTGCCCCTCCGAAATATCACGAAGCTTTTAGCGATATGGCCGATCCGGTTCGTCGTGCCGATGATTGGAATGATCTACCGAGTGGTGCCTCCGCTCTACTGAAAAGCAAGAAGTGGTTCTGGAAGGAAATGATGGCTCTTGAGGAACGAATTCCGGGATCGTATCACGATTTCATTCAGGCTTACGCGGCATGTGCGACTTTTGCCGATGCTCAGATAGGGCGTGTGCTTGATGCCCTTGATCAGAGTCCTCGTAAAGATAACACCATTGTGGTGCTCTGGTCTGATCATGGGTTTCATCTTGGTGAGAAGGATCATATCGAGAAATTTGCTTTGTGGGAGAAATCGAACCACATCCCGTTTATCGTCGTTGCTCCAGGAGTGGCTAGACCGGGTGTTGTTTGCGAAATGCCAATCGATCTTTCGGCCCTTTATCCGA
>Ga0315321_10002218_pt1 | contig 15095 bp, 14 predicted proteins | sample M180m21515metaG_FD_203464 | JGI IMG/M metagenome (GOLD analysis project Ga0315321, IMG submission 203464) | Ammonia-oxidizing marine archaeal communities from Monterey Bay, California, United States - M1 80m 21515 | ecosystem: Environmental > Aquatic > Marine > Intertidal zone | place: USA... | reverse complement strand
TAGTCGGCCGCCAGTGCATCCGCCAGGTTGGCAACCAGCTCTGCCGTATCGGCCATATTATGCTTCCGCTCCGCCACGGCGATATGCGGGCTGAGCACCACATTCCGGTAGTTTTTCAACGACTCGTTCGCGTTGCCAGGCTCTTCGTAGTGAACATCGAGGCCTGCACCGCCGAGTGTGCCAGCGTCCAGGGCGGCGATCAGCGCATTACGATCGATAATCTGCGCGCGTGAGATATTGGCGATAATCGCACCCGGTTTCATACGGGCGAACGACGCCGTATCGAGCATCCCCGTCGTTGATGCATTCAGCGGTAGGTGAACGCTGATGAAATCGGAATTGTCGAGAAGTTCTTCATACGAAACGTACCGTGCGGCACATGCTTCCTCGATTTCCACCGGCAACCGGGTACGTTGATAGTAGAGAACCTCCATGCCCATGGCGTGCGCCCGCGTCGCGACTTCACGACCCACTTCACCCAACCCAAGGGCGCCCAGGGTCGCGCCCTGGAGGCTTTTAAGACCGTTGATGCGCGCCCAGTTGGCACCGGCCACATGGTCGGGGTGGAACTTGGCAGGCTTATACCCCAAGGCTTCGAGCGATGCGAAATCCAGCGCGCCGTCGGTCTCAACCAGCTTCCGCCCGACCGCCATCATCAGAAGGATCGCATGTTCGGCAACGGTGCCGTTAACCCGGCGGCGAAGCGTTTTGACCGGTACACCGGCAGCAGCGCAGGCATCTAGATCGACATTGCGCGCATCTATGCCGAATTTCTGCACCAGCTTCAGGTTTGACCCAGCCGCCAGTTCATCCGCCCCGATCACGAAACTTTCGCTGACCACCGCATCAGCACTTGAAAGAAGCGCTCGCATCGCGGCTTCGTCTTCGACCATCTGGATTTTCGACGGATAGATCGAGGCCGCCCGTTCTCTCTGCTCATCAAACCAGGCGTCGGGGTCGGGCACGTCGGAGGACAGGTAGTCGCGGAATGCTGCAACACGTTCGGCAGAGACATCCGGGTCCAGAATAACTTCCAGGAAGCGGAGTATCTTGTCGTCCTGAACGACGATTGTGGCCATGTCACGGTCCTCCCGATATCGGTATTATCTTTGTTCTTGCGATACGCGCATCTAACAATAACAGGACAGGAAGATCATGGCCCGCGTCCCCTTTATCGACCCAGATGAAAATTCCGATCTCTCGGAACTTGCTACACGGATCAGCAGTGGCCGCCGCGGCAAGCTCATCAATGTATACCGCACGTTGCTCCACAGCCCGCCCCTGGCGGAAAGCTGGTTCGAACATATCAATCAGGTCCGCTGGGGCACCGAAATCAGCGGCCGTTTGCGTGAGATCGTGATTATCCGTCTAGGCCACCTGGTAGGATCCGCCTATGTCCTGCGTCAGCACGTACCCGTTCTCGCCGCTGGCGAAGGCATGACTGAAGCAGAATGCGATGCGCTGGCCGAGGACCAGGAATCCGATCTGTTCGACGAAGCGGAACGCGCCGTGCTCGGCTATGTCGATGCAATGACGCAAAACATCGTGGTGCCGGATACCGTCTTCGAGCCGCTGCGGTCGCATTACAGCCATCGCCAGATCGTCGAGCTTACCCTGATGATCGGCGCCTATATCTCGCACTCCCGGGTGCTACAGGCGTTAGAAGTCGATCTTGAACCGGATGAAAACCGGGTTTGACCGCGACAGGTTTAACGCGGCGGCAAACCGGGCGGTGTGCTGTCCGGTAATTGTGCATCGAACGCGATCAGCGAAGCGGCCGTCATCGCATACATTCCCATCAGGTTAACGAGATCCACCAAGGTGCGCCGGTCATGGAAAGCAGCAAGCCGGGCATAAGTGTCCGATGTGACCCGGTGATTGCCGAACAGTTCCCGCCCAAAATCGATCAGCGCGCTGTCATAGTCCGCCAGACCGTCGGTCGATCCACCGTGGCGGACAATCTCGACGATTTCATCGGAGACGCCTTCCTTTTTTGCCTCCGCTTCATGGGCCGCCCATTCGAACTGGCAATCGTGTTCGCGGGCTGTAACCAGAATCGCAAGCTCCCGGGTTCGGGCATCGATCACCTTCGGATCGCGGAGCCTCACATTGGCGGGCCGAAGGCCGCGGGACAGATCGGGGCTGTGCAAACGGATACCGCCCGGACCGCGCAATCCGGCGAGCGACCCACCGCTCGGATCGGCGAGAGAATCATAGGTTTTCTGCGCTGCTTCATCGAGCTCTTCCCGCTTGGGGAACGGCAGCCGGCAGCGTGAGTTAGGATCGATATCGGGGGGCATTATTCCGTCAGACATAGGGTTTCTCCCCTTTTTTTGATCTCTTCGTTTGGGCTAATTTCTATTCAGACAGAAAACGATGCCTTTTGCCATATTCCGCATCAGAACGGGGTAAAGCCCCGACCCACGTGTCAGTCCGCTTCCCAGGGGATCCAGCGTCGATAGTTTTGCGGCCGTGCCGCGGATAACGGTTTTCACCAGCGCAGGCGGAAACTGTGGTTCGGCGAAGACGCATCTGGCGCCGCTGGCACGGATCCGCGTGCGGATGTCGACCAGGCGACGCGCACCCGGTTTTCGTTCGGGGCTGACCGCAATCGCACCACCACCGCGCAAGCCGAATTCTTTTTCGAAGTACTGCCACGCATCATGAAACACGAAATACGGGCGCTTCCGGATCGGCACGACCATCCGGTCAATTTCCATCCTGAGGGCCCTCAGGCGAATCGATGCCCGCGCAGCATTGCCGGTATAAACCGGTGTGTTTTCAGGATCGGCTTCAGATAATACACGTGCGATTTCACCAATGATCACGATCGCATTGGCGCTGCTCAGCCACAGATGCGGGTCAATCCCGCGTTTGTTTTCATGGTCGTGATCGTGATCATGGCCATCGGCGCGATTCCGGTAGGTGGTGATGCCGGGCACATGATCCAGTTCAATAACCGTCGCGCGGCCGGCAAGCGCCCTCAAAGGCTTTTTCAGAAACCCTTCCAGGCCGTCACTCACACGGATCACGATATTCGCGTCGGCCAGCATGCGCGACTGGGACGGCCGGAGAGAATAGCTGTGGGGGGTCTCCCCACCGCTGAGGAGTAATTGCGGAAATCCCTGCCCTTCCATCACCATCGCTGCCAACGAATGGATGGGTGGAATCGTCGCGACGACCTTTGGTGCCGCCTGAAGCTGGATTGGAGCCGCGGCGGCCAAAAGAACAACCGGAATCAGCAATAAAATACGTCGGAGCATAGATTTGTCAGAAGTGTTATATTATTACATTTTTATTGTGTCATGGACGGTTTTGCCGGTCAAGAAAATAATGTTATATTATTACATTCTCACTGGAACAGCGGAGCAAATGCGATGGCGCAGCACAAACCAGAAATCGCCTTCCCGGATAGCCAGCACGACCACGCGGTGTGTATTACGGATGCGCTGGATGCGGCGGAGCAGACCTGCCGGCAGGGTGGTCTTCGCTTTACCCCGTTGCGCCGGCAGGTTCTCGAAATCGTCTGGAGCCGCCATGCTCCCATCGGAGCATATGACATCCTTGATGAGATGCGCGACGGGAATCGCGCCGCTGCGCCACCTACCGTATACAGGGCCTTGGAATTTCTGGTCGAACACGGTTTTGTTCACAAGATCGAATCCCTGAATGCCTTTGTCGGTTGCGGAAAACCCGATGGCGACCATGTCGGACAGTTCCTGATCTGCGGCGAATGCCGGCAAGTCGGCGAACTGGACGACCCGGAAATTGCCAAACTGATCGCAAAGAAAGCCAAGACCGTCGGGTTCGATGTATCCCACCAGACCATAGAAGTTATGGGTGTATGCCGCGATTGCGCGGGAACCACACATGCCTGATGGCAGTCTTCCCCAGGGAGAAATACTCGTCCAGGGCGCCAGTATCGGCATGCGTCATGGACGCCGGACAATCCTCCATGAAGTTGATTTCGAGGTTCGGCGCGGCGAAATTGTTACGCTGATCGGCCCGAACGGCTCCGGCAAGACAACCCTTGTCCGCACGCTTCTCGAACTTGAATCCCCTGAAACGGGAACGGTCAAACGCAAGCCCGGTATCCGGATCGGCTATACGCCGCAGCAGCTTTCGATTGACCGGACCCTGCCGCTCAACGTCAGACGGTTCCTTGAAATGACCGGTGTGACCGAGGGCGAAAAGCTGACGACGATGCTGGAAGATATGGGTGCCCCGCAGCTGCTGAATCAGGAAATCCGACTACTTTCAGGCGGTGAACAGAAACGGGTTCTGCTGGCCCGCGCTCTGTTGCGCGACCCAGACTTGTTGGTCTTGGATGAGCCGACCGCCAATGTCGATGTCCACGGACAGATTGAATTCTACAACCTGATCCGCCGAATTCGAGATGAACGCAATTGCGGTATCCTGCTGGTTTCGCACGATCTGCATCTGGTGATGTCGGCGACCGACCGTGTTGTGTGCCTGAACGGTCATATTTGCTGTTCGGGCCTGCCCGGCGATGTCTCAACCGACCCGGCCTATCTGGAACTGTTCGGTGAGGCGGCGTCCGCGGTTGCCGTCTACGCCCACGATCACGATCACCACCATGCCTGATTTCGTCCTCTATGCGCTGGTCGCCGGAGTCGGGGTCGCGGTGGTGATGGGTGCGACCGGTGTTTTTGTCGTGTGGCGGCGCATGGCCTATTTTGGCGACACACTTGCCCATTCGGCGCTGCTGGGTGTCGCGATCGGATTTCTGCTCGGGATCAACGTAAATATCGGGATTGTCGGTGTCTGCCTGACGATCGCCATCGGCATGGTCTACCTGCGCAGTCAGCGCCACCTAGCGGAAGACACGCTGCTCGGCATTCTGGCCCATTCCTCCCTCGCGCTCGGACTGGTGTCCGTCTCGTTCGTATCCGCGCTGCGCATCGATCTGATGACATATCTGTTTGGCGATATTCTGGCGGTCACGCCGACCGATATCGGGTGGGTCTATGGCGGCGGGACCGTCGCGCTCGGCGTGCTCGCCTGGTTGTGGAAAGACCTGATCGCGATCACGGTACATGAAGACCTCGCTCGGACCGAAGGGGTCAACGTGCTGCGCACGCAGATCGCCTTCATGACCCTGTTCGCGCTTGTGATCGCGATGGCGATGAAGATCGTCGGTATTTTACTGGTGACAGCACTGCTGATCATCCCGGCCGCCGCCGCAAGACGGTTTTCGCGCACCCCCGAACAGATGGCCGTGTTTGCCGCCATCGCGGGCGCACTTGCCGTCGCGCTTGGCCTGCAGAGCTCACTGCTGTGGGACCTGCCGTCGGGCCCGGCGATTGTGGTCGCCGCAGCTCTGATTTATGTGGTGTCGATTACGCTACCGGCCAGGCGCGCAGCCTGATCCGCTTCAGATTTTAATCCCGAAGAGATCCAGGCTGTTGGTGCGGCCGATTTTGATCCGGTCCGCTTCACTAATGGTGCAGGTATCGAACCAGTTCGCCGCGTGATCGACATTCTCAAATGGCCAGTCGGCCGAGAAAAGAACGCGATCAGCGCCGATTTCCAGCATCGCATCGATCAGGGTCTGGGTGCGAAAATTGCCGGACGTGGTGATGTAGAAATTATTCTGGAAATATTCACCCAGCATTTTCTTCGCCGGATATCCGCGCTCATCGCCAACCCACTTATTGCGGTTATCGATGCGCCACATGCTGTAGGGCAGGCCTTCACCCATGTGACCCAGCACGATCTGCAGGTTGGGGTGTTTGTCGAACACACCTGACGCCATCAGCCGCAGCGAATGCACCGCCGTTTCCTGACCGAACGCCCAGGTGGGTCCCAGCAACCAGGGGTGACCTTCATAAATCTGCGCCATGCTCGGCAACGGATTGCGCGGATGCAGGTAGAACGGAACATCCAGCCCGGCAACCACATCCCAAAACGGCGCGAACTGCGGCAGGTCGTAGTAAACCGCCGATTCTTCTGTATCGACCTGAGAAAAACCGTTGACCAGCGCGCCGACAAATCCCAGGTCTTTCACGCAGCGTTCCATTTCCGCGCAGGCCATGTCGACGTTCTGCAGCGGCAGCGCGGCAAAGCCCCGGAACCGTCCGGGGTTTCTCTGAACCCATTTGGCCAGCATGTCGTTTGATTTTTTGGCAATTTCATTGGCGCGGTCGCGGTCGTGAATGGCCTGAACGGCCGGTGCATTGAGTGACAGGATCATCATCTCGACACCGTTCTGGTCCATCTCGTCGATCCGGCGGCCTTCGATGTCCATCAGCCGGCCCGACAGTTCTTCCCAGGTTTCCGGCGGCAGATACCCGTTTGAATCCTGAAGCGTGTCTTCTATGGCGTAGTGCTCTTCGAGCGCGATTTTGCCTTGCATGATGGTCTCTCCCTCTTCGATGTATCCGGGCTGTCGGTTCCAAGTAATTCGTTTTAGATAGCTCTCTATTTATTTTAATATGCAGTATTTTATTTGAAAACATTAATCCCGCGCGCATGTGCGGAACCCGGCGAAAATATCCTGTCGCTGGGGCGGGAAATAATTCCGGTAACGCGCGTCTACGTAACGGCTACGGGTCACCCAGGATCCGCCACGCAGGACCTTGGTGTCGCCGAATAGGGGCTGAGAATATTCCTTGTAGTCGTCCGGCGAAAATCCATCGAACGGATTGAACGTATCGGCCGTCCATTCCCATACGTTGCCGATCAACTGACGGCATCCCCAGGCATTTTCACCCGCCGCGTAGTCTGCAACATCGGCACAGCCCATCCCGAATGCGTCCGTATTGGCATGATCAGGCGTCATCGGCGCCTCGCCCCACGGATAGTCGGATCGTGAGAATCCGCCCTTGCCATCTGGACGCATCGATGCCGCGAATTCCCATTCAGCTTCGCTGGGCAGGCGGCGGCCGGCCCACACACAATAGGCGTTCGCTTCATGCCAGTTGACGTGGACGACCGGTGCATTCGGGGCGAGATCGAACCAGGTATCGAACAGGCGTACGCGCCAGCCGCCGGACCCGCCGGGTTTCCAATAGACCGGATGACGCGCGTCCGCGCCGTCGCGCCAGGCGCGCCCTTCATCGGACCACAGGGCATCGGTTTCATACCCGCCGCTCTCAACGAATTCTGCGAACTGGGCGCACGTAACCGGTGCACGCGCCATGTCGAAAGGCGCAACAAGAATCTCATGCGCCCATTTCTCGTTGTCGAAGACAAAACCGTTATCCGGTGTCGCCCCAAGCCGGAAGGTCCCCCCGGGAATTGCCGCATCGCCGTCAAGCGCCCCGGACACCGCAACCCTCTGCGCCCTCGGACCATCCGGTTGGAATACAGGCGTCGGATAGGACAGGGTCTGGCGCGCCCAGGTGAACGCTTCGTCATGCATGTCTTCATGGAATGTTGTGAACTGATAGAGGTAGCTGTCGCGTTCGCTCGCCTGCCGGCTATCCAGCCTGTCGATCAGCGTATCGAGCACCGTCGCCATGTAATCCTTCATCTCTCCCAGCGGATAGACGGGCAAATCCCAGCGTGTGTCATGGGCGATGGCAATCGAGTCATATAGCTGATCGCCCCGGTCGAGCAGCGGCGCATGGCCGTATTCCTGGCGCAGAATAAAATATTCATAGAACCACGCGACATGGCCGATCTCCCAGATCGTGGGGTTAACGATCGGCAGCTTGGGACCGACAAGCTGCGTGTCGCTGAGCCCGTCGAGGAGTTCGAGCGTCCGCTGACGGGCGCTCTGCATCATCTCAATAAGATGGTCGGTGGAAACTTGTGCCGTCATGAATCTTCGCTAGGTTGGAGAGCATGAAGATTAGCCTTGTCACCCCCGCAGGGAAACAGTCCCGCGCGGGAAATCGCACGACCGCCGTCAGATGGGCACGCATCCTGCAGGACCTCGGCCATCGGGTAACAATATCGGAAGCCGGTGATGGCAACGGCGCCGACATGATAGTCGCCGTCCATGCGTGGCGGTCGGCGAAGTCGATACAAACATTTGCGGACCGGTATCCCGACAAACCGCTGGTCGTTCTGCTCGCCGGAACTGACATCTATGCGTTCCAGCACAGCCATCCGGACGAAACCCTGGCCTCAATGACGCACGCGACCGAATTGGTCTGCCTGCACGAACTGGTTCACCGGGCTATCCCGAAACGGTTCGGCAAAAAACTGCGGGTCATTCATCAGTCATCGTCACCTTTGACCGCGCCACGCGCGCCCTCAACCCGCTGGTTCGAAGTCTGCGTTGCGGGACATCTGCGCCGCGAAAAGGATTCGCTCCGTACAGCCTATGCCGCCCGTCTTGTGCCAGAAACATCGAAGCTGCGTGTCGTGCATCTCGGCAAGGCCCATAACGATGCCTGGGCCCGTGATGCGCATAAGGAAGCCTCCGATAATTCACGCTTTGTCTGGCGCGGCGAGGTGCCGGGCTGGCAGGTGCGCCGCCAGTTCGCGCGCAGCCACGCGATGGTCATCAGTTCCGTGATGGAGGGTGGCGCCAATATCGTGTCCGAGGCCATTGTCTGCGGCGTGCCAGTGATTGCATCTCGGATCGACGGTAATGTCGGGTTATTGGGCGAAGATTACGAAGGGTACTATCCGGCCGGGGATGAACATGCCCTCGCGGACGTGCTGCACCGCGCGGAAACCAACCCGGCATTCCTGAAGAGGCTTGGATCGCAGTGCCGTGCTAAGCGTAAACTCTTCACCCCCGTGGCGGAAAAAGCGGCGTGGCGGAAACTATTGAAAGATCTGGGAGTCTGATATGCGGATCGCGATGATGGGCAGCGGCGGAATCGGCGGCTATTTCGGTGGCCGCATGGCAGACGCAGGCGCCGACGTCACCTTCATCGCGCGCGGACGCCACTTGGCGGCGATGCGGAGCGGCGGGCTAAGAATCGAAAGCCGCGAGATGGGCGATGCAGTTATCGACCCAGTACAGGCGACCGACCACCCGGCGACGCTAGATCCCGTCGATTACGTAATCATCGGCGTGAAATTATGGGATACCGAAGATGTCGGCAGATCGATCCTGCCTATGCTGGGGCCAGATACCGCCATCCTGTCCCTGCAGAACGGCGTCGATTGCGATGATATCCTGGCGCCCATCGTCGGCCGCGAACGGTTGATCAGCGGCGTCGCTTTTATTGCCAGTTCAATCGGAGAACCCGGCTTGATCCGCCATATCGGCACCATGCAGCGCATCGTTATGGGCGAGCCGGACGGCGCCACATCGCCCCGGCTCAGCGCCTTGCAGGGCATGATGACAAAGGCAGGAATTACCACCGAGATCAGCGACGACATCGAACGTACCCTGTGGGAAAAATTCGTCTTTCTGGTCGGGCTCAGCTCCACCACCACCCTGATGCGCACCACCCTGGGCCCGATCCGGGAAAACCCGGAAAGCCGGGAATTTCTGCACAATGTGTTTCGGGAAACAGTGGCCGTCGGCCGCGCCCATGGCGTCGATCTGCCAGAAGATTTCGCCGATACCCGCCTACCGTTTGCCGGTAGCCTGCCGGTCGAGATGACGTCGTCAATGCATCACGATTTCCAAGCCGGCAACAAGCTGGAACTGCCTTGGCTCGCCGGCACGGTAGTGCGGCTGGGACACGAAGCGGGGATCGAAACCCCCGTGTGCCAGACCGTTTATGCGGCGCTCTTACAACATGCCGGCGGACGCAAAACGTCCTAGATTTTGACCGTGATCGGCTCCAGCCGGTCCGACTGTTCGAGCACTTCACCGACGATCATCGTCCGCGCATAACCGAGCTCGATCAGTTTCGCGACACAGGCATCGGCGCGGTCGGCAGGCACGCTGGCGAGCAGGCCGCCCGCGGTCTGCGGATCAAATATCAGCGGATAGCGGGGGTCTTTTCCGGCCTCTTCCAGATTGGCAACGGCCCGGCGCAGCCGCACGTTCTGCGGCTGCAGGGACGATACGATTCCGGCGCGCACGGTGTCTTCGGCACCGTCCATCATCGGCACGGCGTCGAGCACCAGTTCAACATCGACCTCGGATGCACGAACCATTTCGACGAGATGGCCCAGTAGGCCGAATCCGGTGATATCCGTCGCCGCCCGGCTGCCATGTTCGACCAGGCATTCGGCGCCTAACCGGTTCGACATCACCATGTGATCGAGCGCCGACGCGATCCAGCGGCCCTTTGCCTTGTGGCGCATATCGGCGGCAAACAGCGTGCCGGTGCCGATCGGTTTGGTCACGATCAGCTTGTCACCGGGCCGCAGGCCGCCCTTCCGCATGATCTTGTCCTTGTCGATCAGACCATTGACGGCGAAGCCAAGGCTGAGCTCGGGCCCTTCACTGGTGTGACCACCGACAAGACTGCAATTGGTATCGTTCAGGATCTCCATCGCGCCGGTCATCATCTGGGTCAGTGTGTCTTCGACCTTGGATTCGATCCCGAACGGCACGGTCGCGACGGCCAGTGCCGTCTGCGGATCGCCGCCCATGGCGTAAATGTCGCCCAGGCTGTGATTGGCGGCGATCTTGCCGAACACATAGGGATCGTCGACCATCGACCGGAAATAATCGACCGTATGGACCATTACCTTGCCCGGCGGGACTTCGACGACAGCCGCATCGTCGGGCTCGTGCAGGCCGATCAGCACGTCGTCGCGCGGTGCGGGTGTCAGCGTATTCAGCGCGCGGGACAGAACGGTCGCACCGACCTTGGCGCCGCAACCGCCGCATCGCATGGCAATCGCAGAGATTTCCTTGACCACATCGGCGCTGGCAAGGCCCGCCGGCAGTTCGGTTTTCTCATCTTCGTCCATATCGGGCAGGTCGTTGAACTTGTCCATGAACCGCCGGTCGATCCAGTCCTTCCAGCGCCACAGCCCCACCCCCTGCAGTGACCAGCCGCCACGCGACGCAATGGCATACTTATCGCCAGTCGAGATCAGGCCGAGGAATTTCGACTGGGGCCGGAACGGGCGCGGCGCGCGGCCAAGTAGCAGGCGCCGCAGGTTCCGTTCGAGCGGCTTGCCCTGGCGAACGGCAAAAACACCGGATTTCGGACGCGGGTGATTGATCATCGTCGCAACGTCGCCAGCCGCGAACACATCCGGATGGGAAGTCGATTGCAGGGTATCTCCGACCTTGATGAAGCCACCTTCGTCGACGTCGAGGCCGGCGTCCCCGGGCCAGGATGGCGCGCCGGCAGCGGTCACCCAGAGAATTTCATCCGCTTCGGTCTCTACCCTGTTGCCGGATTTCAATCGGCCGGATGTGACTTCGGCAACCGGCTCGCCAAGACGGAGTACGACACCACGTTGCTTGAGCACAGCCAGGAATGTGCGGCGGACCTTGGCATTGTGGGTTGGCAATATGTCGACCGTGTTGCTGAACAGATGAAATTCAATATTGTCCGCCGGCTTGCCGGCAGCCGCCCGTAATTCGCCAAGCCGGTGCTGGATAGCGAGCAGGATTTCGACGCCCCCGGCGCCTGCCCCGACCACGGCAATGCGCATCGGCCCTTCATGGGCCATCGCCCGGGCACTGAGCGCCTCCCAGCGGTCGAGAAAATTGTTGATCGGTTTGACCGGCACGACGTTTTCGGTCGCCCCCGGCACCAGCGACGTATTCGGCGTCGATCCCGTGTTGATCGACACCAGTTCAAACGGCACCGGCGGGCGGTCATCGCACAGGACGCGCCTTTCGCGCAGATCAAGGCCTGTGACGGTCGAATGGTAAAACCGCGCATTGGCAAAACGCGCGAGTGCGCCGAGGTCGATATGCGCTTCGTCATATTTATAGTGACCGGCGACATAACCCGGCAGCATTCCGGAGTACGGCGTATGTGCATCACGACAGATCAGGGTCAGGCGAACGCCGGGCAAGGGGTTCATGCCGAACCGTTTGAGCACCGCGACATGGCTGTGGCCGCCGCCGATCAGCACCAGATCCTTGACAATGGGGGTATCGGATTTTTTCATGACGCTATCGTTGTTCCAGGGTTGTCTGAAGACGCAGGCGCGATCGCACGCTGCGGGAAAACGCATCGACGCAGATATTGAGCATCGCCGTAATCAGGATCAAAAACAGCGCGCGATCGAAACGCAGGTCGGCGAACGCACTGTCGACATAAAATCCAAGTGTCGCGATCCCAAGGATACCGAGAATTGCGGTTTCCCGCAGGATCACCTCCCACCGGTAAAACAGCAAGGCCAGCAATGGCCGGTATATCCGGGGCAGCACTTCATAAAAATACCGGTTCACGCCGCGCACCGCGTCGAGCCTGAGCTGCACGGTTTCGGTATAGCGCCCGATCAGATGACCGATGATCCCGGCATTGTGCAAACTCAGCGCGATGATGGCCGGCAGCATCGACGGCCCCCACAGGTTAAGCAGGACAAACGCCATTATGTATTCCGGTGTTGATCGGATGATGACCAGAAACACATGCCCGCCCGTCCGCGCCGCCCGCCCGAGCAGCAGGGGAGAAATCAGCGGAAAGAACACCAGGGTAAGGAATCCTGTCGCCACCAGGGCGATCATGGTGAGCTGGATGGTAGCGACCGTGCCCGGCAATGCCTGATCGAGTAGCAATATCGAGAGCCAGTCTCCGAAGGCGCTCATCATGTTTTCCCCACCGGCGCGCAGCGGATAGGGGATGATATCCTCGGTCAGGAACCGGGTGATATTCGACAGCGAAAATGCGACGCCCCAGGGCAATATTATCGCGGCACCGATCAGATAGGCAGGCAGCAGCGGTTTCTTCATCCATATCCGCATGGTCGCGATCACCAGATAGAACAGGATCAGTAGCGCGGAGACCTCAGAGTAATAACCTTCCTTGAACGCGGTTTCGAGATGAAACCCAAGCGTTGGAAGCCCGATAAAACCGAGCACCGCCGAAGACCGAAGCCCACATTCGAGCCGGTACATCGAATAATTTCGAAAATGGGCCCACGCATCCGGCAGACGGACGAACAGAAAAGTCGATGCCCTGCCCGCGCCGACCGGCAAAGCACTCAGCGGTCGTTGGTCTGCCTCTTCGAGAATTTCGGAATATACTTTGGCAATAATCCCGGCATAGGGGATTGCGATCGCCAAAACGCCCGTCAGCGGCGACAACCCAAACATCTGCAGGAAGATCAGTGCCCAGAACAATTCATGGATTGAGCGGATAAATGCACAGCCGACGCGGATGGTCCGGCTATGAAATATAAGTGCCAGTCCAAACCCGAAGATGTTGGCGAGTGCTACACCAAGCAGTGCAAACGCAAGCGTATAGGCAAGCGCCAGGCCCAGGCTGTTGGTTGAGTAGAAATCCGGTGTAATGATCCCTTCGAGCAATAACCCGAATTCTCGCCACGGGTCGGCCGTCGAGATCGCGATATCGGCAAATATCCAGCAGACAATCGCGACGAACAGAAACCCCGTCGTCGTACGCGCGAGCGGAGAGGGTTCGCGGCGCGCGATCATTCCACGCCGTTCAGATACAGATTGTCGAGATCGCCGGGCGTCATGCCGGCAGATTTCTGATCCATCACGATCCGCCCGTCCTTGACCCCGATCAACCGGTCGGCAAACTCAATCGCCAGCGCACGGTCGTGCATCGCGAGAATGACGGTTTGTTTCTGCGCGTTCATGGTTTCGAGTATTTCACGCGCCTGGTGTTCATCGACGGACGACACCGGCTCATCCGCGACGATCACGTCACCGGTGTGAAACAGGGCCCGGGCCAACGCCGTGCGCTGATACTGGCCGCCCGACAGCTCGCCCACACCGGAAAAGATTTTTTCCTCAAGCCGCAGCGGGACAAGAACCTTGCGGACCTCTTCAACATCGGCATGCGCAGGCAGCACGAGATTGCGGAGATTTCGCCACAGCGACCGCTGATGCAGCCGGCCCATATAAACGTTGTGAAACACGGTCAGCGCCTGCACCAGCGCTGAATCCTGGGGCATCAGCGCCGCCTTGGCGCCAAGACGCTGATAAAAAAGACGGAGCAGGGTGGATTTCCCTGCTCCGCTTTCTCCGATGAGCGCAATTCGCTCACCGGGTTCGATACTCAACGTGAGCCCGCGAAGAATCTCTTTGCCGTTATAGCCGGCCGATTCGTCTTTGAGCTCAAGCAGGGGCATCAGTCGATCAGGCCGATTTCCTTGGCCGTATCCTTAATCGGCGCGTAGTCAGAATTCTTGGCCGAAATGAAGGAAGCTCTCGGAAATGAACTAAGCAAATCCGGATCGTTCATTGATAACAGTGCGGATTGGACTTTTTCAGCAAAACCCGGACCAAAGGCCTTATCGACATCGCCCCGAATGGACCAGTTGTAGTCCGGGTAGCCTGGGGTTTTCCATATAACACGGACCTTTTTGAGATCAATCGTTCCGTTTTTGAGCCCCTTTTTCCATACCTTGAAATTTGTTGCCCCGACTTCATAAGCACCGGACTGAACCAACGCTACCGTCCTCGAGTGGTTTCCACTAAAGCCGACGCGGCTGAAAACCTTTTGGGGCACTTTTCCGAAAGCCTTTCGGATATGATATTCGGGCATCAGACGCCCGGAAGTTGAGCCCTTGGAACCGAACGTAAAAGTTTTACCGGCGATCGCTTTCGGAAATTCCTTCGACAAGGTAAGTCCGGTACTGGCGTTCGCGATAAAATAGGTCTCGAAATTCGGATCAGCCTTACCCTGCGCAATCGCCCTTGATCCCTTCACAAGCCCCCTTGCCCGGACCCCTGACAAACCGCCAAACCACGCCAACTGGACCTGATTGTTGCGGAAAGCCGTAACCGCCGCTGAGTAGGATTTAACGGGAACGTATTCGACTTTTGTTGAGAGTGATTTTGAAAGGTATTTCGCCACCTTGTCGAAGCGCTTGCGTAGCTGGCTTTCATCCTGATCGGGAATGGCAGTAAATACGAAGCCGTCGGCGGCAACCGCTTGTGTAGCTGGCAATGCCGGCATCGCGAATGCCGCAGCGGCGGCAAGAATCATATGTAATTTCATCGGATATCTCCTTTTAGTCATGAGCATGTCCCAAACGCCTCCCAGAACACGGTCGCAGAAACAATATTAATGGATCGATCGCACAAAACACCCCATTACGGAGTTGTT
>Ga0315321_10002217_pt1 | contig 15099 bp, 11 predicted proteins | sample M180m21515metaG_FD_203464 | JGI IMG/M metagenome (GOLD analysis project Ga0315321, IMG submission 203464) | Ammonia-oxidizing marine archaeal communities from Monterey Bay, California, United States - M1 80m 21515 | ecosystem: Environmental > Aquatic > Marine > Intertidal zone | place: USA... | reverse complement strand
GACGCTTTGGCGTAGGACTTTGTTCGGAGGGAACGGACGATCCTTTCAGAACGATAATGCCCTCTGATATCCACAGGCACGTGTCGACTGAAATACCAAATGTCTCGTTTTCGGAAGAGGTATGAATCCCTCTTTTTGTCTACCATTTTGTATACCGCAAATCATCGAAATCAGGTGATTTACGTTATAGATCATATGGTTGCCGGATACTTATGGCGGAGGGAGAGGGATTCGAACCCTCGATACGGGGAAACCGTATACACGCTTTCCAAGCGTGCGCCTTCAGCCACTCGGCCACCCCTCCGTAAGCGGCGGGACAATAGGCAAGGCCCGCGTCCCGCGCAAGCGCGATTTACATTTGTGCGTAGCGGGCGCGTGCAGCGCGTTCAATCGCCGCGGCTGCAAGCCTCGTGATTGTAAGTTTCCGGCGGATCATTTCCAGCAGCTCCGATTCTTCCGGTGCCACAGAATCATCGGCAGCTGCAATATCGCACGCCAATACATAGGCCGTTTCGCGGAGCTTCTCCGGCAGCGCATCTGCGACTAGGCCAAGAGCAGCGTCGAGCCCGTCGTCTTCGCTCAGCAAGGATGCGCAAGTCTTGGCATCCTCCGATATCTGGCCAAGGTCATAGCCTTCGAAAATCGGCAGCGTGCGGACTGTCTCGCCCATGGCCCGCAATTCTACGTCCATCATCTCATTATCAACGGCGGACATCAGCACCATGACGTAGATCAGGGCGGTTCGGTGATCGAGTACGCTCGTGCCAGCCATGGTGGGCTCCGTTCGGAAATGCGGTTCAGATTTGGTAGACGCCGAGGTACAGAGGCCCCCGGACGCAGTCAAGTGTGGATCAGTTTGAGACTGTTCAGTATTAGGGTTCTGCAACAGGTAGCCACAACACATCGTTAATTTGAGATGCGCCTGTGGCGAGCATCACCAGCCTATCGAAGCCCATGGCAGCGCCAGCGGACTCCGGCAGGCCGTGGGCCAATGCGTCCAGGAAATCTTCATCAATGCGTCGGTCGCCACCGGCGGAGCGGATGTCTGCTTGGTCTCTCTTGAAGCGGTCGCGCTGTTCCGCAGCATCTGTCAGCTCCCCGAAGCCGTTGGCGAGTTCCATGCCACCGGCGAACACCTCGAACCGTTCCGCGACGAGAGGGTCAGCTGCATCTAGCCTCGCGAGTGCTGCCATTCGTGCCGGATAGCTGTGCAGCACAACGGGCGCTGCGGCACCAAGGCCCGGCTCAATCCGGTTTAGTAGCCCGCGAAAAAAGATATCGTCCCATCCGTCATCGGGCGATGTGCGGATGTCTGCCGCCTCTGTCGCGGCGCGAATGGCCGCAAGGTCATCTTGGATCGGCATGGGATCAAAACCCATAGAGGCCTCAAATGCAGCTCTGACTGACAGGTGCTCAACAGGGCCATCGGGGGCAAAGCCGGGCAGCGGCATCAGCGGATGGGCCGCATTGGCTGCGACTTGGATTAAGGTGCAGGTGTCGTCTGCAATGGCCCGCCATCCAGCACCGGGCCGATACCATTCCAGCATGGAAAATTCAGGATGATGGGTGGCTGACCGTTCGCCATTCCGGAATACATGGGCGATCTGGAAAATTGGCCCAGCGCCTGCCGCTAGCAGTTTTTTCATGGCGAATTCGGGGCTGGTGTGCAGGCCCATCAGGCGGGCTTCGCCGTCAACTTCTTCCAGTGAGGTTTCGAAAGGCTTGAGCGTTGGCTCCATGCCGGGGGAGATTTGCAGGGCAGGGGTGTCGACTTCCAGAAACCCTTCAGCCTGGAACCATTGGCGGACCGCATTCAGGATGCGGCCTCTCGCCAGCAAGAACGGTTTACGGGCGTCGAATCTGTCTGGCCGCCAGGGTGGGGCTGGTCTCAGTGCATCCGACATCAGGCTTCCCTCGAGAACGCGTGCGGCCTATAGCAAGCGCCATGAGCCGTTCCGCCACTATAACCAGTGCTGAAGGCCTGGCGTCTGCCGGGTTGATTGACGCGTCTGAAGCCCCCGCCGCTGCGGATGTCAGCCAGCGCTATGCTATCCGCGTGACGCCGGAGATGTCGGCGTTGATGGCAGGGCCAGATGGTGCTGCTATCCGTAGCCAATTCATCCCCGATCCAGCAGAACTCCACACAGCGCCGGGCGAGTTGCTGGACCCCATTGGCGATGATGCCCACAGCCCGGTTCCAGGCGTCGTCCACCGCTATCCGGACCGTGTGCTGCTGAAACCGGTCAGCGTTTGCCCGGTGTACTGCCGCTTTTGTTTCCGGCGTGAGACCGTTGGTGCTGCACCCGCCATGACGCCGGATGAGCTGAGCGTCGCTTTCGCTTATATCGAAAGCCACCCCGAAATCTGGGAAGTCATCCTGACAGGCGGTGACCCGTTGATGCTGAAGCCGACTGTCCTGGCGCGCATTATTAGCCGCCTGGATGCCATCCCCCATGTCACAATCGTGCGTATCCACACCCGCGTTCCAATCGCTGACCCAGGCCGTATTTCGGTGGACATGATTGCGGCGATCAAGACCTCTCCGCGCTTGACGCCCTATGTCTCGGTCCATTGCAATCATCCAGCTGAACTGACGGATGCAAGCCGCGCCGCCGCAGGCCTGTTGGCGGATGTGGGCCTGCCGCTGCTTGGCCAAACGGTCTTGCTGAAGGGCGTGAATGACGATGTGGATGTGTTGACCAGGTTGATGCGCGGCCTCGTTGCTGCGCGTATCCGGCCCTATTACTTGCATCATCCGGACCTCGCACCGGGTACGGCCCGCTTCCAGATGGATATCGCAGAGGGACAGGCGCTGGCGGCGGCGCTTCGGGGCAAGGTTTCGGGCCTCTGCCAGCCGACCTATGTATTGGATACGCCGGGCGGGTTCGGCAAGGCGCCATTGGCCGAAGGTCACGCTGGAAAAACCGCTGAAGGCTGGCGCATTCGCGACCCCTTTGGCCGAGATCATGCCTATCCGCCGGTGATTAAGCTGGATTAGTCTCTGGTGCGGTCTCCGCGTGCGCTTGCGGGGTGGGCGCGCTACTGGTAGAACCCGCGCCATTCCTGCATTCACATTCATAAGATACGAGGCCGCCGCCATGAAGGTCATCGCTAATACGTTGCGCTCGGGCAATGTGCTCGAACACGAGGGTCGTCGCTACCAAGTCATCAAGCACGAGCTGATCCTGCCGGGCAAGGGCAATGCCTTTATCGCGCTGGATATGCGCGATGTAATGACCGGCACCAAAACCAATGTCCGCTTCCGCACCGGCGACAGCGTCGAGCGCTTGCAGACAGATGAGCGCGATGCGCAGTTCCTGTTCTCGGACGACAACTTGTACACTTTTATGGACAACGAGACGTTTGATCAGTTCTCCATCGATAAGGATCAGCTTGGCGACAAGGTGGATTTCCTGATGGAAGGCATGAAGCTGCGCGTTAATACGGTTGACGGCTCACCCGTTGGCATCACCCTGCCGACAACGGTGACGCTGGAAGTGACTGAAGCTGACCCCGTCGTAAAGGGCCAGACTGCAAGTGCTTCATACAAGCCAGCTGTGCTTGAGAACGGCATCCGCATCACAGTGCCGCCGCATATCGTGACCGGCACGCGCATCGTTGTTCACACAGAAAACCGTGAATACATGGAGCGGGCGAAAGACTAGGGCTAACCCCTTTTTCGCTCCTGGAGTTCAGTTAAATGCGCCGAAGCCCGGCTATGACCATCATGATCCGCGCCGCCGAAAAGGCTGGGCGCGCGGTTATCCGTGACTTTGGCGAAGTTGAGCAGCTGCAGGCCTCCCAACGCGGTCCCAAAGACTTCGTTGCAAAGGCAGAAGCTAAATCTGACGAAGTTATTCGTGAAATGCTTCAACAGGCGCGCCCGCGTTTCGGGCTGATGCAAGCCACGACGGGCGAAGTGACGGGGGAGGACACGTCCCACCGGTTCATCGTGGCACCAATCAATGGCCGTGCGAATTTCATGCACGGTCTGCCAAGCTTCGCTGTATCCATCGCGCTTGAAGAAAGCCGCGAAGTGATTGCGGGCGTTATCTACAATCCGATCACAGATGAGATGTTCTGGGGTGAGCGCAACGGCGGCGCTTATGTGCATGACCGCCGCTTGCGCGTTTCTAAGCGGAACAGCCTGTCTGATTGCTTATTGGCAGGCGGTGGCCCAGCACCGGCCAGCGATGAGAGCGCCGCACCGCCTTCTGGCGATTGGCTAGGGATCACGGGACGGATTGCCGGATCTGGCGCGGGCATTCGTATTCAAGGGGCTGCTGCGTTGAACTTGGCCCATGTGGCGGCAGGTCGGTTGGATGGCTATCTCGCCGCTGGACCCCATGGCTGGGACGTGGCTGCGGGCGTGATTATCGTGCGGGAAGCGGGCGGTCAGGTGACTGACTTCAGTGGTGGCCCGCGCTGGCTTGATAAACGCGAGATCGTTGCGGGCCCGCCTGATTTACATCGCCAATTGACGAAACTGGCGACCGGATAATCACACCTGCAGTATTTCTCCCCGTTAAGCCTGTGGTAACCACGCAGGTGCCGCAGTCTGCTAGGCTTCTCAGCGTATTGGCACCGGGGCCGTTAACCGTTAGGGTACGGCCCGGGGACACAGGGGCTTTGTCCGCTTTATGACGCGATTGCACATGCGACTAAAATTGAACCATCCGAGCCGTTTGCGCTGGAGCCTGCTTGCAGGTGCCGCGATGCTGGCACCTGCCTTGCCCAATGTTGCGATTGCGCAAGACGGCGTTCTGGTGATTGACAGCAGGGGGGCTTCCGTTCAGCGGGAACGCGCGCCTGCGCTTTTGTCTGCTGCAGATGGCTTTGCTGCCGGGTCTGATAATGGCGCTGTTGTCGTTGATTTAAGCGTGCTTGATGGCGGGCAATCCAGTAATCAACCGCTCCAATTGCGCCCACCGCCGACGCGCAGGGCACTTGCCGCCGCACCGGAATACGTTCCGCAGACCAACCAGTTCGCAACGGCTCCACCGCAGCTCTATCCGCCGATAACCTCCTCGCAGCAGCTTGGCATGCGTCTGCCGCCGCGCCGTCCGGCCGGTTTGACAGAGCATGTGCAGCTTGCTGTAGCGGCACCACGGCCCGCATATCAGCCACCGCCGCAGATGCCGCCGCCAGCTGTTATTTCGCGTCCGCGGTCATTTAGTCAAAGTTCTGTGGTGCGGGCACCTGCGCCGCGTATTGTTGCCTCTGCACCGCCGCCGAAAGCGCGCGTGCAGTCCCGGCATATTGCTGAAACAGCGCCGCCAATCCTGCGCCGGAAACCAACGTCGCCGCTGCCCCCTGCTGCGCCCGCGCCATTGCCGTTGAGCATCGCGCTGGCACCGACATTGCCTGAACGTCAGCCTTTGCCGCGCCCATCACCAGCTGCACCGCCGCCGAAACAGTCGCCGCTGGTACGTTTGGCGCCTGGGCGGCCCGGCTTGCCGCCGGCGGCTTCGATCCGCACACCGGCTGCGCCACCCGTGCCGCGTCCGGCGTTGAATTTTCCGAAGTCACTTCCGGCCCCGCGGCCGATGGCAAGTGTCCCAGCTGCACCTCGCCCACTTCCGCCGCCGCCTGCGCCAATTAAGTTTGCGCTGATTCGGAACACGCCCGCGCCGCCGCCTGCCTATAAGCCGGTGCAGCCAAAGGGCCAAGCCGCAGCCGTGTTGGCCTTGCCGCCAGTCCTGCCTATTAGGAACGCGCCGGCCGCACCGCCGCCACCCGCGCTGACTGAGCGCCTAAATATGGTAGCGCCACAACTGCCGTCAGCCGAGCAGCCGATCCGCCGCTTGCCTGCATTCAGCAGCGCGCCGCCGCCGGTTCTGCCGCCTGCGCCGCAGCCCCGTGCGTCCACGCCACTTCCGCAGCCGTCAATATCCCAACCCATGCCACTCTCGGCACCGCCATCTGCGAATGACGGTTTGGTAACGCCATTGCCGTTGCCGCGATCGACAGCTGCACTGCCGCCCTCGCCAGCTCCACCTGGCTTCGGCCCGGTAGAGCAGTTTGATCGGCATCAGCTCGCGAGCTTATCGCCGAAGGAACCACGCCGCCCTGCAACGCCGCGTTCCCAGGCCCGCCAGATCGCAGCCCTTCCGGTCTCTGAGCATCTTGGCGCGCGGCCGTTGATGGTGCCTGCAGCGCCCGCGCGTGCAATTAGCCAGCCAATGGCCTTGCCGACCGCTGATTTCGAACCGGCCCGCGCCGGGGCACTTTCGCTACCGCCCCCACCGCCGCTTCCACCAGCGCCGCTGCAACAGGCGCCAGTTGAGCAGCAGGCAGCATTCCCACCGTCACCCCCACCAACATCGCCTGTGGCCTTGCCGCCGCCGCCATTGAGCATCGAGTCTGAAGCTGTAACCCGCCCGATGGGCCGTGATGATAATCCGGAGCTTGCATCCTTGCCGCCGGCATTGCGCTTGGAGCAATCGCGCCCGGTTCCGGCTATGGCACAACCAAAGTCCCCGGCACCGTCTGCCCGGGAATCACTCTCTCTACCCGTACCACCGCCACGCTCGACAACGCCGCCAATGCAAATGGCGTCCGCTGAAGAATTACTCGGCGGGGATGCTACGTCTGGCATTGAAGCGTCTGATGCACTGAAGGCCCGGTTCCCGATTATCTTTGACCGGCAGAACCCGCCTGCAATGGCCCAACCTGGTTGGACGCCTGCAGCCCCCCCCGCGACAATCGCCGCTGCAAGACCTCGCAATTTGGCTCCGCTTGTGAGCTTAGCCCCGCTCCGCCAGCCAGATGAGCCTCGCCGCTTGCTCGCTGCATTGCCGCCAGCGGCACCTGCCGCGCGGACTGTGCAATTGCCGACGCTGACATCTCAACCGCTGCCAAACCTTATTCAGGCGCCTGTCGCTGAGCCCCGCCCATTCAATGGCGTCGCGAAACCAAGCCAGGTCCAACGACAATTCTCGCCGAATTTGGAGCAATCACGCTCAATTCAGCCGCGCGCGGACCAGTCCCGTATCGTTAGGCCGCGAATGGCACCGCCACGCTTGCCAGTGCAACAACCGCCGCGCTTGGCATCACCGGCCCCATTGCCGCCAGCACCTGCAGTCCGCCAAGCACCAAATTTGGCCCCGAGTTCAACGCCAGCGCTCGCAGCCGTTCAACAATCGGAGCCACAGAGCTTCAATGGCGTTCGTGCACCAGATAGCCTGCCGCCAGCTTCATTAATCCAACCGCCCCAACGCCGAACGTTCGTTCCAGGTGCAGCTTTACCGCAGCCCATCGCATCGCGGGCTGCAGAGCCTGATTTTGGCAATGTAACGCAGCCTGGCTCTGCCGTTCTGGCACCACCACCGCCACCCGCCCGTGTGCCTGAAATCGCAGCCCGGCCAGAAAGCCAAAGCGCGCTTCCGGTTCCTGCAACAGAAGTTTCAAACCAAGCGCCCCGTCGCGGTTTGGCGATCCCAGATGGACTGGCTCGCGTAACTGCGCCACAACAAGTCGGTGGCGCTGCACCCCGCCGTTTGCTGACGCAGCCGCCGATTGAAGATCTTTCGAAAGCGCCTGGATTCGCGCCCTTGCCTCTGCCAGCGCCGATAGCGCCATCAGTCGCTGAAGGGCCCTCTGTCGCTGAAGGGTCAGCACAGTATTTCAATGCGGTCCCGCCGCCCCGTCTGTCTGAACTCGCACCGCCATCACGGCGTACGGCGTTCGTGCCGCCTGCCAGCGGTTCCCAGGATTTCTCTACGGATATTGCCTTTGCAGGCGGTAGCCGCAGTTTGCCGGGTGACGCGATGCCTGCGTTATCTGCGATTGCAGACCGGATGAAATCCAATCCTGGCCTGCAAGCCCGTGTCAGTGGCGCAGCAGCTGCTGGTGATCCTGGTGAAGCGCGCGATGTGGCACTTGCCCGTGCGCTCGCGGTGCAACGCTTCCTCCTAAGCCGTGGCGTGATGAGCGATGCGATCAAAGTGCAGCCTGTCACAGGTGGGCAGGGTCGCGATGGTGTGTCCGTCACGCTCGTCGTCCCTGCGTGAGGCTGACGAGGATGCAGTGGTCATTCTGTAAGCATTCGGCGTGACGCGTCCTCGCTGGTATCTGATCCGGATGGCGCTTTTCGTCATCGCCGCCGCCGCTGCCGTATATGTGCTGCGGGTTCCGGCGATGGCCGCATTTTTGGCCAATCCTGCACTTAACGGCGTGATTCTCGGCGTTCTGCTTGTCGGCGTATTTGTTTGTGTGCGCCAAGTGACAACACTAAACGCAGAAATCGCCTGGGTTGAAGGCTATCAACGCCAAGCTGCTGGTGCCCCACCACCGCATCCGCCGCGCTTGATGGGGCCAATTGCCCGCGCACTGGGTGAAGATGGCCGGAAAGCGACGCTGACCACATTCTCAACCCGTGCCTTGCTGGACGGGGTCGGGACGCGGCTTGATGAGGGCCGCGAGCTTGCGCGTTATCTGGTCGGGTTGCTGATATTCCTAGGCCTGCTCGGCACATTCTGGGGCCTTCTGGAGACCGTTCGGTCCATCAGCAGTGTTGTGGATGGTTTAACAGTCGACAGCACAGCGAAAGACGCTGGTAGCCAAATGTTTGACCAATTGCGGTCTGGCTTGCGCGCGCCCTTGGATGGCATGGGCACAGCCTTCAGCTCATCCTTATTCGGCCTTTCTGGTGCCCTAGCCTTGGGGTTCTTGGACCTGCAGGCGGGGCAAGCGCAGAACCGGTTCTACAATGATGTGGAAGACTGGTTGTCCAGCATGGCGCGCTTCCGGGCATCGCCAATGGCCGGTGATGGCGATGGTGAGGGCATGCGCCCATCTGCTTTCACAGAAGCATTGTTGCAGCAAACCGCTGAGGCGCTGGATGATCTGCGTCGTCTGGTATCCCGGTCCGAAGAAGGCCGCCGCGAAACCGGCCAGGGCCTCGCTCGCATGACGGATCGGCTACAGGACCTTGGCGACAAACTTGAATCGCTTGGTGTGATCGTTGAGCGCCAACAACGCGTAATTGATGGTGCTACGGACCGGCAGGCCGATATCGGCGGCGCGCTAACGGCACTGACGGCACAAATGGCAGCACCCAGTCCGGGTGATCCTGATGCGCGGCGCCAGCTGGTCCAGATTGAACGACAGCTCACGCGGATTGGCGATGGCGCTGAAGCTGGCCGGGCGGAACTTGCTAAAGAGCTCCGCAGTGAGATTAGGCTGCTTGGACGCACGCTGCTTGGTGGCGCTGCGGCTGCGGAGAGCAAGCGATCTGATTCCGACACCTGGCCCGGCTGAGGGCATTCGCCATGCGCGCCCGCCGCCGTCGCTCCCCCATAGGCACTGACATTTGGCCAGGCTTTGTGGACGCGCTCGCCAGTTTGTTGATGGTGGTGATCTTCCTATTAATGGTGTTTGCACTTGCCCAACATTTCCTGAGTGACGCCTTAAGCGGACGTGATGAAGCGCTTGCCGCCGCCACTGTACAAGCGGCGGAAGATGCGGCTGCAAAGGCCGCAGCCCGTGCCCACATCGAAGCTCTCGATAAGAATTTGGCGATGACCGCACGTGGACTGGACGCCGCCAAAATCAAAGCCATCGAGAATGAAGACCAGATTTCCTCACTGGAGGATGCACTGGCGGCCGCCGTGCAAAAAGCATCTGAAACCTTAGCCAAGCTGGAGCAGACCGAAGCTCGTCTCGCTAGCGCAAGAGAAGCCGGGCAAGTGGCTTTGGCAGATGCGCAGGCCCAGGCGGGCCGGGCGGATTCGGCGGAATTGAAGGCATCCGATCTAGCGGCTGAACTCGCGGCGTTGCAGGCGCAGGCTGCTAGCTTGAGTGCGGCGCTGGCTGATAAATCGGCGGAAAGTGCAGAACGATCCGACGCCCTCACAGCCTCCGCCGCATCAGTCGCCAGCTTGGAGGCAACGCTCCAAGCGTTACAAGCATCTGCCGCGAGCCTGGAAGCTGCACTCGGCGCTAAGTCCCGAGAAAGCCGGGAGCGAGCGCTGTCCTTGGCGGACGCGGCAACGGCTGCCGCGCGCCGGGATGATCAAATTGCAGCACTGCAAAGCAATGCCGCCGCACTGCAGTCTGCGCTTCAGGATAAATTTAGCGAGAGTGCAGCACGACAGGCGGCGTTGGACGCGGCTGAAGTCACCAATGATGCACTCGGTGTTGAACTTACCGCACTCGAGCTGCGCATTAAGGCGTTGTCTGGAGACCTGCAGCAGTCTGAAGCAAGGGGGGAGACGGCGGCGGCGCTGGCAGGGCTGCGCGCCGAGGAGATTCAAACGCTATCTGTCGCCCTGAAAGCTGCCAATGCCGCACGCGCAACACTCGAAGATGCGTTCGCAAAGGCAGAAGGCGAGCGGGATGCGCTATCTTTGCAGGTGGCACGGCAGGCTGCGACGCTGGCAGAACTGAAAGAAAGCGAGATTGCGGCCAAGGTCTCGGCTGAATCAGACAATGCTGCGCTCGCCAAGCGCGTTCAGGTATTGGAACAGGAATTGGCCCAAAGCCTCCGTCTGATCGGGGCTGGGGAGGGGCGGCAAGCCGCATTGTTAGAGCAGGTGCAGGCGCTGCGTCAGGACTTGAAGGACGCGCAGCGGGCCAGTGCCGGTGCGGATGCGGCACGGGAAGCGCTTTCGGCGCGATTGGCGGAACGGGGTGCTGCGCATACTGCTGCCATCTCCGAATACCGCTTGAGGATTGAGGCGCTTGAGGCGCAGATTTCAGCGCTGAACGCCCGAGCACGGGCGCTCCAAGAGGCAGCGGATGCGGCGGAGACCGGGTTATTGGAGGCGCGCCGTGCGGCGTCCGGAATCGAGGCGGACAAGACGCGTGCCGTTGATGAACAAAAGCGAATCGCGCGCCTGAATGATGAGCTGCAAGAAAAAGTCGACAGCCTCAACAACGCCTTGGACGCTGCATTGACAGATGCCAAGGCGCGAGGTGCCACCATTTTGCAATTGCGCGGGAAACTGAATGCAGCGTTGGCTGCCAAAGTCAGTGAGTTGAAGCGCTATCGGTCTGATTTTCTGGCGCGCTTGAGCGAAGTGTTGGGTGACCGGAAAGATATCCGTGTGGTTGGTGACCGGTTTGTGCTCCAGTCAGAAGTGCTGTTCGCAACGGCTAAAGCAGAACTTGGGCCGCAAGGGCAAGCAAGCATCCGTGCAGTCGCACAGTTGCTCGCTGAGATTGTCAAAACCATTCCGGCTGATGTGGCTTGGGTGTTGCGGGTGGATGGCCATACAGACCAACGCCCCATCGCCAATGAACAGTTCCCGTCAAACTGGGAGCTGTCTGTCGCCCGTGCTGTCGCAGTTGTGCGGGCGCTGGCGGATGCTGGCATTCCAGCGGATCGTCTGGCGGCGGCTGGGTTCGGCCAGCATCACCCGCTGGACCAGGCTGGGTCGGCGGAAGCTAACCGGCGGAACCGGCGTATTGAGTTCAAGTTGACATCCCGCTGACGGCCTAAGCGACGCGCCACAACGAATGCAAATACGGGCGCGCAGCTTTCACCACGCGCCCGTAAAGGCAGTCAATCAAAGGGGGGGGCTTCAGGCGCTACTTACCGGATTCAGTTGATGACGCGCCCAAGCTTGCCTGGAACATCACGACGGCTTTTGCCGGTGGTGGCGATCGGAGCGGCTGGGCCGCAGCAACAGCATCAGCATCAGCCTCGCTCATGCCAGTTGCAGATGCGACTTCTCTCGCACTCTGCACGGCGCGCTCTGCGCGTTCTTCGCCTTTTGCGCGGGCGGTCGTAAGCGTTTGCAATGCGGCTTTGGCTTCCGCCGAAAGCACAATCTCAACACTTGGAGACTCAACGGCTTTCGGTGCTGCGGCTTCAGCAGTATTGCGCTGCTGGGACGGATGGAACGTAATGCTGCCGCGCGTCGGGGAGACGCGGACGCTCTCCTCGAGCATGTCCGACATGACTTTAATCCTTTCAAAAGCGGGCCCAGGAATTTGGACGCTTTGCGGTTCCACAAAAGTGGTTTCCAGATAGGAGTATCGTCGGGAAGGCTGAATCCGCGCTTAACAGGAATCAAATAAATGCGTGCTTTTTCCGTGGCCGGTTAAGGCGTGGATTGGCCAGTGCGTGCGGGCATGAGGAAGCGGAAATCGGCACCGTCTTCAGCCTGGGTAACTTCATCCAGGTAAAGTTTAAGATAACCGCGTTCTTGGCCCTTGTGGGTAACTGGCTTCCAACCCTTACGACGCTCGGCAAGCACGGCCTCGTCCACCAGCAGGTCGAGACGCCGTGCCTCGACGTCTAGTACAATCCTGTCACCGTTCTCCACCAACCCCAGCGGTCCGCCTTCTGCCGCCTCTGGCGAAATATGCAGGACGATGGCACCGAACGCCGTGCCGCTCATCCGTGCGTCAGACATGCGCAGCATATCTTTGACGCCCGCCTGTGCCAGCTTGCGTGGGATCGGGATATAGCCCGATTCCGGCATCCCCGGCGCACCCTTCGGCCCAGCATTCTTGAGCACCAGGATGTCGTCCGCAGTGACATCCAAGTCTGGGCTATCCAGACGCTCAGCCATATCCGCCAAGTCATCGAATACAACAGCGCGGCCCTCATGCTTCATCAGATGGGGGGCGGCTGCAGACTGCTTAATGATCGCGCCATTGGGTGCCAGCGATCCGCGCAGCACCGCAATACCGCCTTTGGGGAAGATTGGATCAGCGGCCGTCTTCACGACCTCTTGCCCCCAATCAGCCGGGGCAGCGTCAATATTCTCGCCAAGCGTCTTGCCGGTAACAGTCAGGCAATCCGTCGCCAGCTTCTGACGGATCTCGCGCATAATAGGTGCAGCACCACCCGCGTTGTTCAGGTCTTCCATATAGTGTTGGCCGGATGGTTTTAGATCGACCAGCACTGGAATTTCATCGGAAAGCTTATCGAGCGCTTCCAGATCAACCTCAATGCCAAGCCGCCCGGCAACTGCCGTCATATGGACAAGGCCATTGGTGGACCCGCCTGTCGCGAGCAGCATCTTGAAGGCGTTGGCGAATGCGTCGGGTGTCATGATCTGGTCCGGCGTCAACCGTTCCGCCGCCATGGCGACAGCGCGCGTTCCAGTGGCTTCAGCATGGCGGAGGCGATCTGCATGGACGGCGGGGATGGCCGCACCACCCGGCAGCATCATGCCCAAAGCTTCAGACATCAGCGCCATGGTGGAGGCTGTGCCCATGACCATGCAAGTGCCTGCGGTCGGCATCAGCCGATCACCGGCGTCTGCAATTTCTTCGGCATCCAACTCGCCTGCGCGATGCATGCCCCACATGCGGCGGCAATCTGTGCAAGCGCCCAAGCGTTCGCCACGGAAGAAGCCAGTGATCATAGGGCCAGTGACTTCCAGGATCGCAGGTACGCCAGCGCTAGCCGCACCCATCAGCAATGCTGGAACGGTTTTGTCACAGCCGCCGATTAACACGACGGCATCCATTGGCTGGGCGCGGATCATTTCCTCCACGTCCATCGCCATCAAATTGCGTAGGAACATGGATGTCGGCGCGGAGAAGCTTTCGTGTATGGAAATCACAGGGAAATCGACAGCTATGCCGCCTGCCATCATCACGCCTCGGCGGATGGCGTCCACCAGTTCCGGCACGTTGCGGTGACAGGCATTGTAGCCGGAATACGTGTTGACGACGCCAATGATCGGGCGTTCCAGCGCATCATCGGAATAGCCCATGGCCTTGATGAAGGCTTTGCGCATAAACAGGGAGAATTCGGCGTCGCCATAATTCACGAGGCCCTGTTTCATGCCGGTCTTGGTGTCATCTGCACTCATGGACCTAGACCCGGCCTGTGTTGTCAGCGATCGCGCCGACGATTTCTTCGATCCCGCCCGCCGGATAATCATGCGCCATGCCTTGAATGACGGTCATGGTGGCACCCGGAATGCTGTTCTTGGCATCCTCGCCGCAGCCGACTGGCACCAGTGGATCATCGGAGCCGTGGATGATGGTTGTCGGTGCTTTGATATCGCCCAGATGCGGCACCCGGCCATCGGCAGAAGCGATGGAGGCTAGCAATTGCCGACCATGGCCAAATGGCTTGTAGGCGCGGTCATACATGGCACCTGCGCGGGCTGATACAGCCGCGTCATCCTTCGGAAAACCTGGGCTGCCGTTAATGCTGGCGGTCTCCAGCGCTTCGGCGATGAACTCATCCCGAGTGGCATCTTGCTTGCGGGTTTTGTTCAGCCAAGCCGTTGCTGCTTCTGATGGACGTGGCAGACCACGACGGCCTGATGTTGCCATGATGGAGGCGAGAGATAACGTCTTGTCCGCGTGGCGATAGGCGAAGATTTGCGCTATGGCCCCGCCATTAGAACTGCCAACGATGTGCGCTTTTGCAATGCCCATTGCGTCAAGCAGGCCCGCCGCATCATCCGCCATGGTTTCGAGGTTATACGGCGCGTTCACAGGCTCTTTGGCCCGGGCGGCCTTGAAGGCGGCGGGAATATCGGCCGGACCAAAATCATCAAAATCCGTAGATAGCCCGGAATCCCGATTGTCATACACAATCACATAGAACCCGGCCTCAGCCAGCTCATTCAACAACGCTTCCGGCCAGGAAATCAGCTGTGTCCCGAGCCCATTGATCATCAGCAACGGTTTGCCCGAAACCTCCCCCCAGGTCGCGTACTCAATTTTAATTCCATTAGCGGCGACGTTTGGCATAGGGATGTGCTCCTTCGGAAAATCAATTTTCGCAATGACAGACGATGCAAGCATATCCAGTATACTCGACGTAGACTATGCGTAGCGTTCCCGAAAGAAATCTCATTCTTTACAAACAATGCTTAGCTGCATAAACATATTAAATTAAAAATGGTATTTTATTTTATTTAAGATATTTATGATGATTGCTGAGTCTCCTCAATACGACTCGCAAAATTCTGCAACAATGCAGGAACCATGCGTTCCGAGAATCCGGCTAAGAATGCCCAAACGCAAAGCTTTGCCCAGTTCCCCACGTCCGTTAGGCCTGGGACTCATAACCAGTATGCGATGAGTGCAGCGATATGAATTGCAGCGAGGAAGTTATCGGCTCGCTTGTCGTACCGGGTAGCAATACGCCTGAAGTCCTTCAGTCTGCAGAACATGCGC